>Ga0265299_10002707_pt1 | contig 17858 bp, 10 predicted proteins | sample AusTroGonzalo_MG_4_FD_193485 | JGI IMG/M metagenome (GOLD analysis project Ga0265299, IMG submission 193485) | Bovine rumen microbial communities from tropical cattle in Woodstock, Queensland, Australia - Gonzalo_02 | ecosystem: Host-associated > Mammals > Digestive system > Stomach > Rumen ... | reverse complement strand
CCTCATCCTATGGAATCGTAAGGTGAAAGACCGCAAGATGACCGCCATGATGGCGATGAGCAACATCGAGAGCTTCGCCCGAACCCTCGAGTTGCGTTCCAACCGCATGGCCCCAAACGACAGCATCGCGGCATGGCTCCTTTGCACGTCATACGAAGACCTTGAGCTGCTGCCCGAGAAGGAGCTTGACGGCCTAATCAGCCAAGCCACCACCGTCGCCACCCTTAACCACGACCACACGGCAGAAAACATCTTCACCAACAACATCGATACGTGGAAAAACCTGAACAACGTCCAGTTCATCGATAATATAGGTTCCTGCTTCTCGGCCATCAACGGCGTTGAAGAGCAGTTTAACCAATGGGTGAAGGAAGTGCCCGAGGCCATTCATGACGTACAGGTCAACCCCGACCAATACGAGGGTAGCACCATCCCTATGAAGACGATGCACTCTATCCGTATGCGCACCGCCTTGGCTGCCATCCACAACCGCCGATGCTGGCTACGCTATGCCGCCGCCACCCTCCGCTTCTTCAACTTGCAAAACATGGCTGCTATCGGCATCTCCGAACAGGAGGTAATGGATTTCACCACTGCCCGAGAGAAAAAGGGCGAAGATGTGGGTACACCCCCCGACGCTAACTCGTTCTACACTAATGCCTACACCCTCGACAGCCTTACTTCTCTCACCCATCTCACCGACCGCATCGAGGAGCTGAAAGCTGGAAAGGAATAAATTGCCATCAATATTTGATGCGAATATTACATTTTTTCACATCATAGCTCGTGAATTACGATAGTTTTTGTATTTTTGCGGCGAAAAACAAGATGATTCGCTTCAATTATTGATATGAAAACTCCGTATTGGATATGGCAATATGCCGAATGGCCTCATTTCTGCTGGAACAACGACAGCATCATTGTTTCATTGGCTCGTGTTCGCGAAAAACAAGGACGGCTGCTTGGCCTGATGGACGGATTGGGATTTGACGTACAGAACGCCTCCTCGCTCGAAGTGATGACCGAGGACGTGTTGCGCAACAGTGAGATAGAAGGTTTGCTCCTCAATGCCGATCATGTGCGTTCTTCGGTGGCACGTCACCTTGGAATTGACATTGGCGGACTTTCCCATTCTGATCACTATACCGAAGGTGTGGTGCAGGTGATGATGGATGCCGTACAACAAGCCGATGCTCCATTGACCGAGCAACGGATGTTCAACTGGCACGCCGCGCTGTTTCCTACCGGAAGAAGCGGCATCATACCGATTACCGTGGCGGCATGGCGTACCGGCGAAGAGCCGATGCAGGTGGTCAGCGGTGTCATGGGAAAGGAGAAAATCCACTACGAAGCGCCACCATCGGACGACGTGCCCCGTCAGATGCAACTGTTCTTGCGATGGTTTAACAGCGAACCCACTACTGACCCAGTGCTGAAGGCTGCCATTGCGCATCTTTGGTTCGTCAACATACATCCCTTTGACGATGGCAACGGCCGTTTGACACGCACGCTCACCGATATGCTGTTGGCGCGAGCCGATGGATCACCAAGGCGTTTTTATAGTATGTCGGCTGCTATCTTGCGCGACAAGAACAATTACTATGACCTGCTGGAATACATGGGCAAACACGGAATGGACATCACCCGCTGGCTTTTGTGGTTCTTGCAGACCATGGAAAGTGCCATCGACACCGCGGTCGAGAAAACCCAACGGGTGATTCGGAAATCATTGTTTTGGCAGGAACACCGCACTGTCGTGTTGAACGAAAGGCAAATCAAAGTCATTAACCGTCTTTGGGATGGATTTGAGGGCAAACTCAACACCAGCAAATGGGCCAAGATGACCAAGACCTCCACGGCTACCGCCTTGCGCGACATCCAGGACCTTGTTGACAAAGACATCCTTCGCCGCACCGAAGAAGGCGGGCGTAGCACAAACTACGAGTTGGTTGATTGATCTGTCGCCTTTTTCTTGCCCTAACTATCGAACATTCAACTTTTTTTCGTACTTTTGCGCCCTCAAAAAAAGCCCTATAATGGCCTATAAATCAAGTCGAATCAAAGATTTAAATAGTTCAATAATAAATAATTAAACAACAAATGAAGAGAAACAGATTTTTACTTCTCATCTTCGCCCTCGTAGCCTTCGGGCAGACGGCTTGGGCACAATTCAGCGGCGGCGACGGCTCGCAGGGCAACCCGTACCTGATTACCAGTGCTTCTGACTGGAACACCTTGGCATCTAATGTTCAAAACGGCAATTCGTACAGCGGCAAGTATTTCAAACTGATGGACAATATCAGCGTGACCACCATGGTGGGTACCAGTGACAACAACAAAAAATTTAGTGGCACCTTCGACGGCAATGGACAAATGCTCACTTTCAACAAAGAAAGCAGTGAGCAGTATATTGCTCCCTTCAGGTATATCAACGGTGCCACCATCAAAAACCTTAAGGTGGCAGGTACTGTCTCCTCCATTAATAATAAGTTTGCAGGAGGCGTGGTGGCACACGCAATAGGATCAAATACCATCACCAACTGCGTGAATAGCACCATCATCAATGCAACTCCCCCTTCAGACCACAATGGCTCGCATGGCGGTATTCTTGGACAACTTGGCGGTAGTAACAACAGCATAACTATATCGGGTTGCTTGTTCAACGGCCAAATGCAAGGCAGTAGTGTAGAGTATTGGTGTGGTATTTTAGGATATTATAATGCTAATCCTAATGAACATAACCAAGTCACTATCAGCAATTGCTTCTTCAATCCCGCAGAAATCAATGTCAAATCGTCTAACAATAACTATACTATTTGCCGTACAGCGTCTGTCGTTACTAACTGTTACTACAATGAAAAAGCCACAGGGATGTCTCAAAAACAAGGTAAGCAGGCTCGCAGCATCACAAGAGCGAACAACAATGTTGCATTGGCTTTCGCCGGCGGTGCCACCACATACAATGTCAGCGGCATCACCTCTTACGGCACGGGCATCAAATATAATGATGTGCTTTATGCCGGCAACAGCGAGGACGTGAGCCTCAGCCTCACGGCTCCTTTGGGCTATGAAATCACAGCTGCAACTTATACCCCCGAAGGCGGTCCAGAAACAACCATCAATCCTGCCAATGATGTCTATTCCTTCACCATGCCCAATGCCAATGTCACCATCAACGCGGAAATCGCCTATTGTGTAAATTATTGGGCAAATGGAGATGGCTCCTATGATCATCCTTTCGAAATTGCCACCACGGACGATTTTGATATGTTGTCCACACTTGTGAGAGGATTGCCAGACGGTCACCCATTTCGTCCGTATGATGAGTCGGATCTTATCTTCTACGGTTATTATTTTAAACTCATGAACGACCTCGATTACACAAATAAAACCTTCACCCCCGTTGGATATTATTCCCTTACTGAAGAGATTTATAGGGGTTTTAGAGGCACCTTTGACGGACAAGGGCACGTCATCAAGGGCATCAACTACGAGACGACAACTGGAGCCGCAGGTATTTTCGGCTTCGCCACTGGCGACATCAGCAACCTCGCACTCATCAATAGTAACCTTACGGGTGGCAACAATACGGGCGGCATTGTGGGTTATTACAATGGCGGAACCATCAGCAACTGCCATGTGGCCAGCAATGTCAACATATACACGCCAACAGATTCAGAAATTATCGGTTGGCATGGTGGCATCGTAGGCAGAAAATTCGCTGGCATTATTTCCTATTGCACCAGTGCAGCTCATATTGTAGATGGTTGTACAACTTATGGAAATCACTTTGGAGGTATCGCTGGCTCCAATGACAGCCAGAGCATCAACCATTGTCTTTTTACCAACGATATCGTCACGTCTGTATATACGGACAACAAAGGACCCATTGCCGGATCGAACAATGGCTCTTTAACGAACTGCTACTGGACGAACTCAAGCTTTGAAGGCAGTTCACCTTCAGCTAATAACGACAATAGCGGCTTCATTAACGCTATAAACGACCTACAAGACCGGATGAACGTGGAGAGCTACAGTCCAGCGTTTAAGGCCCTCGCCCCCAACGGATACACGCTTCAGAAGACCATTTCAGCATGGAGCGAAAATCCTGCGGGTGGCTGGTACCTCATCGCCTCGCCAGTTGTGGGAGACATCGCACCCGATGCGGTCATGAACCTTCTTGGCACGCAGATTCCAAACTCAAGCCTATACAATTTCGACCTCTATCGCTTCAACCAATCCCCTGACATGATCAATGGAGAATACAAGGAGTGGGAAAACTACCATCAGCATAACGAAACGGAAGAACCTTTCCTGCTCGAAAACGGTAAGGGTTACCTTTATGCTCGCAGTGAAGAAACCACTCTGACCTTCACGGGTACTTTCAACACTAGCACTGAGCCTGTCGATGTGACGCTTACTTACGAAACCACCAACCCCAAGGCCATTATGCATGGCTGGAATTTGGTGGGCAACCCCTTCCCTGTGACGGCATACGTCAATAGACCTTTCTATAAGATGAATGACGCAGGCACAGGCATTGTACCAGTAGTTAACGACTTTAATAGCTATACGCCTACAACCATTCCTACCTGCACAGGCATCATGGTGCAGACCACCGCAGATGAAGTTACACAGGGAACCAACAAAGTCACCTTTAGCACCACGGTACCTACACAACAGGCTACTAACAATGGTAACTTGCAAATCGCGTTAAGCCAATCCAATACGCGCGGCAACGCCTTGTTAGACAACGCCATTGTGAGCTTCAACGAAGGCAGCAAGTTGGGCAAGTTCTATTTCGGCGAACAAAACGCCAACATCTACATCCCGCAAAATGCCGAGGAATACGCCATCGCCTACAGCAACAAGCAAGGCGAGATGCCGCTCAACTTCAAGGCCTCAATGAACGGAGAATACAGCCTTAGCATCAATCCTGAGGGCGTGGAGATGAGCTATCTGCACCTTATTGATAATATGACGGGTGCCGACGTCGACCTGCTCCAGACCCCGAGCTACACTTTCAATGCCACGACAAACGACTATGAGAGCCGCTTCAAGCTGGTGTTCAGCGCCAACACTGAGGACGGCCCTTCGACAGGCTCAGGGACCTTCGCTTTCTACAGCAACGGCAGCTGGGTCATCGCCAACGAAGGTGAAGCCACCCTGCAAGTGGTCGACCTCATGGGCCGCATCCTGAGCAGCGAGACGGTCAACGGCAGCGTCAGCAAGGCTATCAACACTATGCCTGGGGTGTATATGATTCGACTCATCAATGGAGAGAATGTTAAGGTGCAGAAAGTGGTGATTGAATGATAGAGATTCCCCTGCGGGGAATGGAGTTAAGGCTTAAGTTTCCATGCGGCGGCTGAAAGTGCTACAAGCTGGTAACTGGTTCTTACCGCCGCTGGCTACAAAAACGACAAACTCCATTCCCGCGAAGCGGGAAACTGAACAAACAACAATTAAACAATTAAACAATAAAATACAAAAATGAAAAAACTAATAGTAACCATCGCAATCACCCTCTGCATGGGCATGACCACCTACGCGTAAGAAGCCTTCACCGGTGCCGACGGAGTCGCCGAAAGCGGCCTCTTCAGCAGAGGCACAGGCTTCTTCGGCAACGGAGAACTCGGCTTGTTCTCTTCTGATTACTACTACGATTATGAAGATGAATACGAGGCTTACAACAACTATCCGCAAAACTATGTGGACAACGGCCTTTTCGGCATGGGTGGAGGCACGCTCTTCGGCAATAACAGAAATGGTGGTCTTATGCTGCCTACTGAACATGGCCAAACCAACGACACCTCTGCTCCTCTGGGCAGCGGCATCGCCGTCCTGATGGGTCTTGGCGCAGCCTATACACTGAAGAAGAGAAGAGTGAAGGACTAAAAACCATTAAAAAATTGTAGGAATAAAGAAAAAAGCATTATCTTTGCATCGTAAATATTGCTCTAAACTTTGTGCTATGAAGAAAAGTTCAATCATTCTGGTTGCATTGTTGGCACTTACGATAGGTAGCGTCAAGGCGCAATGGTTCGATTTCTCGCAGAACATGTCTGATGTCACCATTGGCGTGAATGTCGGTGTGGTGGGCTATCATTTTAATGGTCAAATTGACAAGACTTTTTCTGGTTTAGGTGTCGGTGCAAGTGTGTCTTTGGTAGGTGTTTATATGGACTTTATCTACCGGTCTCCCGAGCATAAATGGGATAAGACAGTGACCTTAGCAGAATATCCCGACCAAACAGCTCTTACCATCAACATGGGCTACAAAATTCCCGTCACATCTTGGCTGAACCTCATTCCTTTAGTTGGCTACAGCAACGAAACCTCAGGAAGGACCATCGGCAACTCCATAAACGTGGATACGGAAAACCATTCCATCTACCACGATTACGTTCGCGACGAAATCTATAACCACTTCAACTATGGCGTTGGCCTTTCGGTGAAGCCTATAAATTGGCTTGAGATTGGTGGCGTTTGCACCGCCCATGCCGTTTATGGCAACGTCTCCTTCAATCTGATGAAGATGAAAAAGTAAAAATCGACCCCATTATTAACAAATTATACGTATAATTAACAAAATTAATCAACCTAAAATCTAAGTATCATGAAGAAATTCAGACTGTTATTAATCTGCGGTTTTGCCATGCTGCTTATGGCTAGCTGCAACACTTACACCCACAGCATGAAGGGCCCCAATGCCAATGTTGAATTTCATGCTGCTGACTTTGACCTGTCAGGTACTGTGACTGGTGAAGCCACTGTCGTTCGCGTGCTCGGTATTGACTGGGCTCACCTCTTTGGCACCGAAGAAATCGGTGAAACTTCCGACTTCGGTACTGCTATTCCTTACATCGGAACCATCGTTCCCACTGGCAGCAACTACGCTCTGTACAACCTGATGAAGAAGAACCCCGGCTACGATGTGGTGATCTATCCTCAAGTGGAAAGCCATCGTCATGCCCCGATTCTCGGCACTGACCTTTATTCAAAGACCACCTATAAGGTGACCGCTCGCTTGGGCAAGCTGAAGAAATAATCTTTCCCTGCTTAATGAGCAAAATGGGGTATAACGGGACTGCTCACCAAGGGCAGTCCTTCTTTTTTTATTAAATGGGCAGCATTCCAGAAAAAACCGTATTTTTGTCCGTTCTAATTCCGATGAAAATGAAGAAAATCTGCTTATTCATTGCTCTTTTGTCAGCAACCTTCGGGTTGCAAGCTAATAATGACACCATTCGTCCGCCGCGCCTCAAAGTCGGTGTGGTGCTGGGTGGCGGCGGTGCCAAAGGTGCGTCGCATATCGGCGTGTTGAAATACATCGAAGAGATGGGCATCCCTGTCGACTATGTGGCGGGCACCAGCATGGGCTCCATCATCGGGGGCTTTTATGCCTTGGGATATTCGCCTGACGAACTCACCCAACTCATCGCCGGCATCAACTGGTCGGAATATATCGGCAACAAGATTGACCGCCCCATGATGTCGGAAGAAGTGCGGCAACGCAACAGCACTATGGTACTTAATGTGCCGTTTAGCCTCGAAAGCCTTTATAAAAAAGACTCCAATGCAAGTTTCATTAGCCAACTGCCGAGTGCGTATGTCAATAACAGTTCGCTCATCAACCTGTTCAACAATCTGTGTGTGGGCTATCAGGGAGAGATGGACTTCAACGACTTGCCCATTCCCTTTGCCTGCGTGGCTACCGACATGGTTACTGGCGAGGAAGTGGTGCTGCGCAACGGCAGCGTGCCTACGGCGATGCGTGCCAGCATGGCCATTCCGGGCTTGTTTTCTCCTGTCACGATAGGCGACAAAGTGTTGGTCGACGGCGGCTTGGTGAACAACTTCCCTGCCGATGTGCTCCGCGAGATGGGAGCCGACATCATCATCGGCGTTGAGGTCACTTCGACGAAAGACATCACTACCAACGACATCAAGTCGCTACCCCAGGTGTTTGGCCGGTTGGTCACCAACAGCACAAGTGCCAAACGCATAGACAACCGCAAGATGTGCGATGTCCATATCATCCCCGACATCAGCGGCTTCGGTATGCTCAGCTTCACGCCTGAAGCCATTGACACTTTGGTGGGCAGAGGTTACAAGCGTGCCAGTGATTTCCACGACCAACTTTTGTCCATCAAAAAGGCAGTAGATGCCTCGGCGGGACATCCTGTCAGCAAAACGTTGCATGCGCCTCATGCCAAGAATTTGGCCACAGATGCGGTACTCATCCAATCCATCAAATTCGATAATGTGTCTCCTATGGATAGCCGCTGGCTCCTTCGCAAAGGTGGCCTGGAGGCGGGAAACCGTTATATGCAAGACGACGTTGAAAATGCCATGAAAGTGTATCGTGGCACGGGCTGTTTCGACGAAATTACCTATCGGATTATGGAAAGCGATTCCACACAATGGAATAACCAACTTTCAGACGCTTACGACCTAAATGTCGACATGAAACCTGCCAAGCCCCATGTTTTTGGTTTGGGTGTGCGCTACGATACCGAGGAAGGTGCTGCCCTTTTGCTTAATGCGGGTTTGAATGAAAAAAAGTTTGGAGGCTCGAAAATCAATTTCAGTGCCAAATTGAGTTACAATCCCCAAATCAGTCTTGTGTACACTTATTCGCTTCCTGCAGTGGCCAATTTCAACTTAGCTTACAACTATAGGAATGAGCATTTCGGAATTGGTGGAATAGGCGAAACGAAAAGGGGGCTCAATATGCGTTACCACCAACATAAAGTGAGCGGCTACATTTCGCAATTCCATCTGCTCAACTTCAACACCAAAATCGGATTGTCTTATGCAAATACAGTTTATGACTTCAGTTCTGCCGAGGGGAGTTTATTGGATTCCACTATTTTCACACAAAACAAGCTGCTTACACCTTTTGTCAATGTGGCATACGACAACCTTGATGATGCTTATTTCGCCAAGCATGGTATCAAGGCACGTTTGACAGGCCGTTATCATATAGACATGGATCCTCCTGCGCTAGATGATATAGATTTTGAAGACAAATACTTCGCACTCGCATACGCCTTCCAAGCCTACCTCACGCCTGGTAATGGACGGTTCACCATCATTCCTCAAGTTTATGGACGCTACGTGTCAGGACTACCTCTATATTATAACCTATTTAACATTTATGGTGGAGAAATTGAGGGTCGCCATTTTGAGGAGCAAATACCCTTTATTGGCTTTGCTACTGTAAGTAATTTAGACAGCTACAATGCCACCGTATTCCGTTTGGACTTGCGGTACAACTTTTACGGAAAGCACTATCTGACAGGCATGTACAATTTCGCGGCATACTTGGAACATCTGCTCTATTATGACTTCTCTCTTTCTGAAGCATTTGATTTTAAAACACAAGGCGCAGGTCTGAAGTATTCCTACAATAGTGCCTTGGGACCCATTTCACTGACAGTACATTGGTCGGAAACTCGTAGTGGGCGTCATGTCGGAGCCTATTTCTCGTTCGGATACACCTTCTGAATGCGGAATTAGGAATGCGGAATGCTGAATGAGGCGAAGCCCAGCGTCGCTTTGCGCCATTCAGCATTCCACATTCAGCATTCATAATTCTTTAACCTCGTTTTCTACCATGAATTGACGGATTTGATCGGCGTGTCGTCCACGGATGATGACATGATGGTTGCCGATGGAATGTTGGAGCAGGTATGGCTTCAGGTTCACATTGAGGGTGATTTGTGTGCGGCAGAAATGATTACTGTAAGGCGTTTCAATGGCCTTTGCTTCCACAACGAAATAACGGTCTAATTTCGGGCCACCCCATTTAAATAAGGTGTAATCCGTCAAAGGCAAAAGCCCTTGAATGGCAACTCCGATGCCCGACTCGAAATGGGAACGGACGACCGTTTCATCGCACATCGTGAGCGGGATGGTGCAATGTGCCAGCATGGAGGTTTTATCCGTAAGTTGTGAAGGATTGGCCATAAAGGCTGCCTCGCCGCACAAACGTTTGGCCAAAAACATGGAGAGCAATGTCTGCATGTCGCCTTCACAGCCTGCCACGATGCCTTCGTTGTTGAGCAAGGCCAAAGCCAAGCAACTCGTCGTGCCACAAGTCTTCACAATATCGAAGCAGCGGATGGTCATGGCATCCAAATGTTCTTCGATGCAGATTTTCTTGATAGCGAGATAGGCCTTGGCGGCCTCTACCATGTCGGCGCAGGTGGGTTCTTTGACAGCCTTGGCGCGTTTCACCATGGCTTGTGCCACTTTCTCAGCCTCGGTTTGAGGAATGTTTTTGATGCCCTCAATGAGACGCTGCAAATCAATATCGATGGTTTCGATGCCGTAGCGTTGCAGGAGAAAATCACGGTCAACACCGCTGGCAATCAACCAATCGGAGGGTTGACCGAACAATCCGATACGTCCCTGTAGAGACGCACGGCTGTGCGTTTCAACCATGGCCGAAATAATTTCATCATTCGTCCCATGCACAATGCACCCTTCCATGCCGTTGTTGCCCAACCAGGTCAAGATTTCCAATGCGGCAGCCAAGGAATTATTCCGCCCGTCGGCAATCAATGTCACCGCCTGTAGAGACACGATTAATCGCGTCTCAAAAATACGTTTGAATAGGTTTTCCACACCGCCGGTGGCAATCATCACCGCATCGGGTAACGTTTGTAGAGACGCACGGCCGTGCGTCTCTACATTTTCGTCACCCATGATATTGATTTCAGCAAGGCATTCGTTTTCTAACCTTTGAATCAATTCGGCATATTCCGTCCTGACGAAATCATCCGTCTGGAAGGAGGAACGAAGGATGAGGATGTTCATGGTTTTAAAATTAAGAATTATGAACGCTGAATGCTGAATGACGCAAAGCGACACTAGGCTTCGCCCCTATTCAGCATTCAGCATTCCACATTCAGCATTTTATTAATGTTTAACCACAAATCGCAGCGTAGTCTCGTCAGTCTTGACGAAATAAACACCGTTTTCGTATCTCGTCGTGTTGATGCGGAGTTCGCTGCCGTTGGCCTCAAATTCGCCCACCATCTGGCCGAGGGCGTTATAGACACGCACCGTACCGAGGTTTTCACCGCTGAGGGTCACGAAATCGTTGGCGGGGTTGGGATAGAGAGAACAATGATTTGGATGAGATTCTTCCACACCTACATTCTCTTCATAAACAATGGTTATTTCATAGTTGCCTATAGAGGTAATAAGACGCATTGTTCCTATATACAAACCATTCTCTCCCATCCCATAGGCGGACACATAAACATGTAAACTATCTGATGGGGCGATAAACAAACCAGCAATATCATTACCATAATAAGGATCATCACCTTCGTGGCATTGAATTGTGAATTCATCAGAAGTGTATTCCAAAATCTGTACTGCTTCAAAATTCATGTTAGTTATGGTAATTTCACCAGGCACAATATAACAACCTTCATTAACAATATAAACCGTATCGTTGCTCATCACCAATTCTCCAGTTGTTGGACATTCATGTTGCTCATAGCCTTCTGCGTTCATGGCATTAATAATGTATTCCAGCGTAGGCGGATAGATGTCGCGATTCGCAAAAGTGTGGTCGGGACGGATGAGCATGATAGTGGGATAATAGCCCACAGGAATGGCTTGGGCGATGTCATTGCCGCCACCGTCACGGCTGATGGTGGGATATTGCACATCGAATTGGTCCACCCAAGCTTGGCATTGGTCGTCGTGGCCGTTGGGTGATATTTCCATAAAGAACACATCATGCGCATTGCAGCCATAGAGTCGGTAGGCTTCAATCATGTCGGGCATAACGGCCTCGCTGAATTCGTCGCCATAGAGGAAGAAATTGATGAGCACGGCCTGACCTGCGTCGAGGATGTCGTAAAGGTGGATGGTGTTGCCGTTAATGTCGGTGGCGGTGAAGTCGGGCATGATGTCGTCACCTCCACCAGGTGTAGTGGTGACAGGTACTTGAACGACCTCGCCGAGGTTGCCTTCAATGTCGGCAGGAACGGCATAAATCATGTATTCCGTGTTGGGAATCAGGTCAGTGAAGTTGTGTGAAAGGGTTCCTGAGCCAGGAATGCCATACATCCAGAGGTACTCGGGGAGTTCAAGACCAGCGATGCCCATCCATTCCTGAATCTCGGCCTCGGTAGCCATTGTGTAGGCGTAAGAAACACAATCCTCGTTGGGTGTGAAAGTAGCCGTGACTTCAGTCTCCAACACCTGGTCAACGGTGATGGTCACCTGCGGGTCGTAAGTGACGGCGTTGCAATCGTGCTGCTGGATGCCGTGCTGTTCCAAAGCGGAAATGATAGTCTGGGCATTGTTGATGGGCCACAGGTCTTGAATCACGATTTGGTGGTTCGGCATGATGAGGATGACAGTGGGGAAAGCACCAATTTGATAAGTGTTGCAAATACTACCGCCACCTGCTGGACCGCCAATGGTCGGGTATTCTACACCGTAGGTGTTCGTCCAGTTTTGGCAGGCTGCATCACCGTCGCGGTCGGAGATTTCCATGTAGAACACGTCGTACATGTTGCAGCCCATGGCATAATAAGATTCGACAACTTTCGGAGTGGCTTGTTGGCAAGGGCCACAAGTGGTGAAGAAGAAGTCGATGAGCACGGCTTGGCCACTGTCGAGGATGTCGAACAGGTGGACTTCGGTGCCGTGGCAGTCGGTAGCCGTGAAGTCGACGGCTTGCGTGAGTGGACATTGCGCTTTCAGGCCAAAACCGATGGCCAGCGCGAGGAGGAGGGTAAATACTTTTTTCATAAGCGATAATTATTAGGTTTGAAAGGGCAAAGATAATGAATTTTGTACAAAACCAAATAGATTTCATAGTATTTTGAGATTCCCTGTCGGGAATGGAGTAAAGTCATAAAGTTATACGCGGCGGTTGAAAGTGCTACGAGTTGGCAACCAGCTCATGCCGCCGCAGTTTACAAAACAAAAGCCACTCCATTCCCGACAGGGAATCTCTAATTATCCCGATAGTCCTTTTTCTTCTCATACTTAAGGTCCTTCAACGCCTGCGACTTCACGTTGATGGTGAAGTTCCAGCTCTTGTAGCTGCCGATGGGAATCCAGTTGAAGCGCATCTCCCAGCAGTGCAGGTCGCGGTAGACGCTGAGGTTGGTGTAGGAAATCTTGTTGTTGACAAAGTCCCAGCCTGTCGAGAAGGTGACCTTCCATTTGGGCGTGATGCTGACGTCGCCGTTGAGGCCGATGGTGTGGACATGCGTGTTGGTGGCGATGCCCATGAAGGCGGCGTAGGCAATGGAAGTGGTGTAAGTCAGGTTGTAGCTGATGGAGACCGACCAAGGCGTGGTCCAGTCGATGTAGGCGTTGGGGTTGCCTAAGATTTCGTTCAGCTCATCGGGGTCGAACATGTCTGATTTTCGGGCGTTTTCGTTGATTTCGTCGCGCAGTTCCTGAGAGCCTTTCTCCCCTTTCAGTTTCTTGAGGTCGTTTTGGTTGAAGGAATAACTCATGCTGAACCTCCACGATGAATTGGTTTTACGAAACAACCGGCCATTGTCGACAATCTCGAAACGGTTGATGCGGCGTCCCAACGAGTCGGCGGCGTATGGATCCCAAGAACTGCTGTAGTTGATGCCCAGTTTCTTGAACAGCGTCGTGCGGCCACTGATTGACACAGGCGAGAAGTTGACCGAGTCTTTGGTGATGTCGTAGTTTCCTGAAATGCTCAGCGATTCCAAAATCGGGATTTTCTTGACGCCAGTGACAGTGTCGCTCTTCGATGGCACCTTGATTTCCACGTTGTTACCGATGTTATAGGTCAGCAAGCCCTGTTGGGTTTGTGAGGGTGTACCATAAAGTGATCTTTCGAATTTGTTGTAAGTCTGTTCTTTGCCGTCGCCATCGATATAGGAACCGTAAACGCCCCATTTGGGGTCGCCGAAGTTGGGCCGGTAAGTGATTCCGATTTCAGGGGTGAGGACATGCCTGATGGCACGAATGGGACCGTGGCTGAAGTTCTTCATGCCATAGATTTTGGTGGTGAGTTTACTACTGGCGTTGAAGTCCACCAAATTGTAGAAGCCATGGATGGTGTCGATTTGCATGTGTCCCGTCGAGTCGGTGTCGTGAATCCACTGCCTTTCGATGCGCTTGAAATACATGTAGTCGTTCAATCCCACGGAATTGGTCCACGAGAAGTGCTTCAGCAGTTTGATGGTCGCACTGATGGGAACGGTATGCTTGATGCCTGTTTGCACATAATCATTAATCATGTCTTTTGCCCAACCGCTGAAGTCGTCCCTGAAGCCTTTGAACAAAACGGTGTCCGCATCGTTGAAGTAGATTTTTCCGTTCATGGTGTAACTCATGCTCAGACTTTGGTACCAGTGTTTTTTACCCTTTTTGCCGACGTTTTTCAGGGGATAGAAGGTGTTGACAGACAAGGTAAGCTCAGGCAGGGAGGCTGTCACCTGTCGCGTCAAAGTGTTTTGGCTGTGACTGGCGTTGAGGGTGAGGTAGACCTTGCCGCCAAAATTGGTCTGGTAAGCGATACTTGATTTAAAGGTGTTACTCAGTTGATCGGTGACGGTTTGGGCGTTGTATTTGTTGAAGTTGGAGCTGACAATGTTGACATCGGCTGAGAAGCTGTGGCGTGGATGTGCCTTGGGATCTTGCTTGTGCGTCCATTGTATCTTGAAGTCGGTGCTTTCCTGGTAGTCGGCGGCACCTTTTGTTCCTATCTTGTTGACAGCGAAGCCCAAAGCCATTGAACCGTTGTGCTTGTAGCGGCGGTTGTAGCGGAAAGTCGGCTTGAGGCCCCATGAGCCTCGGGTGTAGATGTCGCCCAACACTTGCAGGTCGTAGTGGTCGTTGATGGCCCAGTAATAACCGCCGTTTTCAAGGTAGAAGCCTCGGTTGTCCGACTCGCCGTAAGTAGGGATGATGAGGCCCGACTTCTTGCCTTTTGTGTTGGGAATCATGGCGAAGGGAAGGGCCAAAGGCAGAGGCACGTCTTCCACGGTGAGGTAGATGGGGCCGGTGATGATTTTGTCGTCAGGAATGAGCTTGGCCTTGGTGAACTTGAACTGGTAGTGCGGGTGTTCTTTCAGGTCGCAGGTAGTGTAGCCTCCCGACTTGATGTTGATACTGTTGTCGTCCATCCGCTTGACGCGCTGTCCGTGCAGGTAGCCATCACTTTCAGTAGTCCAAACCTTGGTGATGATGCCTTTTTTCGTCTTGAAATTGTAGAGCATTTCTGCCGCCTCAAAGGTCGATTCGCCTTGCTTGAAGACAGGTCGCCCTTGTATTTTGCCCAACGAGTCGGCAACGCCGAAAGCATGGCAGGTGCTGGTTTCGAGGTCGAATTCCAAGCAGGCTGCTGTCAAGGTGATGTCGTCATATTTAGCTTCAGCATTGCCGTAATAGAAAATTTTCTTCTGGTTCATGTCGCGATACGACGAATCCGAGGCCGAGCAAATCACCTGCGTCTCAATGGCCGAGTCGGAGCGTTTTGAAGTGATGCGGCGGTGGGTTGTCTGTTTCAACGTGTCTTTGGTGAGCGAATCCAAGGGAGGCAAACTGTCCATCGGGCGGCTCAGTGAGTCAAGTTGCATAAGGGTATCGGTGACGAAAAGAGGCACTGTATCGGCTGCAATACTGTCCGAAACCAAGGTAATGGTGTCAATAATGCGTTCGGGAAGCGGCAATGAGTCAACTTGCGTGCTGTCCTCAATTATAGGCTCAAAATCGTACTTATCTTTCTCAATATGAGCGGTTTGCTTGCATCCACAAAACATAACAAAGAGCACCGTCAGGAGACAAATGACGGACCGGGTATAATTTTTCTTATATGTTTTGCGTTCTGACAAGGCGAAAACAATTACTTTTGTGCCAAATTCGCTGCAAAGATAGTTTTTCTTCGCGCATAATTAAACGAACTCAATATGATACAACGAAAGATTTTCCGATTTGGTGTTTTGGCATTCGTTTTTCTGATGCCTTTAATGGTTCATGCCCAGCGTGGCGAAAAGATTCAGACCATTGTCATTGATGCGGGTCACGGTGGAAAGGATTCCGGTGCCATAGGTAGAATCAGCATGGAAAAGAGCGTGAATCTGGCGGTTGCCTTGAAGTTGGGCAACTATATTAAGGAAAATATGCCTGATGTGAAGGTGGTTTATACCCGCGACAAGGATGAATTTGTTGAATTGAGCGAACGTGCAGCCATCGCCAACCGCAACAATGCCGATGTGTTCATCTCCATCCATTGCAATTCGACGGAGGGTGTCACCACGGTCAATGGCGCGGAGACCTTTGTCATGGGTGAATCGAAAAACGAGGCCAACTTGAGGGTAGCAAAGAAAGAAAATGCCGCTATCTTGTTGGAAGACAATATGGATGCATACGACCATTTCGACCCGAACAGCACCGAGGCCTACATTATCTTTTCGTTGACGCAAAGCCTTTATCAGAGCCAAAGCCTTTCGTTTGCCGACAAAGTGCAAAAACAATTTGCCAACAGGGGTCGACACAATAGGGGAGTACAGCAGGCAGGTTTCCTTGTCCTTTGGAAGACCTCTATGCCAAGTATCCTTGTGGAGTTAGGTTTCTTGAACAACGTGAATGAGGAGCAATTTCTTAACTCCGAAAGAGGACAATCCCAGATGGCTTTGGCATTGTATCAAGCCTTTGCAGAGTTTAAGCGTGAATACGAAGCTGAAAACCAACAGGTTGCTCAGGTAGAGGAGAAGCCTGAGATAAAGCCTGAAGCGAAATCCGAAGCGAAGCCCAAAGTAAATCCTAAGGAGGAAAAAGCGGAAAAGCCTAAAGCGGATAACGCAATAAAGGAAGTCTTTTTCTCCGTGCAGTTTGCTTCAGGCAAGAAAGATGTATCGATTAAAACAGATCCGAGTCTCAAGAAAATAAAGGGTGCGTGGAAGTATAGATCTAAAGGAATGTACTGCTATGCTTCGGGAAAATATGCCACAAAAGCTGCCGCCGAGGCGCGAAAAAAGGAACTTATAGACATGGGCTATGGTGATGCTTTCCTTGTAGCCTTCATCGGTGGCGAACGGGTTTCAATGAAAGAGGCAGAGGCTGCGTTGAAGGCGCAGAAGAAATAATACATGTAGGGCTGTCATACTATGGCAGCCCTACACGTAATGTCATATCATTCCACCACCACCAAATAGTAGTTCTTCTTGCCTTTCTGAACAAGGATATATTTGCCGTCAATCAAATCGTTGGCAGTCATCACCTTGTCCAAAGTGACCTTTTCCTTGTTGACACTCACGCCGTTGGCTTGCGTCATTTTGCGGGCTTCGCCTTTGGAGGGGAAGATGTGCGTGTTGACAGCCATGAAGTCGACAATCGGGATGCCGGCTTCAAGGTCGGTGCGGCTAATGTGTTCTTGGGGAACACCGTCAAAGATGTCTAAGAAGGTCTGCTCGTCAAGTTTCTCCAAGCCTTCCTTGGTCGACTTACCGAAAAGGATGTTGGAGGCTTCGATGGCGGCATCAAGTGCCTCTTGTGAATGCACCAATACGGTGACCTCTTTGGCAAGACGCTTTTGCAGTACACGCATTCCCGGGTCTTTCTTGTGCTCTTCGATGAGTGCATCAATGGTTTCTTTATCTAACGAGGTGAAGATTTTGATGTATTTCTCGGCATCCTCGTCGCTGACGTTGAGCCAGAACTGGTAGAACTTGTAAGGCGTGGTGCGCTTCGGGTCGAGCCAGATGTTGCCACTCTCGGTCTTGCCGAACTTCTTGCCGTCGGCCTTGGTGATGAGCGGACAGGTGAGGGCAAAGGCTTCGTTTTCAAAGCCCAACGTTCTGCGAATCAACTCCGTACCTGTGGTGATG
>Ga0265299_10002700_pt1 | contig 17878 bp, 13 predicted proteins | sample AusTroGonzalo_MG_4_FD_193485 | JGI IMG/M metagenome (GOLD analysis project Ga0265299, IMG submission 193485) | Bovine rumen microbial communities from tropical cattle in Woodstock, Queensland, Australia - Gonzalo_02 | ecosystem: Host-associated > Mammals > Digestive system > Stomach > Rumen ... | reverse complement strand
GTCTTTTGAGTGTCTGCTCGGCTCAAAGGCAGGGATGGTAGACCGCTTCTATGCCGACGACAGCGATATCCGCTCCAGAAAGCTCCCTGCCCCTGCAGGCGGCAAAAAGCCCTACACCCTCCCTATCACCTATCCCGGCAGGCTGACATTCTCAGCTGAGATCGACGAGCTGCTTTGCAACGCTTTCATCACCGGTTACTCACGCGTGAACTCTATCGTTGTCCATACCTTCGAAGATAAAATGCAGTTCGCTTTTATCTGGCGCAGCGAGGACACTTCGTATATCGATCACTTCTGCGACGAACTGCGCAGATACGGTTTCAATCCGACTTTGACTGACAACGGGCTCGTCAAGCGCGATGTTTTCTCTTTCTCAAAGCTCTCTTTAGCGTAAATTACCGATTATGAAAACAGGATTATAATATGACAAAACAGATTACCAATAGAATTTTCTCTAAAACGATCTGTAATACAGGACGCCAGATCGAGCTGGATATCGGTAAGGCTATCGTCATCTTCTACTTCCCGTTTGTCCACTGTATCATCGAGTGCTGTACGGACGAGCAGTTGACAACAGGCCTGCCTTATGTGCTGGACACCGTTCTGGGCGGACCGCTCGGAGCGCCGATGTTCATGTTTTGCATGGGCGCCACTGTACATTTTGCGCATTCCAATACTCCGGGCGATCTCGCTAAGCGCGCCGTTAAACTGCTGATTGCCGGCGAACTGCTCAACATCTGTCGCTATCTGATACCCGATCTGATCGGATGGGCGATCACGGGCGATGCTGAGATGTACCTCGAGCCGCTTCCTTTTGAACTGTTCGGCGACGATATCCTGCAGTTCGCAGGTCTGGCGTTCCTATGCATCGCTCTGATGAAAAAGCTCAAAACGCCAAAATGGCTGATGTTTATGATAGCTCTGGTTCTCTCTGTAGGTAGCACCCTGCTGGGGGACGTCGATCTTGGCAACGACGCGCTGAACATCGCCGGCGGATGGTTCTTCGGCACCTTCAACGCGCAGGATCAGATCGAATCCGCATTCCCTCTGCTCAACTGGCTGATCATCCCTATCTGCGGATTCATTTTCGGTGATGTGATCCGCAGCGTGAAGGATAAAAAGCGCTTTTATCTGTGCTTCTCTCCGGCTCTGCTGGTCTTTTCCGTCGTATACTTCTTCTTCGGCATCCGTAATATGATCGGTATGTTCGGCGAGGGCGAGAACTGTTATTACCATCTTTCAACCCCCGATGCGTTCGTATGTCTTGCGGCTACACTGGGTCTTTTGGGATTCTTCGCCGCGATCGCTCATATACTTCCGCAGTCAATCCGGCGATGCTTTACATACGTCAGCGGAAATATCACAGAGGTCTATTTTATACACTGGGTACTTGTCAGGATGATCGTCAATGTCGGCGTCTATGCCGTAGCCGGAACACTGCTGATCCCCATGTGGGTCGCTCTGCTCATCAGCTTAGGTATCTTTGTGCTGATGTTCCTGATAACAGATCTTTACCGTAAACTGCGTGTGAACGAAAGGAAATCGAGATGATGAAAAAAAGGGTAAAGCATAGACCTTTGGGCAGAAAGCTTCTGATCGGCCTGGCTCTGTTCGGCGTACTAATCATGCTGTTAGCGACATTTATCGTCGCTCCGCTTGACTACAACGCCGAATTGAACGAATACTCCAGACTGGCGTTCAGCTACACCCGTGCCGCAGCTGAATTCATCGACGGCGATCGCGTTCTCGATTATCTTGAGGTCACGGGCAAGGATAGTCACGGCTCAGCGATCTATTATACCGATGATTATGATGACACCGTTATGGAGTATCTGGTAGCGTCGCAAAAAGAATGTCATCTGATGAGCTCTTACTATGTCGTCGTACCGTATGAGGACTGTTCTGTTTATGTGTGGGATGCCTATACGGAAGAAGATCCATGCCCCAGAGGTTATTATCAGATGTATGACGACAGCGCAAGAGAAGTCATACGCACCTGTTTCAGAAAAGATCCGGAAGAAAAGATATGGATCTTTGACGAGGAGCTGTGGGGAAACATCGCCTGCGCTTACACGCCTATCTTCAACAGCAAAGGTGATCCGGTAGCTCTTGCCGGCGTAGATATCTCTGTACAGGGCATAATGGACGCAGCGATCATGAACGTCCTGATCACCGACGCGATCATACTCGCTTTGACCCTGACCGCGATCGCTTTAGGCTACTTATTTATAAAGCGCAAGGTGGTCCGTCCGATCAGTATCATCAACTCCGCGGCTAAAGAGATGGTAGAGGATCTCGATCACGACATACACCATGAGCTCAATATACATACGCACGACGAGCTCGAGGAGCTTGCCGAATCGTTCGGAAAGATGAACTCCGATCTGCGCGATTATCTGAAGAAGCTCGAGAGCGTGACCGCTGAGAAGGAACGTATCGGCGCCGAGCTGAGTATCGCGACACAGATCCAGGCGGATATGCTGCCGTGTATCTTCCCACCGTATCCCGAACGCAAGGAGTTTGATCTGTATGCTTCAATGACTCCGGCTAAAGAGGTCGGAGGCGATTTCTACGACTTCTTCCTGATCGACGATGATCATATCGCGCTTGTCATGGCCGACGTATCCGGAAAGGGCGTTCCGGCGGCGCTGTTCATGGTCATCGCCAAGACGCTGATCAAAAACCGCGCTCAGATGGGCGGAGGCCCGGCAGAGATCCTGAATTATGTCAACGAAAAGCTCTGCGAGAACAACAAGCTGCAGTACTTCGTAACGGTATGGCTGGCGATCGTAGAAATATCCACCGGAAAAGGTGTTGCCGCCAACGCAGGACACGAGCATCCTGCGCTGCGCCGCGCAGGCGGTGAATTTGAGCTGGTGAAATACATCCATTCACCCGGCGTCGCCATGATCGACGGAGTGCGTTTCCGTGAACACACCTTTGAGCTGTATCCGGGCGACACAGTGTTTGTATATACGGACGGTGTTCCCGAGGCGACCGATAACAACAATGTATTGTTCGAATCCGACAGGATGCTCGCGGCGCTGAACAAGGATCCCGACGCGGATCTCGAGACACTGCTGCGTACAGTACGTAAAGAGATCGACGACTTTGTCAACGGCGCGCCGCAGTTCGACGACATCACTATGCTGGCGTTCAGGTATGACGGCCCTCAAAAGTCCGAGCCCGAGCCGACAGCCGACTCCGCAGAATAACCCCCCATCCTTAATACAATCAAGGTGATAGGATCTGCTTGTTTTTGCGATAGATGATGAAGAGATCGCACTGGAAAAACTGGTCGATGTGTTACATATAGCTCTGCCGTGTGCAGAGATCAAACCGTTCAGCAGCGCGACTGCGTCGCTGCGCTCCATCAGAGATGATGACGTCATGCCCGACGTAGTGTTTACCGAGATCCGTATGACCGGCACAGACGGTCTTGAGCTCGCGGCAAGGATCAAGATGATCTCACCCGATATCAAGATCATCTTCGTGACAAGATATGGAATTACATATTATCCATTAAAAATTGTACTGGATGAAACCATTGCTACGCAAATCGGTTGCGAGAACACAATTCAATTAGAAAACGAAAGTGAATTCAAAACAGTTCTTGGAAAAATTTTGAATTCTGACAAACTTAAGTCCGTAATTAATAGCTTATTCGCCCTGAATGTCCAAGAATTACAAAAGGATTTTTAAAACCAACAAGCATCAAATAAGATTCATTTTTCTATCAATGCTTTCGCGATTTTCGGCGTTCTAAAGCCATTTCTTGCCCCGATAAACATCAAATAAACATCAAAACCGAATCTCAGCCCGAAAATGGGCAAAAAAAGAACCGCCTAGACTGCCTGAAAATGGCTTATCTAAGCGGTTTTTCGATGGAGCTGATGACCAGATTCGAACTGGTGACCTCGTCCTTACCAAGGACGCGCTCTGCCTACTGAGCTACACCAGCATTAAATAATGCTAGAATATAATATCACAAAGTTCTGAGAATTTCAATACCTAAATTAAATTTTTCATTTTCCGGCTAAAACACAGATATAATGAGCGTTTAGCGGCGTGAGCGCAGCCGCCTGTCCAGAGCCTCGGTCTCGCGAGACACCGTTTTTGCCAGCATTATCAGCGCGGTCAGGTTAGGCAGCGCCATCAGCCCGTTGAAGATATCCGCGATATTCCACACCGCAGACGCAGTCAAATACGGTCCCACCAGCACTGCCGCGATATACATAAACCGATATGCTCTTATAGCTCTGCGGTTGCCGCCGCTGAGATATTCCACGCACTTTTCACCATAATGATTCCACCCCAGTATCGTGGTGAAGGCGAAAAAGGCAAGACACATTGCGAGCATAGCGGATGAGAATCCTCTCCCGAACGGCAGACCGTGCCGCCACGCGTATGCCGTTACATCCACTCCAGTGAGAGCTGCGCCGGTCACCGAAGGATCCCATGCGCCCGTGACGATTATCGTGAGACCGGTCATGGTACATATCACTATGGTGTCGATAAATGTCCCGATCATGGAGACCAGTCCCTGACGGGCAGGATCTCGAGTCTTTGCCGAGGCGGCGGCTATGGGAGCAGATCCCAGTCCTGCCTCGTTAGAGAATATCCCTCTCCCCACACCCATCCTGATGACAGTCTTGATCATCAGGCCGCTTATAGCTCCGTGCACCGCCGAGGGATCGAACGCGCTCCTGAATATCAGCAATATCGCATCGGGCAGCCTGCGTATATTCACCGCCAGTATAATGACCGCGAACAGTATATATGTTGCCGCCATGAAAGGCACTACCACCCCGGACACCTTAGCTATCCTGCGTATGCCGCCGATGATCACCGCCGCCGCGCCCACAGTCACGATCAATCCGGTTACGATCGCGGCCCATGTTATCCGATAGTCGCCAATACAGAATGCCGTATGTTCGGCCGTGGGATCGACGATACCGTTGACCGCCGACGTAATACCGTTGACCTGCACGATGGTACCTATTCCCATTACTCCTGCCATCGCTCCTGCGAACGCGAAGCACTCAGCCAGCCATTTACGACTTTTGCCCAGACCCATCTCGATATAGCAGAACGGCCCACCCAGAAAACGCCCGGGTCGGGTCTCTCTGCGATATTTTACGGCCAGCAGACCCTCGGCGTATTTTGTCGCCATACCGAAGAACGCCGCCGTTACCATCCACAGCAAAGCGCCGGGACCTCCGGCGGTCACCGCTGTAGCCACACCTACGATATTGCCGGTGCCGATAGTCGCCGACAGCGCCGTACACAGCGCGCCGAAGGAGCTCGTCTCACCCTCGGCATTCTTTTCATTTTTGACCGTATATTTCAGCGCTCTGCCCAAATGCCTTATCTGTACAAAGCGCGTGCGTATCGTCAGATATATGCCCACGGCGAGGATCATCCCTATCATGCCCCAACCCCAGATAAGGTCGCTGGCGGCTTTTATCGCCGAGTCAAAAGCGCTCTGCTGAGCCTGAGCTGCGATCGTTCCCATGCGCCCCGTCCTTTCGCCTTTGCTCTATATATACCTTTCGCCTTTACCCTATATATTTCTATTGCCAAATATCCACAACTATGATAAAATGATTATGTATATGAATATCGCGCCGATAAAGACCCAGGCGCCCAACAGGTGATGAAATGACCTATAACCAACAGCGGATACGCAACTTCAGCATAGTAGCCCATATAGACCACGGCAAATCCACCCTCGCCGACCGTATTCTTGAACAAACACAGAGCGTCGCGGTACGCGATATGGAGGATCAGCTGCTCGATGATATGGAGCTCGAGCGCGAGCGCGGCATAACCATCAAGAGCCACGCCGTGACCCTGGAGTATAACGCCGACGACGGCGAGACATACTGCTTCAATCTTATCGACACACCCGGCCACGTAGACTTCAACTATGAGGTCAGCCGCTCGCTCGCCGCGTGTGAGGGAGCCATTCTGGTTGTAGACGCGTCGCAGGGCATCGAGGCCCAGACGCTCGCCAACACCTATCTTGCCGTAGACGCCGGACTTGAGATAGTACCGGTCATAAACAAGATAGATCTCCCCTCCGCCGAGCCCGAGCGCGTGATCCATGAGATCGAGGATATCATCGGCATACCTGCCGAGGACGCCCCCTGCGTATCGGCTAAGGCAGGGCTGAACATCCATGCCGTGCTGGAGAAGATAGTATCGGATATCCCTGCCCCCGAGGGCGACCCCGACGCTCCGCTCAGGGCTATGATATTCGACTCGATATACGATTCATACAAAGGCGTCATCATATATGTCCGCCTTAAAGAAGGCCAGATACACGTCGGCGACGAGTTTCGCCTGATGGCCACAGGCTCCACCTTCAACGTAGTCGAGTGCGGCTATATGCGCGCCACTTCGCTTGAGCCCCGCGAGGGATTGTACGCAGGCGAGGTAGGCTACATCACGGCATCCATCAAGAGCCTGCAGGACGCTCAGGTGGGCGATACCGTCACCCTGACCAAGAATCCAGCCGAAATGCCTCTGCCGGGCTACAGAGCAGTGCAGTCGATGGTGTTCTGCGGTATATATCCCGTGGACGGAGCCAGATACGGCGACCTGCGTGACGCTCTGGATAAGCTCAAACTCAACGACGCTTCACTGTCATTCGAACCCGAGACCTCGATAGCGTTAGGCTTCGGCTACCACTGCGGCTTCCTCGGACTTCTCCACATGGAGATCATCCAGGAGAGGCTGGAGCGCGAGTACAACCTCGACCTGATCACCACCGCGCCGTCGGTCAACTATCGCATAACTCTCACCGACGGCACCACAGAGATGATATCCAACCCCACCAACTATCCCGATCCCGGAACCATAGCGTCAGCCGAAGAACCGGTGACCGACGCTCATATATATTCGCCTGCCGATTACGTCGGCAACATCATGGAACTGTGTCAGGATCGCCGAGGCACCTTTATCGGCATGGACTATATCGACTCCGACCGAGTGGATATCCACTATGAACTGCCGCTCGCCGAGATCATCTACGACTTCTTTGACACGCTAAAGAGCCGCACTCGCGGATACGCGTCCTTTGACTATGAGTTCAAAGAATACCGCGAGTCCAAGCTCGTAAAGCTCGATATCATGCTCAACGGCGAGGTGGTCGACGCGCTGTCGTTCATCATCCACGCCGACAAGGCTTATCCGCGCGCGCGCAAGATGGCAGAGAAGCTGAAGGAGAATATCCCCCGTCAGCTCTTTGAGGTTCCGATACAGGCGTGCATAGGCGGCAAGATCATCGCCCGCGAAACCGTCAAAGCGATGCGCAAGGACGTTCTGGCCAAGTGCTACGGCGGCGATATAACCCGTAAGAAGAAGCTGCTCGAAAAGCAGAAAGAAGGCAAAAAGCGTATGCGCCAGCTCGGCTCCGTAGAGGTTCCTCAGGAGGCGTTCATGGCGGTATTGAAGCTTGATACAGACTAAATCAAAATTTCTGTGCGCACACCCCAACAACTATATCATACAGGAGTGATCAACGTGACAAAAAGACTGATTTCCCTCATTATGGCTCTGGTAATAGTCCTGGGCGCGATGACTGCCGTTTCGGCAAATGCCGCGTCGGCAGATCCTGCCAAGACGTCTGCGTCCACCGGCAGTATATCTCTGGACAAAACGGCTATCACTATCGAGGTCGGCGGTACGGCTGTCCTCAGTTTGAACAACGCCGTGATCTACAAGATCAAATGGAGTTCTTCCAATACCGGTGTCGCCACCGTCGGCACAAGCCTCGGCATCATCCAGGGCGTCAAGGCAGGCGTGTGTATCATCACCGCGGAGTACGAAGGTAAAAAGTATTACTGCACCGTTACGGTCAAGGCCAAACAGATCAATGTAACAAACAAGTCATTGACCCTATATGTCGGCGACACCCATACCTACACTTATGACGGCTCTTCCACCATCAAGTGGGCGTCTAATAATACTAAGGTCGCCACGGTAAGCTCCAAGGGAGTTATCAAAGCCGTCAGCCCCGGCAGAGCCGCCGTAGTCGCTGTTTACGGTAACAACAAGTTCGTCTGCACCGTAACGGTAAAAGCAAGACAGGTGAATATCACCCAAAAGTCTATCACTCTGTATGTCGGCAACACCAAAACCTACAATTACAGCGGTTCTTATACGATCAAGTGGGCGTCAAACAACACAAAAGTCGCCACAGTAAGCTCCAAGGGCGTCATAAAAGCCATCAGCCCCGGCAGAGCCGCCGTGGTAGCCGTTTACGGTAACAACAAGTTCGTCTGCACCGTAACGGTAAAAGCAAAACAGGTAATTGTCACCCAAAAGTCTGTCACTCTGCATGTCGGCGGCACCCATACCTTCACATATAACGGCCCTTACACGATCAAGTGGGCGTCAAATAATACTAAGGTCGCTACGGTAAGCTCCAAGGGAGTTATCAAAGCCGTCAGCCCCGGCAGAGCCGCAGTCGTTGCAATATACGGAAACAACAAGCTCGTCTGCACCGTAACGGTAAAGGCAAGACCGGTCAAGGTCACCAAAAAGTCCATTACCCTCAAAGTCGGCAGCACTCGCACCTACACTTACAGCGGCTCTTCCAAGATAAAGTGGGCGTCAAACAATACTAAGGTCGCTACCGTAAGCTCCAAGGGTGTCATCAAAGGCATCAGCCCCGGTAAAGCTCTTGTCGTCGCCATTTACGGTTATAACAAGTTCATCTGCACCGTCACGGTCTATAATGTGAACAGAAGCCCTAAGGCTATCGATTCCGGCGGCTCCGGCAGCAGCTCTTCCGGCGGCTCCGGCAGCAATAACTCCGGTATATGCAGCGCCTGCGGCGGACTGGGTAATTGTATAAAATGCTTGGGCTCGGGAGATTGCGACCACTGTCACGGCAGGAGAACTCAGGTATGCAACTATTGCTCCGGCGGAAGATGCGGAGCCTGCAGCGGAAAGGGATATATCTACAAGGGCGTAGGCATTTCTTTCGGCAAATATAACTGCCCCACCTGCCGAGGAACAGGTCGCTGCCGTACTTGCGGCGGCACCAGCCGAAGCAGCTGCATCTTCTGCAGAGGTACCGGCAGATGCGATTTTTGCAGCGGCTCAGGCAGATGCGGCTCCTGTCACGGAACAGGTCGAAAATAACACAGAGGTGACTATATATGCCTGACGACTTGTCAGCGAAAAAAGAAAAAAGCTTTATGGAAAGACTGTTCGGCTCCAAAGACGCCGGACAACAGCAGGCCGAGACTGAAGAAGAGATACTATCTCTGGTCGAAGAAGGCCAGGAGAAGGGTCTTATCGAAGACGATACCAAGAACATCATCGAGAACGTCTTTGACTTTGACGATACCGTCGTATATGAGATCATGACCCATCGCCGCGATATGACCACGCTGGAGGATATCGACAGTCTCGACGAGGTGGTGTCAACCGCCATCGAGTCCGGTCACTCGCGCATTCCGGTATACCACGACGATATCGACAGCATCGTCGGTATCCTGTATGTCAAGGATCTGCTGAAATATGTCGGCAAGCCCGAACCCTCAGACTTCAAACTGCGCTCCCTGCTGCGCCCTGCGATATTCGTGCCGCGCACCAAGGACTGCCGCTCGCTGTTCGCATTTATGCAGAAGCACCGCACTCAGATTGCGGTAGTTGTGGACGAATACGGCGGCACCGAGGGCATAGTCACCCTAGAGGATCTGATCGAGGATATCCTGGGCAACATACAGGATGAGTACGACGACGAAGAGGATGAGATCCGCCGCCTGGACGACGGCAAATACACCGTTGACGGCTCCACCTCGCTGGAGGATGTAGAGGAGCTGACCGGAGTATCTCTGACCGAGAGCGACAGCGAGACTGTCGCAGGCTTTATCCTCGATCGCCTGGGACGCATCCCCTCGACAGGAGAGCAGCCGTCGGTCGAGAGCGACGGGCTGCGCTTCACCGCCCTCAATACCGACGAAAGACGTATCACAGAAGTCCTGATCGAAAAGCTCTGATAATAACCATACAGCTGCCGCCTCATCAGCGGCAGCTTTTTTCGAACAAACATTTGCATTTTCGGTTTTGTTATGTTATAATGTATCTAACAAAGCATGCGGAGGTATCTTATGAAAGCATTGACTAAGAGCCAGCAAAAGATCTATGACTATATATACGAGTGTTCCAACGAGGGCAAGGTGCCGTCGGTGCGCGAGCTGTGCGCCGCTACAGGCTTCAAGTCCACTTCCACGGTCGCCTATCATCTCAAAGCTCTAGAGGATCGCGGACTGATACAGCGCGAGGAGGGCCTCAACCGCTGTATCAAGCTCACTAACGATCAACCTGCGTCCAAGGTGCCGCTGCTGGGCAGGGTCACCGCAGGTCAGCCGATACTGGCTGTGCAGGATATCGAAAGCTACATCCCCGTTCCGCGCGATGTCGCCAACGGCCGCGAGCTGTTCGCCCTGCGCGTAGTCGGCGACAGCATGATCAACGCAGGCATACTCGACGGCGATATCATCGTGGTCAGCCGCACTCCTGTAGCCTCTAACGGCGAGATAGTCGTAGCTATGGTCGAGGATGAGGTCAGCGGCGAGGCGAGCGCGACGGTCAAGCGGTTCTATAAAGAGAACGGACATATCCGCCTGCAGCCCGAGAACGACGCCTATGAGCCCATCATAGTATCCGGCGCCGTGCTGCTGGGCAAGGTGGTCACCTTGATCCGTAACTATGACTGATATTTAAGAATTGTTCAACCTGTGTTAATAATCCGTTAACAACTGTTATCATCCATCTGTTATAATATGAGCATACAAGTTAAGGAACCGCAACTTAGCTTGTACATGTTCTACCCTCCTAAGGCGGACAATCGGTCCGCTGTGAAAACCCTCATTTTTATTTTGGATTTATCCCCAAAGAAACCGGACCTGCCGCAAGGTCCGGTTTCTTTTTGCTCTATTTTTCTCTTTACAGCTCACCGCAAATTATGTATAATTAAAGCAGCAAATATCCGATTATTTCTATCGGGAGTGAGATGTATGAACAAAAGATATATCAGCCTGATCCTCGTGCTGTGCATGATCATATCATGTATCGCCGTCAGCGGAGTCGGTGCAACGGCTCAGACAGCGGATATAGCTCAGGCAGGCGCGGACTACGGGCTTGCGTCCTCATGTCAGGACGGCAACATCCTGCAGTGCTTCAACTGGACGCTCAGCCAGATCAAGGATGAGCTGCCCAATATAGCTAAGGCCGGCTTTACATCGGTGCAGACCTCGCCCCTGCAGCCGCACGACGGATCTTATCAGTGGTACTGGCTGTATCAGCCCACTAACTTCACCATAGGCAACGAGATCGGTTCACTCAACGACCTCAAGTCCCTATGTACCGAAGCGGATAAGTACGGCATAAAGATCATCGTGGACGTAGTGGCTAACCACCTGGCAGGCAGCAACAACGGATCGTGGTCGGGCAAGATCGACAGCAGCCTGAGAAAATCCGAATACTTCCACAACCTCGGCGCGTGTGAAGATGATTCCTCCGACCGTTTTAACATCACCCATAAAAACATCGGCATGCCCGATCTCAACAGCGAGCATACCGATATCCAGAACAAGGTCGCCACTCTTGTACGCAACCTTAAGTCAGCAGGCGTGGACGGCATACGCTGGGACGCCGCAAAGCATATATCCCTGCCGTCCGAGGACTGTAACTTCTGGCCCACGGTCGCTATCAGCGGTATGTATCACTACGGCGAGATACTGGACGCTCCTGCCAGCAGCAAGAGCCTCGCCTATGTCAATAATGCTCTGATGACCGAGTACTCGAACTATATCGGCGTGACCGACGAGCTCCACAGCACCGCCGTGATGACAGCTCTCAAAGACGGCAGAGTAGCCAAGAGCGCCGGCACATGGAACAAGCGCGGTGTGAGCGCCGAGCGCATAGTATACTGGGGCGAGAGCCACGATACCTACGGCAACAACGGCTCCACAAACGATGTGGATCAAAACGTCGTGGACAGAGCCTATGCTATCATGGGTGCTCGCGCAAGCTCTCAGGCGCTGTATCTCTCCAGACCTTTTGAAAAGTCCCACACCTCCATAGCCTACGCTAAGAAGGGCAGCACCCACTTCACCAGTAAAGAGGTCGCGGCGGTCAACCACTTCCACAACGCTATGATCGGTACAGAAGAAAAGTACTATTCAGGCGGAGGATGCTATATCATCGCGCGCGGCGGCGGAGCAGTTATAGTATCGCCCAAGGACTCTGACTTTGATATTTCGGTCGCCAACAGCGGCGGCGCGGTACCTGCCGGCACATACACCGACGAGGTCTCGGGCAGCAAGTTCACCGTTACAGCCACCACCATCACCGGTCATATCGGCAGCACAGGTATCGCTGTGTTCTATGACAAAAACAACATCGGCAAAAAGCTCCTGATAGGCGACGCCGATCTCAACGGCGAGATAACCATTCTTGACGCCACCTGCATCCAGAGATATCTGGCTAAGCTCGAAAGCCTTTCAGCCGATGCCCTCAAGGCCGCCGACTCGGATATCAGCCAAGAGGTCACCATAGTCGACGCTACCCTGATCCAGCGCATGCTCGCTAAGCTCCCCGACACCAAATCCCATGTGGGAGAATATACATCATAGAAAGTAATATGCATATAAAAAGCTCGCGATCTTCATCGGTCACGAGCTTTATCTTTATATTTTTTACGTCATCCTGAGCGTTTTTTATCATCCTGCGCGCTTTTTTGTCATCCTGCGCGCTTTTTTGTCATCCTGAGCGAAGCGAAGGATCTTATACCTATAAGCAGAGCCTCAGAATGACATTTGTTTTGTACCAGTTTATCTTTATACTCTTTATCAGTACTCCACTACCTCTGTCGTTCCGTCAGAATAGAGTATCTCATAGTATCCGTGACCGTCGCCCCAACAGTTGGGATAATCGGTCTTGCTGACGATCTCTTTGCCGCCGTCGCCGCTGTCATCTCCGCCGTCCGAGCTCTGTCCCGAGCCGTAGGTAATGATCTGGTCTACAGGTTCCTTAGTGATCTTCTCAGAGATCTTTTCGCGGTCAGCTTCTTTACCGTCCACATACTTGACCTTATAGGTTACGGTCTTCTCACCCTTGACGCCGGTCTGAGTCACTTTGCTCTCGCCCTCAGGCATTTCGTCGCTGTATTCCTCCTGATTGTCGTAGTCGATGGACTCGGTCGCGGTCTCTTCCTTATACACTACGCGCTTGACGACTATCTTCATCCCGGCGGAAAGCTTTGCGTCGAGCTTCTCGCTGACTTCGTCATCCGCGCCCAGGGTGATCTTCTGCTCGGCGAGCAGAGCTTCTACCGTTGCGGCCTTAGTGGTGACCTCAGTGGTCTTGCCGTCGGCTGTCAGGCTGACGGTCAGCGACTTGAGTATATTCACAGTCATGCCGTTCTTGACGTATGCTGTCAGCTCAACATCCGCGCTCTCGTCATCGGCGAGGGTTATGCCTGCCTTGGCGATCGCGTCGGCTACGGTGCCGCCTGTCACGGCTGCCTTCTGTTCCTTGCCGTCCTTCACTATAGTGATCTCTGCGTAACGCTTGACGGTGATAGTCGCGGTGTCCTCGGCTATCTCAGAGTCAGCCGCAGGATCTGCCTCGTCCTTATCGCCTAAGGTGATGCCGGCGGATTCCAGAGCCTCGCTGACCTTTGTGCCGGTCTTGGTGTTCAGCTCGGTCTTTGCGCCCATATCGTCTACTGTAACGGTCACATCCTTAGCGCATGCGGTCATAGCGAGGGCTATGACTATGAGCGCCAGCAGGATGGTGGCTGCCTTTGTGATACGATTAGTTCTCATGATTACCTCCTGATTGAACGGTAGTCGAACCCATAGGTATGAACTCGGTACCGTGTTGTTTTATCACTGTTATTTTCAGCTCGTCCTTAGCCTGATAGCTGTCGCCGCGCGCATATGCGAGGAAGCCGGTCTTACCGGCCTCTCCCTCGAGCCCGTAACACTCATAGGTCACGGTCTTGCCTGCGGAGTCGGTGACTGCCAGATATATTATATCATCCTTGTCAATAGCAGACGCTTCCACATCGCCCCTGAACGCCAGATAGCTCGGCGCGTATTCGTCGGGCTGAACGGTCACGCTGATCTCTGCGCTTTCTTCCGCCGCCGGCTTATACCAACTCAGCTGAGGCGACGGCAGTACCGGCGGCTTTGTGATCAGCCAGTCCGCGTTACGTTCGACCAGCTCCATGATGAAGATATCGGGCTGATATTTCTTTAGCTCGCTCTCGAGATTCATGGTGAATCCCTTTGTGAACACCGCCTCGCCGTATGCAGATGCGAGGAACGGCACCAGCGCGTTGCCGAACGAATCGCGATACATATACAGCTTTCCGCCCGCGGAATCGTTGGCGGTGATGATCAGCGGATCCTCTACGGATGAGGTATCGGTGACATAGCGATATTTGTCCTCAGCACCGTAATAGCTGTTATACTCAGCTTCCGCGCCGGCAGGATACAGCATCTTACTCAGGTCGCCGACGAAGTCGCGGCGGCGGATTATCTCGGCGGAGCTGTAATCGTCGTGAGCCTTTCCGGCGGCGTTCAAGATGGTATCATACGCCATCAGCGCACCTTCGTTCGTCCAGTGCGAATCTCGCTTGAAATACAGCGTTTTATCCTGATCTTTGAACAGGCTGAACAGGTCGGCGTATGGGATATCGCTCTCCTTCAGCGCGGCGTTCAGCAGATCGCGGTTATGCACCGACCCGACCTTAAGACTGTCATAATAAGGCATATGCTCGGGATACAGGGTGTTTTTATTGGGCGGCGCTGTGAACAGGAAGTACGCGCCCTGCGACTTGACATAATCGCGGATCAAGCTCAGATTATGTACCGCATCAGCGACCTCTCTGTCGCTCATCGTGTCGCGCCCCAGATAATCATCCAGAGTAGATGAATAGTACAGCCAGCCGTCGGTCCCGACGATGACGGTATCTATGTTGGATACGCCGAACACACCCGACTGTATCTTTGCGTCGGTGTCGATCGCCGCGGCTCTGAACGCGAAGTGCTTAGAGAAATAATCGCCCAGATCATTTAGATAGCTGAGGTTCAGCGACCCGTCCTTAGGATCGGTGATAGACGGCAGAGGGGTCGCCCTCTCGTTACCTATAGGCTCCTGTGACGGCGCGAATATCATGCCGACCGACGGCGTCACGCACAACAACATGCACAGCGTTATGAACAGCAGCAGTAATCTCTTTTTCATATCATCCTGCCGCCTTTCTAAAACCTGAAGTAAATGAACGGATTATATCCGCCGGGAGCCAAGCGCAGTATGCACCAGAACAGTCCGGCGAACGCCAGTACATACAGAGCCACCTCGGCTATCCTCCAACCCACGCTCAGCGTACCGCCGCCATACAGCGAGGCGCGTACGCGGTCGGCCAGAGGACGGATGGGCGCGCATCCGATAACAGCGGCGGCGAGCATCACCATGAACCACGGGCTGAGCTGCTGCAGAGCGAGGCTCAGCGAAACGCTGTCAAAGCCGCTGAAGCTGAACATCCTGCCTATATAGCCAAAGCCGTATCCTATAGTATCCGCGCGGAACACCGCGAAGCCCACGATGACCACCAACAGCGAATATATATTGCCCAGCACGCGCGGCATCTTCTTCAATGCCGGTATAAACTGCTCGAGCAGCAGGAACATACCGTGCCACAGACCCCACAGAACGAAGGTCCAGCTCGCGCCGTGCCACAGACCTGTGCAGAAGAATACTATGATACGGTTCACGGCGGTGCGCGCCGCTCCCTTGCGGTTGCCGCCCAGCGGTATATACAGATACTCCTTGAACCATGTCGACAGAGATATATGCCACCTGCGCCAGAAGTCCTGTATGCTCCTCGCGCCGTAGGGATAGTTGAAATTCTCTTTGAACTCAAATCCGAACATCAGTCCCAGACCGATAGCCATATCCGAGTAACCGGAAAAGTCGTAGTATATCTGGAACAGATACGCCACTGCTCCCAGCCACGCCGATGGCATGCCCAGCGTACCTAAGTCAGAGGCGAACATTATGTCTGCGACAGCTCCCATAGAGTTGGCTATCAGCACCTTTTTGCACAGACCGCACACAAAGCGCCTGAGACCCCTCGCGATCTTCTCGATATCCTGAGAGCGCGACGTTATCTGCTCGTTGATATCGCGATACTTGACGATAGGGCCGGCTATCAGCTGAGGGAAGAAAGAGATATACAGCAGTATGTTCAGATAGTTCTTCTGCACCGCTACGCTGCCGCGATATACGTCGATGACATACGACAGCGCCTGGAAGGTGAAGAACGATATGCCGATCGGCAGGGCTATCTGCGGCACCGGTATGCTCAGCCCCGTAACGGTGTTGAAGGTACTCACCATCATACCGGTGTATTTGAACACCACCAGTATGCCTATGTTGACGATCACGGCGGTCGCCACAGCCGCCTTGCTCATCCTGTCAGGATCTCTCGCCACCCATCGCGCGCACAGATAGTTGAGCGTCGAGCTGAACACCATCAGCAGTACGAATATGATCTCGCCGTAAGCATAGAAAAACAGGCTCGCGAAGATCAGCAGGATGTTGCGCGCCTTGAGGTTCGGTATCGCCGTATACAGCAGGAATACCGCCGGCAAAAATATACATAAGAATTCCAGTGAACTGAATACCATACAGGTTCCTTCTGCGCATTTAGCGCGATATGATACGATAAGCCGTGTCGGACTTTATCTAAATTTCAATAACTACTTTATTATACATTTATCGACCGTATAATACAATAGCGATAAGTATAAAAATCTAAAAATCCGCGCCGCCGATACACGCTGCTGCAAAAAGACTCATCAATAAGATAATTATGCATAATCGACAAAAAGCCCTACGGATTTTTGTCATCGCCGTCGTTGCGCCCACAGTCTCGATGCTCTATAATATAACTATCAAGATATCCGCGCGGATACTGTCGTTCCCTCGTCCTCTGCGGACTGTCAAGTAAAGGAGTATAAATATGTTCTGTACAAAATGCGGCAGCCAAATGTCCGACAACGCAAAGTTCTGCGGCAAATGCGGACAGCCGGTGATAGAGATGAAGCCCATATGCCCCCACTGCGGCGTAGAATACCGCCCCGATCAGATCTTTTGCGAGCAGTGCGGAAAAAGACTCAAGTCAGCCGAGCCCGGTCCTCAACCAACACCTGCACCTCAGCCGCAGCCCCAACCTCAGCCGCAACCTCAGCCGCAACCTCAGCCGCAGCCTCAGCCGCAGCCTATACCACAGCCTCAGCCTCAACCTATACCACAGCCGCAGCCGGTTGATACCAACAGCATAATAGCCCAGTCGCCCACCGTGACATGGTATAAGGGCAACAAGTCGCTGGGCACATCCACCACCAACGGCACCCTCAAGCTGTATTCGGACAGGCTGGAGTTCTCCACCTCGTTCGGCGGCTCGATGTTCGGCGCTAAGCCCCCTACGGTGATGTACTTCAGAGATCTGGCAACGGTATCCAAGGGCAGATATATGATGGGCTCCAGCATGCTGGTCGTATTACGCAGCGGACAGGCTCACACCTTCGCCGCGCTGGATCGTTCATCTATGGACAGATTCACCGAGCAGGCGTCACAGCAGTTCGGCAGATAAAATAATACGGACCGTGTAACCTTTACGGCTGCACGGTCCTTTTTACATTATACGATTATTAGCCTGCTGTGATGGAGTTGAGCGTCTCCTGCAGCTGCATACGGCTGGAGGCGGCGTTCTTCTTGCGGGTGATGAAATAGATGGTATAGAGCATGTTTTTGTTTTTGAAGGCGACCACATCGCCGACCT
>Ga0265299_10002692_pt1 | contig 17896 bp, 25 predicted proteins | sample AusTroGonzalo_MG_4_FD_193485 | JGI IMG/M metagenome (GOLD analysis project Ga0265299, IMG submission 193485) | Bovine rumen microbial communities from tropical cattle in Woodstock, Queensland, Australia - Gonzalo_02 | ecosystem: Host-associated > Mammals > Digestive system > Stomach > Rumen ... | reverse complement strand
TTATGTCGTCTTTAAAAATAAAGTTGTTCAATTTTTTAATGATGATTTAAATGATGTTTATGGTAATATGACTACTCTTTATGAAGATATTGCTAGAGAGATTTTTGATCCTATTAAAATTCCTAATAAAGGTGTATATTATTCTACTGATGTACCCGATGGGTTAAAGAAACCTTTAGAACAGTGGCCCTAAAGGTTAATATTATGTTCTACGTAGCTTAAGAGGAAGAGCACATATCTGTGGAATATGTCTGATGTGATTTCGAGTGTCACCGTAGAACCTATTTTGTAATAAAATTAGAAATTTTCTTGACAAATAGGAAATATTGCTGTATAATTAGTATATAATTAAAAATAAACAAACAAAAGAAAGAAGGTATTATGTCGTACTATTACAGTTATTATCTAGGAATTGAAGATAAGGAATCTGGCTTAATAAAGCCTCTTGGTCCTTATAATTGTGATGGAGAACTTAAGCCTATTGTAGAACGTTCTCGTTCTTTTGCTTCTGATTTACATGATGATTTTTATATTCTTCCTGATAATAAAATTAGTGAAGAACTTCGTAAACAGTTTGAATATGAGGATTATACTGGAGAAAAAAGAGTAAAAGTTAAATACCTTTATTATGAAGAACTTTGTGAAGATGATTATATAGTAAAAGGATATTTTCCTATTGAAGATCATCAAGCATGGGTACAAGGTAAAGATGATAGCTTATTTTATACAGTAATCGACTCGCATACCTATGCTGAACTTCTTAAGAAAGAAATTGTTTTTGGTAAAAATGAACCAAAGAAAAATGAATATGGAGATGAATATACTGAGCTAAATGCTTCGGATTATCTCTATGATGCCATTCCTAATTATAATAGTAAAGCATATGAAGCTGAGCTAATTCGGCAAATAGCTAGTATGCTTTTTGATTATGAACTTGCTCAGAAGTATAACCTTGTTGTGTTAGAAACGGAAGGTTAATATGCGGCAAAAGATCGTATTTTTTCTATGTATAATTTTTACAATTTTTTTCCTATATACAGGAGTACAAGCCGATAAACCCAATTATGATTGGGGCATAGAAGCTATTGAAATTACTTTAGATATAGGTGAAAATATTGAAGATACGATGTATACTTATGAACAATTTAAATATCTTAAGCATGCTGTTCTTGAATATATGAAACCTATCAGTAATGCAGAGAAAAGAAGAGATTTTAGTAATAAGTTTATTACTAAAGTTGCAATTGGTATTGCTGAACAAGATGTACAATATCTTAATGAAGCATTATTATTTTTACAAATTACTATGAATAATTATGGTGAAGTTTATTATATAAATAAATAATACATGCCCATGTGGTGTAGCAGGTAACACAATGTGTTCGTAACACATAGATTTCGTTTCAAATACGAACGTGGGCTTATTACTATGATTATTTTATATATAAAGAGGTATATGAAAAAATTTTTTATTATTGTATTAACATTTATTTTAGTATTAGGTATGTTTAATGTTGTTGTTGCAAATAATTTAGTGGATAATATTAAACAAGAGCTTAATGAAATTGAAGGTAATATCACTCGTAATGAACCTGATGCCGCAAAACAACATCTCTTTAAATTGAGAGATTATGTATATGAATGGGCTGCTGAGCTAACTAAGCAAAATTTATATACTGAAAGGGTAATGGACATTATAGGCTTTGCTGCAAAAGGTGTTGAAGAAAATAATATAGAATACATTGAAAAAGCAAGAAGTATTTTGGAAGAAATTATTTCTGGAAAAAATATTGTTGTAAAAAATAATCATAGTTAAGCCGAAAGGCATACACGATTAGCTCAGTTGGAAAGAGCAATAGTTTTACACGCTATAGGTCACTGGTCCGAGTCCAGTATCGTGTACAAGGTTAGGGCGAAGTAGAGAAGAGACGCCCATTCCACATAAAAGTTCGCGCGAAATAAAAAGCAAGAGGTCCGTTATTTATGAGTAAGTTATCGGAATTAAATGAGGAACTACTCAACTCTATCTTGTTATCTCTTTTCTATATGCGGTTTTCATATAAAGGTTAATATTCGGTGCTGATAACGCCGCCATAAACGTTCAATTCGTTTAAACCGCACTTATATGGCTCTGTCTTCTAATGGTTAGGATTTACGCCTTTCAAGCGTAAGATGTAGGTTTCGACTACCACCAGAGCTACTTATTATGCGGCTATAGTGTAATGGTAACACGTATCCCTGTCACGGATATATTGCGGATTCGAATTCCGCTAGTCGCGCTATAAGATACATACAGCACATATATTTTGCATTTGGGGCCGCTGAAAATGGTGCAAGTCCATTCTGTTTGCTATAGCTTACAGTAGTTTATATAGTAGAACGACGTATAATTGTATCTTGTTTATGTTATCTAGATACCTCAGAGTCTACAGAGGAGCTAAAGCTGCAAAGTCGCAGGTTGGAATCCTGCTCTAGATAACAAAATTGTTTAAAATTTTTTATTGACTTCATATGGAATTTTGTATATAATTAATGTATAATTAAAATTAAGAATGGAGAATATACAATGCGTCTTTGGAGTAAGCAATTTTTACATGTTTTACCGCGTCAACAACTAGTTTCACAGTGGAGAGAGCTTTCTTCGGTAGCTAAAAATATACAAGAAAAAGGAACTCCAAATCATATTCTAATAAATAGAATTATGGATTATCCTTTAGATCATTTTGTATCATATTCACTCTTAGTAAGAAATATTATGTCATCCAGAAATTATCGTACAATGGATTCTGTATGGAATAAAATTGTTGGTGTATGTCCTGATTGGAAATTAATTTCTATGGACAAGTTATATCCAGAGTGGATGAATTTGGAATATTTGGAAATTTGCTATTGGAATTTGCGAGAAAAACATATTTGTGGCGGTATCACAGAAGAAGAGTGGAAGCCAATTGAAAGAATATATTGTATTGAATTGTTAAGTTCTGGAAATTTTAAATAATTTTTTGACATAGTAGAAAATATAGTTTATAATTAATATATAATTTAAATAACCTTGGACGGTGTAATAGGTGTACATACGGCTCTTATAAGGCGCGAGATTTCTGATTCAAATTCAGATCCAAGGACTATAAAGTAGATACATACAGCAAATTATTACAGTTTTTGGTTCTATATGGGAAATTGGCTAATGGTATCTAGAAAGGTGATAAAAGGATATGACTAATTTTGTAAATGAATTGGAAAATACTTTAAATAGTATTAATAAAAAGGATAAAACTTTTACTGAAAATGGCGCGATAGCATATAAGCAAACTAAACATAGTATAAATGATTTTGCTTTTAATTTGCCTGAAATGCGTCATCAAGATTATGAGTATATTGGTGAAGCTTTTTCAAAAGTTTTTTATGAAGAAGATTTAGAAATTGCTTGTAAATTTTTCATGTGGATTGTTGATGTAAGGGAAGGTGCAGGTGAGCGTAATGCCGCAAAAGGTATTATGGCTTGGATTGTAGATAATCATCCTGATATTATGGAAAAATTGTATACCCTTATTCCTGAATATGGGCGTTGGGATATGCTTATTTTGCTCGCTGATCCACAATTTAATTCTAATAAAGAATTGCGTTATTTAGTATTAGAAACTATTAAGAATCAATTTATCAATGATCTTAAGAATGTAAATACTAATAAAAATGTATCTTTGTTAGCAAAATGGATGCCTTCTGAAAATGCTTCTTCCAAGAATACTCGTAGATTAGCAAGACAATTGCAAAAAGATTTATATGTAACTCCTAAGAATTATCGTAAAGGTTTATCTTTGTTACGTTCTAAACTTCATGTAGTTGAATGTAATATGTCTTCTAATACATGGGGAGATATTGTATATGAACATGTGCCATCCAAGGCTAATTTAAATTATTCCAATGCATTTATGCGTCATGATAGTGAACGAAGACAGAATTATCTTGAATCACTTAAAAATGGTGAAACTAAAATTAATGCTAAAGTTCTTGCTCCTTATGAGATTATAGCTAAATATCATAATAGTGGATATTATCAAGCTATTAAACAATATGATGAAGCATTGGAACAAATGTGGAAGGCTTTACCGCAATTCATGTTTAATAATATGCTCGTAGTACGTGATGGTAGTGGATCTATGACTACTCAATGTACTGGAAATGTAAGTTGTTTGGATGTTGCTACTTCTCTTGCTATTTATGCGGCAGAACATAATTCTAAGGAATGGAAAGATAAGTTTATTACTTTTAGTTCTAAACCTGAATTTGTAGATATGAGTAAATGCTCTTCATTAAGGGAGAAAATTAATCTTTGTAATAGATATGATGATTGCTCGAATACTGATATTTACTCAACTATGAACCTTATTCTTAATGTAGCTAAAAAGAATAAATACAAACAATCACAAATGCCTTCTGCGATATTAATTTGTTCTGATATGGCGTTCGATGCCTATCCAGGAAATCGTTATTGGGGTATAGAAGGATATAATACTCCTTTTAATTATGATGATACTCTTTTTGAAAAAATTCAAAAAGAATATGCAAATAATGGATATAAGTTGCCTAAAATTGTATTTTGGAATGTAAATGCAAGAGGGACTACTACTGTTCCAGTTCAAGAAAATGAACTTGGTTTGTCACTTGTTAGCGGTTTTTCGGCAAATATTTTCAAAATGGTTCTTAGTGAAGAATTAAATCCATATAAACAACTTTTATCTATTTTAAATAGTGAACGTTATAAGCCTGTAGAGGAGGCTTTGCAGGCTTAATTTAAATTGTAAGCACAAACAGCAATTTTATTTATTTTTCTAACAAGGTTATTTGATGATATAGTGCTTAGAGAAAATCCTCCTTTCTTTTATTAAAGTATAAGACTCATACAGCAATCATTTTTGATACAATGCTTTTAATTTACAGAACAAATATTCTTCTGGCTTCATGCCTTTATTTGAGTCTTGTTGTGTTCCGTTACGCTAGTTAGACGCTTTCCAGCAATAGATACTATCACTGACAAATAAGGAAAAAGATTAATGGTAAAATGCGTCTAGTTTATTTTATATAGTATGTAAAACCGCTAATAGCAATATACACCTCGTGACATCAGACTTTTATTCTGTAAATTTACGTAATAGGATGCGGTTTGTCATACACCTTGCCGTCATAGCTCAGTGGTAGAGCGGTCGCTTTGTTTGTCAAACTCTGATTTTAAATAAATGGAAAAAAATTTATCGACGAAAGCTAAAGGTAATTTAACTGAATTACAATGTATAACAGCTTTTTATAGTTTAGGATATCAAGTAAGTATTCCATATGGAGAAAATTCTCGTTATGATTTTATTGCTGATATTAATGGTAAATTATTAAAAATACAAGTAAAAACAGCTTCAGTAAAATCTAATTCAATAGGAGCAATTACTTTCTCCACTCGTTCAACTAGAATTAATTCAAGTGGTAATTTATCCAAATCTTATACAAAAGCAGAAATTGATTATTTTGCTACTTTTTGGGATAATAAATGTTATTTAATTCCAATAGAAGAAACAAGTTCAACAGAAAAAACTTTACGTTTTACTCCTCCCGCTAATGGTCAAATAAAAGGAATAAAATTTGCAAATGATTATGAATTAGAAAAACAATTACAGTTAATTCAAAAGGAGGAAAAAGAGTATTGACGAACAAAGCGACGGGTCGCTTGTTCAAATCAAGTTGGCGGCTCTTGTCTAAGCTCATACAGCAATATTTTAGGGACTATTTTGTAAATTGTCGATCCATATAGAGCTTAGTTTTTTGCCTGACGAAGGCTATAAGACAGTTACTGCAAATTTATAGAAATGTATATTACAAAAGTTCAACTCTTTTAGTTTCAATTAGAAATTTAGCATAGTGGAGAATGCAATACAAATTTTACTGTCTTGTCTATTGTATAAAGTGCATACAGCAATATAATAATGCGCCAGATGGAGATAAATGCTTATTATAAATAGGGATTAGCATGTTGTAGACATCCTGTGCACTTTGGAGAATATTTAAGTTTATAATAAGTATTTACTGAGAATTAAAACAAAGCACGTACAGCAATCTTAACCACTAAAACTTTTTATCGCATAGAATGAATAAAAACTGTAGTGTTAGTGCTTTGTATATTGGAGAAGTGGCGAAATTGGTAGCCGCACTGATCTGCTAAATCAGTTCACCGAAAGGTGTTGGAGGATCGTACCCTCTCTTCTCCGCTTAATGCCCTTTGATGTAATTGGAAACATAATTCCCTTTGAAGGAAGATAGTAATCGTTCGAGCCGATTAAGGGCAGCTATAGGAAGTATATCTAATATGTGGCTGAATAAGCTCCAAGCAAGAGGGGTATACATGCAGCTAGTTTAGTCGGGAGGGTTAGGGCTGCTATGGAAGTGTAGCCTAATGGTAAGGCAGCGCTCTTGAAAAGCGCCGTACGGTGATGAGCCGTTTGCTTGTTCGATTCAAGTCACTTCCTCAATCAAATGAATAAGTAAAGGTTCATTTGGAAATTTTTTCTATGAGAGGACTTAGAAATTATGCGTATTTATTCAGAAAAAACTAACAAAGAATATAAAACTGTTGATGAGTGTTTGGCGGCAGAAGATGCTTGGGATGTTGAACAGAAAGCAAAACAAGAACATATTAAACAGCTTGCTGAAACACGCAAAGATAGGGCTAAAGCAGTAGAAGAAAGTTATAAAAATTATATGAAACTTTTAAATGAGTTTATTAAGGATTATGGAAGCTGGCACGCTACATTTTCTTCAGATGATGGCTTGTTTAAAGATTTCGTAAAGTATGCTTTTACTTGGTAATATTCTTTAAAAATTTTTTTGACTAAAAACAAACTTTATTATATAATTATTATGTAATAAATAATAAACAATATTTATTATTGTTTAAACACTGGCATTTCATCCTGATTTTGATAAAGTGTTTTAATAAATAAGCAAAGTTAGGAAAGTTTGTTAGCCGAACGACGAAATTTTATTGAATTTAAGAAAAATTTAGCCGAACGGAGAAATTATGAGTAGATCATATAAGCAAATATAAATTAAAATTTTTGGGTAGCACTAAATAGCTAATAGTGAGATAATGATTATAATAGCCTAACATATTATAAATCAAGCCAATTTTATTCTGTTAGGAGAAAAAAATGAGAGAAGTAGCTTTAGTAGAACAATATTCTAAAGAAGAATTAGAAGATTTTGTTAAAAATAGTAAAACTTTTTGTGAAGTTTTAGGTAAAATGGGATATTTAAGACGTGGTGGTCATCCTTCTACAAGGTTAGTAGATAAATTAAAATTTTTTAATATAGATTATTCACATTTAGAACAAGATACTAAATATAAAAATGATGGAACTAGAAGTGATGATGAAGTATTTTGTGAAAATAGTGTAGTAGTACAAAGTACTGTAGTAAATCATTATATAAATAAAGTGCCACGAAAATTTTGTTCTATTTGCGGTCAAAGCGATGAATGGAATGGTAAAAAATTAGTTCTAATTTTAGACCATATTAATGGAATTTATAATGATAATAGAATAGAAAATTTACGTTGGGTATGTCCTAATTGTAATAGTCAATTAGATACAACAGGTAGTAAAAATAAACAATCAAAATGTATAGATTGTTCAAAAATTATTAAAAAAGATACATTGCGTTGTGATGAATGTAATAAAAAATGGTTAGAAAAAATCAATTATAATGTTCAGTATGTTAATAAAATACCTGAACGAAATGATTTAAAAAAACTTGTTAGAAATAATAGTTTTTGTAAAGTTTATAATTTATATGGAGTTAGTAGAAAACGTTTAATAGGATGGCTTAAAAGATATGAATTACCAGAAACAAAATCAGAAATAGATTCTATATCTGATGAAAATTGGGAAAAGCTATGACTAATTCTTATAAAAAAACTCCATATTCCGGTATGTCTAAGACAAAATGGGCAAAACGGCAAGCTAATAAACTTGTTCGTTCTAAATTGAAGAGATGGGATATACAAGATAATTTAAATCCATCATGGTATAAAAAAATAGGTGAATCTTGGAATATTTGTGATTATTATGATATTACTACTTGGGAGGAGCATAAACGTTTTCGTAAGAAAAGATTTCTTTGGGGAATATCTATGCCAAATATGAAATTTTTGGATAATGGTGATATTGATTGGAAGAATGAGTACAATTTATGGAAACGGTGGTATATTAGAAAGTGAAGAAAAGATATAATTTTACTTGTCAAGATTTAGAAATATTAGCTTTGAGAGGGATATTAAGTGATAATAATTCTGTATCTTGTGAGCATAAAATTTTTTGGAATTTATATGATTCAATAGATTTTGAAAAAGAAATTGTTTTAACCGTAGAGTTTGATTGCGGTGATTGTTTTGATGTTAAAAAAGTAAAATAGAGTAAGTAATATGATTATTAAACTTAGCTTAAAAGACATTGAAGAATTAGTCAAGAGAAAAATGCAGCTTGGGATATATACGTATTATCATTGGAAATTTAATGAGTTAAAATTAGATAAAATAACAGATAAAGATAAAGATAAAATAATTGTTGAAATTGAAACATATAATTATTTTTAAAATATGAGAATATCATTATATAAATTAAATAAACTTGTCCAAGATTACCCCATGCTTAGAGATATGATTGAAAATGTACAAATGATAGATTATCATGGAGATATGAGTAAATTAACTATTGTACAAGTAACAATGAAAGATATTCCTGAAGAAGAAAATTTTGTCATAAATAGAGAAAAATACTTGACAAATAAGGAATATCGTGCTATAATTAATGTATAATTAAAAATATGAGTGTTTAGTGTAAAAGTAGCATAATACAGTCTAGCTGTATAGGCGGAGCGCACATCTCCAACACTTACTAAAAATAGTGCTATGACAGAGCTTCTAATAACTTTTGATGGTTATGGCTTAGTATAACGCTGTAGTTAAATGGAATTTGAGAAACAGCTATTTTGTAATTTAATTAACAATTTTCTTGACAAAAGAGAAATATTGGATTATAATTAATGTATAATTAAAAATAAACAAAGATATAGAATAATAACCTATACTTTCTGGAACATAATCTGACCGGTTAGTTAGTATAATGATTATTACGTTGTTTATTTTTATTTTGATTTAATATGCTTCGCTGGCGGAACAGGTATACGCTCTGAACTTGGTAATAAAATTGAGCACCTAAAACGAAAGAATTAGTGTGAATGGTACCTAATTCGGTAAAACTCCTTAATACTTAAGGACAATGCCGAGCTAAATTCATCTTAATGATGATAAATGTGTAGAGAACATATAGTACCCACCTAAGTATTGTGATATAATATATGGTGAAGACATGTTCCAGGCTACAACGCTTTGCGGCTATAGTAATATAGTGTGGTATGAAAATTCAGCGTCGAAAGACATCCCAGTTCAAATCTGGGGCGAAGCACTTGCAGGTTATAGTTCTGGTGAACTAATGAGAATCATAATCTTATCTAGGGGCGTCCGATTCGTCCATCTGCTACTTATGGGCAATACAAGACCTATAAATTCCCTATAAATATATAAAGTATTTATAAAACCCTATAGGTATTTGCGCATGGGCGAAAAGCCATAACGTATAACATAATAAAGATAGTAAAAAGTTATATAGTCCTTCCTAGTTTTTGTGGCGTGGCAATTATGTTTCGTGGGAAGTAAAAATAATAGAAGAGAACATAGTGGCAAAATTCGGTAGTATGTACAAGTTGTCCGAATTAAAAATAATGTGGAGTGCTAAGCCCTGACAGAGGCATCAATACTATCAATTGGTAAGAAGGAAAACTTATAACCCGCTTTGCAGAGCGTATAGGTGCAGAAAGAGTAAACTTCAAACCGTAGATAACAACGTGAGCTTGGTTATTGGTGATCCAGAAAACCTATCGCGATATGAGCGTAAGAAGTGTCGGTATTGAGGGTATCGTTAGCGCTGTAAGCGTCCTATATAGAGTATGGCGATACTAGATCTCTTTAAATAATTCGGTCTAGGGTTGGTGACCTATCAATATACACCTATACCTGTAAACAATTGAAAATATGACTTAAGCATAGGAAGAGTAAATTGCAGGGAAAGCGCAATCATGTAATTAACAACGTATATGATTAAAAATTATAGAAGAAAGTTGTTCTTTTCTATAATTATTTGGGTTAGGTGTTTATCCCAAATATTTTATACAATATAGGTAAGTGAGCAGCCAACCGATAAGGAAGGAAGTAACCCGAAAGCGCAAAATCCTTACCAACTAAAATTGGTTTATGTTTCATTAGGGTTGAACAATTCGCGGAAAGTAGCTTATATTGTATATTCTCTAGGACGGTAGGAAAATGGCAATTCAGGGGTAGCTGCCTGATAAATTCTTTCTTAACGAGGTATTTAAATGTATACTGGTGACTTAGGAGAATTCTGCTTTTGCATGTAGAATAGAGAGTATCTTAATGGTGTAATGGAAGCACATCTGTCTTGACGGAAGGTACACAGATCGAGCTGTGTTTAAGATTTTGTGTTTATCATGCCTCATGTAGTGATATAGTGGGTTTTATCGGGGATTAGTGTAGTGGCAGCACGAGTGCATTGGGAGCATTTAGCGGAGTTTCAAGTACCCCATTCCCGACTTGTATATGGAGTAAATATGAATAGAGAAGAAATAACAAGTATTGAATATAGAGAAAAAATAGAAAATCAACTTGCAAGAGATTTTTGGTTTATGTGTACAGAGCGTCCTGATTTTATGTGGGGAGATGAAGATTATATTGAAACTTGTCTTCCTATGGAATTTGGAAATGGATGGTGTTATCCATTCTATTGTCTGTGTAATGAACTAAAAACAGAAGTAAAATCCAATTTTCACATTGATCAGCTCAAAGAAAAATGGGGATATGCAAACGTATACTATTCTGGAGATATTACTCCATATGGTGAAAAACTAATAAAAGAATTTGAAGAAAAAAGTAAACATATTTGTGAAGTATGTGGACAACCTGCTAATATAGAAATGTATGCAAGTTGGGCACGTTGTCTATGTGAAGATTGTAAAAAAGAAATAGAAAATTAAGAAAAGAGGATATATGGAATGTAGTAATGATTATATTGAAGAGAGAAAAGAATTATGTGATTTTCTTGATGGATATGAAAAAAATGGTATTGAGGGTTTGGCAGCAGTACATGGTGTTCTTGAGTACGCTCAATATATTGATAAAATTGATTATATAACTGCAAAAGATATTCTCTATTGTTTTGTTGAAAGATTACTCCATCCTGAATGGTAGTAATATAATTTATTTATAGTGCCCGTTAATTCGGGTTATTTTTATTTATAGAGGTATAATAGTGAATTTTACAAATCCAATTAGTGAAGAAATTTGGAAAGATAGATATCAGTACGGAAATGAAACTTTAGATGATAACCTTAAACGAGTAGCTAAGTTTTGTGCTAATAATGAAAAAGAAGAACAAGAATTTTATGAACTTATGGACAAAGGTTTATTTTTCCCAGCTGGTCGTCCAATGAGCAATGCTTATAAAGGAACAAAACTTACTCTTAACAATTGCTTTGTAGAACCTTCTGTTCCAGATGATCTTATAGAAATTTTTGAAGCTGTAAAAATTAGTGCAAAAGTTCAACAGCTTGGTGGCGGTATTGGAAATGATTTTTCACTTTTACGTCCGAAAGGCACAGTTACTAGTCGTGGTGCAATAGCAAGTGGCGTATTAAGTTTTATGAATGTATTCAATGCTGCAACAGATACTGTAAAAAGTCATAATCGTAGAGGCGCAAATATGGGTTGTTTATCTATTAGGCATCCTGATATTTATGATTTTGTTACGGCAAAAGCAGAAAATACTGAAGTATTAAAATATTTTAATATTAGTGTTATGGTGGATGATGATTTTCTTCATGCAGTTGAAAATGATGAAGAAACTTGGCTACATTGGCCAGTATATGATGAAAATTTTAAAATTATAACAGATGAATCTAAATGGCAAATAAAAAAGAAAATTAAAGCTAAAGAACTTTGGAATTTAATTATAGAACAAGCATATAATACAGGAGAACCAGGTGTATTATTCTATGATAGTATGAATAGAGATAATAATACAAGCTATATTGAAACTATTACAGCTACTAATCCGTAACCTATAAAATAAACATGCGGATGTAAAAATGCGTGAATTGCTGGAACACTTTTAGAGCCTTTTTAAAGGATTAAGTTATCAGCAGCCGAGCCTAGAAATAGGAAGGTTCAGAGACTATTTTTATTTTAAAATTTAATTAATAAATTATACTTAGTATAATTGAGGAGCTAAAGTGAATAATATAAACTTAGATAGTTTTTTCTATGGTACTTTATTAGGAGATAGTTATTTTCATAATGGAGTATTTTATTGTAAACAAATTTCTAAAGATTTAATTGAATTTAAATATAAAGTTATAAAAGATAATTTACCAAATGTAAAAATTAAAATTGATGAATACAAAGAATATATAGATAAAAATAATATAAAGCATCAAGATTATTATGTTATTAGTGCATCTGGTAATGATTATTTAAAATCATTGAATAATTTATTTTATAATGATAATAAAAAAATTTGTCCAATTAATATAATAAACAAATTAGATTATTTAGGAATGGCAATGTGGTTTGCAGATGATGGTGCTACTATATTAGTTCAAAGAAATGAAAGTACTGGAAGCGCAAAATGCCATAGAACTCAACTATGTACTGATAGTTTTACTAAAGAAGAACATGATAATATAATTATTCCAGAATTAAAACAATTAGGATATGAGAGTAATTATAAAAAACGTGGAGAACATTATCGGATAGAATTATTAAAACCTAAGAATATTCAAAATTTATATATAGAAATGGGAAAATATTTTTATAATTATTTCCCTTCTTTATTATATAAATTGGATATGGGATATAGAAATTCTTCTTTACTAAATAGGACTTATGTTATTCAAGAATATTATGAATTTTATAATAAAATAAGTACGCATCCTTTATTTATAGATAGAGTGAAAATAAAGGAAGATATAGTCCGGACTACAACTACAAATATAGGTTCATGAAAATGAATGTAGTGAAGGTGGAGAATATCTTGCTGGTACAGTTCTTGATAAAAATGAAGGAAAACAAGGTGGAGCTTGTAATTTAGGATCTCTTTTCTTACATAATTATATTCTTAATCCTTTTAGTAAAAATGCTATTTTAGATAAAAATTTACTTAAAAAATCAATTTATACAGCAGTTCGTTTCCTTGATAATATTATTGATAAAAATAATTATCCACTTCCAATGTTTGAAAAATACCAACGTAATTTTAGAACAATAGGTTTAGGTATAACTGGATTAGGTAATATGCTTATGATGCTAGGGATGCGTTATGGAAGTGAAGAATCTCTTAAGTATGTAGATGATTTAATGGATTTTATTTCTTATTGGACTTATAAAGCTAGTGTTGCTTTAGCAAAAGAAAAAAATCCTTTTCCTTATTTTAAACCTGAAGAATTTTGTGAATCTGGATATTTAGCAAAAAAAGCTAAGAAAGATAATAAATGGCATATTCTTAAAGAAGAAATACGACAAAATGGTATACGTAACGCTCGTATGGTAGTTATTGCACCAACTGGAACTATTTCTATGGTATTTGGAAATAATTGTTCATCTGGTATTGAGCCAGTTTTTTCTCTTGAATATGATAGAAGAGTTCATGTAGGTGGACAAGAAGATGAAAATATTAAAATTATTAAATTTAAAGATTATGCTTATGATTTAGCAAAAAAAATGGATGTAACAATCAATAAAGATATTTTTGTTACAGCTCTTGAACTTCCAGTAGAAGATCATGTAAATATGCTTAAAACTGTAGCATATCACAGCGATAGTTCTATTAGTAAAACAATTAATATTCCAGAAGATTATCCTTTTGAAGATACTAAAAAAGTATATATGAATTGTTGGAAAAATGGAGTTAAAGGTTGTACAATTTTTCGCCCAAATCCTATTCGTTATGGTATTCTTATAGATCCTAATGAAAAGAAAAAAGAAGAAAATATAACTGCTGAATCAGCTATAGAAAATATTCAAGAAATACAATATGATTCTGTTTCTCCTATTGAGAAAGAAGAAATCGGAACTACATATGGTTCTAATGTAAAAAAAGTTAGTTCTTGTGGTAAATTACATATTAATATCGCAAGAGATAGACAAGGTCATATTGCAGAAGTATATGTGAGTGGAAGTAAAGGTGGAATTTGTATGGCAAATATTAATGCTATTTCCAGACTTATTTCTCTTGCCTTAAGAAGTGGTATTAAAGTTGATGAAATTGTAGATCAGCTTCGTGGAATAGATTGCAAAGCTTGTTCAGCGAGTAAAGCAAGAGGAATACAACTAGATGGTATTTCTTGTCCAGATATAATTGGGAAAGCTTTACAAAATGAATATAAAGAAGGCGGGCAATGGCTTGTTACATCTGAAAAAACTGAACAAATTTTTAAAAAATTAAATGAAAAAGAAAATATAAATATTCAAGAAGATAAGAAGTGTCCCGAATGTGGTGAACCTATTACTAATAATGGTGGATGTGTAATTTGTTTGTCATGTGGATGGACTAAATGTGAATAATTAAGTTAAATAAGTTATGGTACCACTATGGTTATTTTTATTAATCTTTTGGGGATTGGTTACACTTGAAACTTGTGCGGCAATGCTATGTTACAAGTGGTTTTGTAAAGATTAGCTATGAAGAAAATTATTTTTATTTTTATTGTATTAATAATTTTTAGTACAGTTTTTGCTTTTCAAGAAGAATTAACAAACGATATAGAGCTTATTGAAACAGAAATTGTACAAGAAGAAAATATACAAGAATTAGAAGCTTTTTCTGATATTTTAAATATGGAAGAGTTTTTAATAGAAGAAGATATAGAAGAAGAATTACAGGAAGAAATTATACAAGAAAATATAGAGGAAGAAATTGTAGAGGAAATTATAGAGGAAAAAGATATAGAGGAAGATGTAAAGGAAGAAATAACATTTACTCCGACTTTAACTTCTACTCTAACTCCAGAAGAATTAATTGAAGAAATTGAAACTGAAGTTATAGAAGAAGAAATAGTTGAAACTCCTACATTAGAAATAACTGAAATATTAGAAGAAACTGCTGATATTTTGGAAACAGAACAAATTGAAATATCTCCTACAATTGATTCTATAATAGAAGAAATGGAAATAACTCAATCTTTCGAAGTAGAAAAAGAAGAAATTACTGAAACTTTAAATTTAGAAGTAAATTCTGATTTAGATATTACACCTATTTTAGAAGAAAGTATTACAGAATTACCTGTTGAAAATACAATAGAATCTACGCCAACAATAGAGCTTATTTTTACGCCTACGCCTATACCTACGCTTTTGCCGCAATTGGTAGTAAATATTAGTACTAGTCGTAGACCCGTTATGGATTTAGGAGAACCTATAATTCTTACTTCGCAAATTGAAAATTCTGAATACTATAAAAATATCACATATCAATGGGAATGTGATAAAGGAAATGGTTTTGAAATTGTTGAGGATGCTACTGAATCAACATACAGTTATCCAGCTACTTTAGAAAGTTTTTCTTGGAGTTGGCGTTTAATTATTCATTATAATAATATAGAGGAAAATAATGACAGCTTATGATTTATATAAATACCTTGATGCCGCGATGGAATATTATTTAGATTGCATAGCCATTAAGGAAGATCCTACTGAGAAGGAACGTGAACAATATGAGTATTTAAATTATTGGAAACCTTCTGAGCCAGATGATGAAGTTAAGGAAATTTTACGATCTATAGTTCTTATTAATAAGGAAAAACAAGGTAATGTCGAAGAAAAATAATCAAACAGATTATAATTTAAAAGATTATACTTGGGAAGAAGAAGATTTTAATTTTAATCCTAAACCTAATAGGCATAAAAAATTTCTCCATGCTAAGAAACGACAACTTCAAAAAGAATATTATGCTGATACAAAAGATAAAGTTATTCAAATGGATAACGAAGTTTTGAGAGATAAACGTAATGAAGCTGATAGATTAATTGCTTATGAAGATTATGATATTGAAGATGATGAGCAATTTGTAAGATATAGAATAAAGTGAAAGGTAGCCTGTGCTGCAAAGCACAGGCTATTTTTGTCATAATTTTAGAAATATACTTGACTTGCAGCAAAAGGTGTAGTATAATTTATTTATGAATAATAAACAAAAGGAGATTGCCATGAAATTCACAAAAGAATATATGCGCGAAGCAGTTGAAAAATATTTCATGGATACATTCGGTGAAGATGCTTCTTTTTTAGAAGAATTTCAAATTGCTGAAAGTTTTATGAATTTGTGGTATCAAGGGAAAATAATAGTATGAGAGAAATAGCAGGCGTAATTGCAATTATAATAACTATTATATTGATATTTTTCTCAGAAGAATTTAGAGATATAACAAAAATTGGTTTGTTGGTATATATAAGTTACATATTAACCGAATTATATAAGGTGATAAAATAGAATGAGTGAACAATTAGAAGATATTAGGAAAATTTGTTCTGATTACATTAGGGAATATTTAGGAGAAGAGTATGGTGCTACTCCTTGGATGGATAAATTTAGATTATATGGAATTTATAATACTATAAAAGTGCAAGAAGGAGATAATGATGCAGCAAAAGTATGTGACTCTGGACAAAATGAACAAAAAACAAAAGAAAGATTATTACGCAAGTTTACGTTCCACTTGGGGAGTGATAAATCCTATAACAAAGAAAAAAGAAAATGGAAAAGCTTACGACAGAAACAAATTAAAAAGAGAAAAATATGAATGATAAAGAAAGAAATATAAATGAATTTATATACTGTGGCTGTGGCGGCGCTCCTAAAGTTGAACAACACAAAGTTTCAGGTTTTATTTTTTACGAAGTTCGTTGTCCTTTTTGTGGTATTGCCGTTCATCGTCCAACTGAAAGTGAAGCCATCAAAGCATGGAATAAAGCAATGAGTGCTAAGGATATTAATGTCCCTAACAAATTTACAACCAACACTAATGTCGGGAACAAAGAGCGGACGGCGAAGGTGAAGAACATTGATGGAATCAACTATTACTGTGAATCATGTTATACACCTGTATATGATTGGTGGACTTACTGCGTCGGATGTGGTGCACGATTGGAGTGGGAATGAGTTATAGTAGCCCGATAGAAATAGCAAATAGGATGACATCTCAATTAGAAGAAGACATTATGAATGTCATATTTAGCTATGGCATTGAGGTGGATAAGGACGAACTTATCAAAGCCTTGGCGTATGACCATGAACAGTATGAAAAAGGATATGCCGATGGGCAAAGAGCAGGAGAGCGGATTGCGAAGGTAGAGCAAGTTGATCTGAAGAATGTCAATAATGTGACATTCAAATGTCTTGAATGCGGACAGTATTTTCATCAGACGGCATGGGGTAGTCCTGTTTTGTACTGTTCTCGGTGCGGGGCGAAACTTGATTGGGACTATGAAGACATTCCAATGGAATATTTTGAAAGTGGGGGAAGATGAACGACCTTATCAGCAGACAGACGGCGATTGAAACTGCAGAAAACGAGTTAGAAAGCGGTACATTTTACGACATACCGATGAAATTGAAGAGATTACCATCCGCAGAACCGGAAGCAGTGAAGATTTACAATATCGAAATTGTAGGTAAATATACTTTTGCCTCATGCGGTGCTTGCAGTGCGCCCGTGGTATCACCAGACAAG
>Ga0265299_10002690_pt1 | contig 17899 bp, 9 predicted proteins | sample AusTroGonzalo_MG_4_FD_193485 | JGI IMG/M metagenome (GOLD analysis project Ga0265299, IMG submission 193485) | Bovine rumen microbial communities from tropical cattle in Woodstock, Queensland, Australia - Gonzalo_02 | ecosystem: Host-associated > Mammals > Digestive system > Stomach > Rumen ... | reverse complement strand
ACTGGCTGGCAGAATAAGCAGTGCCGAAGCCAGAAGCATAGTTTTAAAATTAAATTGATACATAAATGATTGTGTTGATAAAGTTATTTAATGACTTTCTGTCCATTTACAATATAAATACCACGGGGCAGTGCATTCCACTGACTGCGAGTAGCCACCTTACGTCCCTGCAGAGTATAGACAGCATCGTTGTCAATAGTACGCTCAACGGCACGGATTCCAGAAGTGCCACTTGCCTTCAGGAAATCCATATATACAGGAGTATCGTATTTTGCAGGTGCAGCATCTTTGAGATATTTTCCTGTACCCACATTCTTCAGCGAGAAGCCCTTACCTTCTTCGTAGCTGATTTCCCAAACAGCTCCATCTTTAATGTCCTGCCCGTATTGATTCTCCAATCCCAAGATAAACGAGCACCATCCTGTGGTAGGTTGTGAGTTCAAATAACCAGGTTTTCCTGTCCACATGATATAGTCATCTCCATTAAGCAGAAGCGATTTCAACAGATAGCAACCACTGCGACCTGAGATAGGCTCGGCCTTGAACATATAGCCATTGATAGACTTATTGTTAATAACCGCTGTTGCATCATTATAACCAAGATTCTGAGCATCAGAACTATAGAACATCATCTGACTATCCTTATTGATTATAGCAAATGGCTGTTCTGTTATCTCAGCAAGGCTACTCAGTTTTGTAAAGTCATCAAGACTCACTCCCGTAACCTTGACTGTAAAGGACTGTGTCCAAGTCTTTCCCTGAACATCGGTATAAGAGACTTCAATCTGTGTTTCACCACTCTTTAAGGCATAAAGAAAACCGTTCTTAATCTCAACCATAGCAGGATCGCCTACAGTATAGTTGGCAAGGTCAGAAACATCCTTACTATGACCATCGGCATAATTCAACTTCATCGAGAGATAAGTCTTATCACCTATCATCATGTCATAAGAATCTTTTTCGCCTGAGAGAGACTGGATGGTATAGAAATCTCCTGTCTCTGCCTCATCATCAGCATGGGGATAGTTTACCTTGTAGTATTCTGCATACCAGTCCATACAGGCTTTTCCACAGGCTTCTTCAAGTCCTCCGAATGCAGGCATTACATAACCGGTTTTCAGTAGCGCATCAATATCAAACAGGCAGCTTGTACTAGACAGTGTCATCGAAATATTTCCAAAATAGTCGAGGTTAGCCTTAAAGGCCTTTCCCCATTTTGACGTAGAACCAGTGGCCCATGTGCCATAGTTAGGCTTCACCCAAGCACCGCTCTCGTTATAGTGACCTTCGGCATTAGGATTCTCGGGACTCCAATCTACCTCTGTGATGATAACTGGGGCAAAATCTACAACAGGAACTGACTCATGGAAGTTCTTGATTTTGTTCTGAGGATCAGGTGTATCATCGCTACAGCCATACCAACCACAGTAATCGTGCACGGCATAACCAATATTCTCACCCTCAATAGGGTACTCGGCATAACTGCGGTAATTCTGCTGCCAAGTGGTTCCTGGTGCCCAGATAATACCCGTGAAGCCATTTGCACGGATTTTATCAACGATAGGCTGAAAGAAATCATGCAGTGCTTTCGAATCATCTTGATTCTGGGCATTCTTAAGGCTTACAGGCTCATTGGCCAACTCTATACTGATCTGACCTGCGTGCTCCTTTACAAAGTCCTGCTGAGAGAACACATCCCACACATATAGCAGATACTGGTTATAATAGTCACCAACCTTCAAGTTGCCTGGGCATACACCGGGAGGGCGCACCACAACATACATACCATGGTTCATCGCTTTCTTTACCAATTCCAAATAAACTTTGGGCAACCACTTCTCATAAAGCGTCTTGCTGAAATGCGAGATATCTGCCTCACCACTTACTTCTTGCCCTGATGGGTCTATGGTCACCTCCTGACCATTCTTGGTGACCTTCGAGAATCCTGCAGCAGTGATACTGCTATTATTTGTCCAAGCAGGATCCATGTGCAAACGGAACACAGTACACTTTGCCTCCTCCATACCTTTGAAGATCTTCTCGAAATATGCCAAGCAATTAGTGGCGCCAGTTTCGTTATAATGATCCCACCATCCTAACGCCTTTGAACCTTCCCATCGTCCACCATTGAAGTAGTTACTCGGCGTGTCCATCACACCATGTAGTACTACCTGATTTCCATGCTTGTCAACAAGCCATCTTCCTTCAGTATGAAGTGAAGGCAAGGGCTTTACTTCTTGTGCCATAGCGCCGAGCGCCCAAAAGATTGATAAAAGAGCTAATATTCGCTTCATTATTGTTTCAGTTTCAATTCGGGCGCAAAATTACTCACTTTTCCGAAAATTGTCTTTTCGTTGAGTTACATTTACTTTCGTTTGCGTATCATCTAGGCTTTATACGCACTTTTTTAGCCGTTTATTGGTGATTTTTAAAATACTTTTGTATCTTTGCATCCGGAAACATCAATGACTCAAAACGATATATGAAACAGACAAAACTTTGGATTCTTCTGGTTTTATTGGCCAGTGTGCTGATGACGGCATGTAATGAAGAGGAAAAGAAATCACAGATAAGCGAAGCCGACAAACTGATTGAGGCTACGCAGAAGAACAAGAACTACAACGAGCTCCTAAAGGTTGTAGATAGCCTGGAGGCAAACAGTATTATCACTCCTACAAAAGCCTGCTACTGGCGAGGCTATGCCTGCGATAAGATGAAGCGCCAACGACTGGCAGAATACTATTGGAAAGCATCACTTGATGCTGCTAAGGAGTCAACTGATGGTGACGAAATGATATACTACGCAAAGTCGGCCAGTCGACTGGCAAACTTGCTGTCGGTCAGAGGCGACTATGAGGAAGGACTGAACATTACCATCCCCGTGGCAAACAAACTGGAATCGCTCGAATGCGACAGCACCAGCGACTACCTTAATATTCTTATTTATATAGGTTGCTGCCAGGAAGGATTGGGTACTGCCGACGGTAATGCCGATGGATTCAACAAGGCTTATCAGCGACACATGGAGAACATCGAGACTTTCCATAACGATGTTGTGTATAAAGATGGTATCACAGGTCTTATCAATATTACCTATGATTATATCTATGCAAAGAAATGGCAGGAGGCACTGTTATGGATTACCCGTTTCGGTCAGGTGCTTAGCGAATACGAGCAACGCCCAGATGCCGATGCCGACTACATTGACCGTCAGTTAGCACGCCACGATATCTATCAAGCCATCGCACTTGAGGGATTACATAAATCAGAAGAGGCAGCGAAAGCCTACGAGAAGTTCCTCACCACCAAGTTCAGCAACACACCAAAAGGGCGTATTGATGCCAACGATTATCTGATTGCTGCACACCGATGGGACGAGGCTGCAGAACACTACAATAGTCTTGATGACATGATAGGCGAAACACCTCAGAACTACTCGCTGGATAATATTGAGACTTATGTTCTGAAGAAGTATCGCATCAACCAACTTGCTGGTCGCCGTGACTCTGCCATGAAGATAGCTTTAGATATAAGCAACTCCCTGAGTCAGGCACTTGCCAAGTCAAGAAAGATCGAGAAAGAAGAACAGACAGTGATTGTTAAGAATGTAGAGAATTTAACCGAGCTACAAGCTAAAAAGAACAGAAAATACAATATTCTTATTGTTATCGCCTTTACCTTCGTTATTCTCTGCATGGTCATCTTCGTTATCATACGTCACCGTATCGCCAAACGCATGGAGGCCGAATTTGAAGATTTGAGATACGACTACGACCAACTCGAAGCCAACACCATTGTCAAAGAACGCGAGGCATCTGAAATACGTATCGCACAGAACATACAGAAAGTGATTGCACCCAGCCAGCTGCCACAGCATAAGTTCTTTGACATCTGGAGTTCTACAACTGTGGGATTGATGGAAGGCGGTGGAGTGTTGGACTATACCCTGCGCAACGGAAAACTGTTCTTCTGCATAGGTGAAGCAACGGTTGAGGGAATTAAGGCTTCCCTGTTAACTACAGTTGTTAAAGCCCAGTTCCGTACAGCTGTTGCCTTCGAGGAAAAGCCAGACAGAATTATAGAGTCAATAAATAACGCCATAGCCAAAGAAGGTGATAAAGGACTTGCCGTACGCCTGTTTGTTGGTGTTCTTGACATTAGCAGCGGCTCTCTCTTATTCTGCAATGCCAATCACGATGCTCCTCTGTTGGTAAGCAACGAGCTACACCATCTGCCAGTAGAACAGAACATAGCCATAGGCGAGAAGCCCAACTACAAATATGAGGCACAGGAGATTCTGATGCTTCCAGGAACAATGATATTCCTGAATACCGACGGACTGATAAAGGTGAAGAATGCCGAACACAGGATATTCAACGAGAAGCGCATGCTGGGTTGTGCCCTACAGGCGATGAAACTTGATCCACGTCCAAAACCATTCATCGATAATATGCTTGATGCCGTAAACCGCTTTGCCGGCGATTTTGAGCAAAGAGATGATATTGCTTTGTTGGCCATAAGATTCAAGGGCGGTCGAAAGATGCTTCAGAATAATACAGAGGCAGAACTGGAGCCTGAGACTGAACCAGAGACAGAGACTATAGCACAGCCCACTATTGAGCCAGCCCAGATACCAGATCCTGAGCAAGTTGCTGTTGAAACTCCAAAGGTAATAGAAGAGCCTGAGGTTTACATAGAGCCCGAGGTTATTGAAGAGCCAGAAGTAACAATAGAAGACGCGGAAGCTACTGAAGTTCAGTAGCCTCCCGTCATTAAATAAAAAAGGTGCCGCGTCATCACGACGCAGCACCCTCGAAATACCAAAACAATGTGTCTAATACTAACTACTATTATTTCACAATCTAATTCTGCACATCCATTCGAAAAACCATTCGGAAATCGAGTGGGAATAGCAAATTCATATACTTGTCTGTTTGATAATCGTAATATTTATTTGGTTTTCTAAAGTTGATATAAATAGAATTACATTTTGATTCGGTTGCAAATTTAACGCAAATTTATTAAAGTAGCTTTATTTAAAGTAACAAAAACAATACAAAAATGTAACATTATGCAGAAAAAGCGCTACTTATGAACGTCAAAATTCTTGCGATACTCATCATTGATAATCCTACTTGCTCTATTACCGTCGAAGTGGGTGGGCCTGATGACAAATTCGGGCACATTGAACGAAAGGAAACGCTCGCGATAGAAACGGCGCGGATTGCGTTGCGGCAGCATAAAGGCCTTGCCAATGCGCCCGTTTGCATCAACATGACAGAAATAAGGACGCGTATAGAGACCGTCATCTCGACGGGAACTCAGCACGAGCCAACGTGAGTTTGTACTCCAGTTATGGAATGATTCCGTATCTTCCGAGTTAGCTGCTGTCATGGCATGGTTCTCCCCTGTAGTGAGGTCAAGCATATACAGGTCGGCCTCATGATGCCAGATGCTGAACTGCCCGTAGTCCGAGAGTGTATAGCAGAGGAAACGGCCGTCGTATGAAGGACGGGGGAAAGATACCGACTTGCCCTGCGCAACGGCGTCGAATACTGTTTCTATACTGTCACCGAAGCTGCCAGTCTCCGGATTGAAATCAACACGACAGAGATTATATCGGATTGAATCCAGCTTATAACTGCCCTCTGGAATGGATTTGGCTGCACAGAAGTATATAGAACGTCCGTCGGCCGAGAATACAGGATATGTCTCGTAAATTGAGTCCTGCTTAAGAATAGGCGACAGCAATAGTTCGTTCTTCTCCACATCATATATCTGCAGGTCTGAGGCCGTATCAAACACCTCAATACGATTGCGGTGAGCGCTGTGGAACAACTGACTGGTAGAGTTGGTTGAATAGGCAATGTACCTGCCTGAAGGATGCCAGTATGGATATACACAGAATCCGAGAGTCTTATCGGTCTTGGTGTTATAGGCAGTTACAGGCCCGTCGTTGTGGCGCAGCAGAGTGGCTCCGTGGGGACCGCGGATATGAAGGCTCATATCGGCAGGATTGCCACGGTTAAAGCTATGGCAGTTCACACATCCCTCAAACTGGGTGTTCTCTATCAGCGCACGCTCGTCAAAAGAAGAGAGGTCACGTTCGTAGATACCCATCTTACTCCACACCTCATAGCCCGGGGCTATAAGACGGTAGCAAAGGCCATAGTCGATGCTGTCAGGACTGACATATATGGAGAATGGCTTATATGTATGCCAGCCATCGTCATATTTGGCCGAAACGGTAACGCTTATCGAGTCTCCACGGTTCTTGTCAAGCAGTGCATGCCAGTCGTCGATATCGAAATCCACCGATTCCTCACCCTGACTGTGCAGGTTGTTACCATGACTGTCAGTAACCACTGCGTCTACAAGCTGCACCTTCTCATCGGCCATACCGAAGTTAAGAGGGGCTATATTCACGGGAACGGTTACACCGATATAGTCTGGATAGATATCAGGCTGAGCAGTTTCCTGCCTTGCGTTCTCAGGCATGGTTGAACAAGAAACCAGCATCCAACACCCTATACCTATTATATAATATAGAAGCTTTTTCATTGTTTGTTGAGTTTAAGAAGTAGATTGGCATAGCCCTCACGATTGTTCGTAAGCATATAGTATGCCTTCAGGTACTCCAAGGCAAGCATGTTATCTGTGTTGCTGAAGTAGAGATCCTCGAGCATCTCGGGAGTCACATGGTCGCTGAACAGGAAACTTTCTTTATACAGCGACTTACGCAGCCGACCGTATTCCGGATGTCTGGCTATCGCTTCTTCATCTTCCAGCAACGGCAGAGTCTCATTGGCCCATTCACGGTAGAAGAGAGTCTTCTGCAGAGCCATTAGATATTTGCGTGCCACCTCGTAGCTGCCTATGATAAGGTTTGTCTGCGCCAGACGCTTGTAGCAGCGGCCGCTCTTCTGGAAGTCAAGGATAGCCTCCTGGGCCTCGAACACCGTCCGCTGGGCTACATAAATCATACCAAGCTGATAGAAAGCCTCGGCAGTAGGGATCGGGCTGGTAGCATCGCTCTGTACATCAGGCAGTAGGCCGGCTATGCCATTCTGGTTATAATCAAACATGTGCCGGGTGAGCTGACCACGCATTGCCAGAGCCAGATTCTGTACAGTCACGCCAATCTGGTTGTTCGGTTTCTCAGCATTTGCTGTTTCTATGATTCGATTCCACAACTGATGACTGGCCATAAAGTCATACTGCATCACCTTCTCAGCCTTGAAATTGGCATTCTTCCAAACTATACTGCCCATGGCACCAGCCACAAGCACAAACGAGCAAAGACTCACTACATAACCTTTCGAGGGTTTGATCCACTTTCGGCAGACATAAGCGAGAAGCGGAATTACTATTGCAGATAGCCATGCAGCATAAAGCAGCGTTGGAGCAACATTGGGATACCTGTAATAATGGCTGCCAGTCCAGGAAGGTCCTACCATCCAATACAGGATAGGAAGAACTACAACAATCGCCACATACCGCTGCCACCCTTTGGGAAGTCTAACTATCTGGCATACAGCATGTAGTGTAATCATCACCGCCCATACGCCTCCCAGCAAGGCATGCTCGTCAAGCAGGAATATCCATAGCAGGAACGAAGGCACAAAACTCAAGCCGTATAACCAGCTATCGCCGACAAAACGCGACGTAAGCAGTTGTATTGCCGTGAGTAGCAGTCCGATGATAACAGCCCCCACCCAGGCGAAAAGGAAGAACTGAGTACAGAATCGTCCCAGCAGGTCGGCAACACCGCCTGGCTGTTTTATTATATCACATACGTAATTACTATCGAACAGGAACAGCTGGAATTGCTCCTGGTAATGGAGATGATGAGGATAGGCCAGTCCGAAAAACAGGACGACCGCAAAACCGAAAAGACTACTTGTCAAATACCTTGCTGAATTCATCTACACTAATCTTTACAGGTTCAACCATAAATTCCGGACGGTTATAGCTCTTCAGCAGGAAAGTGTTATGTTCAGGATCCTCCTGTGGCAACAGGAATGCCTTCCCAACCTTTCCGTCTTTGAAAAAGGCAAAATATACACGGCTGTAGTTTCCATCGTCACGGCGACTGGCCAGCATAATCCAATGCCCGTTGCTCGACCATGACGGGTAGCTGTCAGAATACCCCGCGCTGTTAACGGGTGACATATCTACAGCCGAACAGGTCTCTGCCGTAAGGGCTGTACCCGTGTACTTATCCATCGGGATGCATACAATGTCGGCATCATGATGTCTGCTGTGGAAACAGCCATACTGGCCTATGGCAAACAGCAGATAGCGACCATCGGGACTGATTCTTGGCAGAGTAACACTCTTGTCGGCCGAGGCAGCATCATACACAAGCTCCTCATCACCGAAATTATGAGTTGCAACATCGAACGAACGACGATAGAGATTGTATTGTATCTTCTGGTATATAACATTTATTTCCTGCCCTTTCATATCCTCAGGAAGAGGCACTGACTTACAATAGTAAAGGTATTTTCCGTCAGACGACCATGTAGGGTACACTTCCAACAGTATTGAGTCATTACTTACTATTGTCACCGAGTCGGTCTTTACATCATAAAGAATCATGTCACTGGCAAGATCAAACACCTCAATCTTGTTTGGATTTGATGTATGGAATGACTGTCGTGTCAGATTGGTTGAAAAGGCAATCAGTTTCTCAGTAGGATGCCATGCAGGATATACACCTCCGGAGATAGTATAATCGCGTTTAAGATTAACTCTTGATATCTTACCATCATTCACAAGTACAGTACCTCCGTTAGACTTACGCACATGAAACAACATGTTATCAGTCTTATAGTTCTGATAACTGTGGCAGTTTATACACTGGCCTGATGCTCTGTCAGTGCAGGTTATCTCGTTATTGAATATCTGCGTCTCTTCGAAAGTGGTAATGTTACGCTGAGCAATCTCCATGAAATCCCATGCCACATACGATGGCTCAATCAGTCGATATGACAGATACTCGTCAATAGGCTCTTCGGCTATCTTTATCTCAAACGGATTGAACGATAGCCATTCGCCAGCTTTATCTCCCCATACCTCTACCTTAAGACTTTTACCCTTAGAGGCATTGAGCATCTCATGCCATTCCCCTTCCGGAATCTGCACTTTCACACCGTTACCATAGGTATGCTGCTTGCCATCTGCAGTAGTTATACGTGCCACACACTCTGTAAACTCGTCGGCAGGTAGCATAAAGTTAAGCGGTGCTATGTTGCAGGGGATGGTAACATCACAATAATCAGGATAGATGGCAGGCTGACACTTGGCCTCTTTCGACGAAGAAGGCACATCCGGATGGCTTGCACATGATGATATCATCACCATGGCAACAGCCAGTAACATTATATAGCAGTGTATATTTCTTTTCATTATTCTCTTATGATTGAACTTCACTATCTTTTCTATCAGTTACACTCGAATACTGTCTCCCAAAGAAATAGTAATACCAGTAAGTATCTCCCCATTCTCCTTCCAACTTTCTTGCAACATCTCCAAGGGTCTTTCCTGGTTTTACCTGATTTGACATAACCTCTAGGAACTGTTTATAGCGAGTATATACAGCCTCCTCAACAGGCACCATCATACGTTTCTCTTCCGGAGCCTTGTCCATATACAAGATATAAGCCTCCTGTGCATGCAATGGGAATGCCTCGTCAACATGCGACTTCAGATAATTACGGAAAGCTGGCCAGAAACAATGCGAGTCACAACGTAACATGGAATAAAACAACGCCTGCTCCGAAGCCACTTTATTATTGTTATTATCCCAAACACACATACTATTTACAAGATAGCTGTCGGTATTCTCAACGCCCGAAATCTCGTCGGTATAACATGTTTGCAAATCCTTTACTTTTGAAGATACAGGAGCCGGCTGCCAATTACTGTAGAAAGGATGATGATGCAGTACCGTATTGTAGCGTTCCATCAGCTTCTTCTCTCCTGTTGCCAAGGCACAACGGGATAGCATTTTCAGGAAAAATGGTGAGAAGCCTCTTTGAATGGAATTTTCGAAACTCAAACGTATGGCTTCATTCATCATACCGTAATTATAATATACCAGAGGCGATGCTATTTCCAAAAGTGTAACATGAACCGAATCAGGGTTATTTATTGGAAAACTTATGTTACCGCTCTTGAACGAACGGTCCAGAAGTCCTCCTTCGTTAAACAGTGCGATATTCTTAAGGAATAACATTGAGGTTGTTGGTTTCTTGTTTCCTTCCGCCAGATCAAGTACCTCCTTCCAGTTTCCGTCAGAAGCATAGCGTACCATTCGCATCTCATCGATATAGTTCTGGTCACTGAACATCTGTGACTTAGTAAAGAAGATACCGATAATAGCACATAATACCGGTACGAACCACTTAGCAAGATAATTCCGCAACAATACTATCAGTACTGAGATAATACCTAGCGCCCAGAATGGTATCGGGAGGCGATCGCTTTTATCAAGCGGAGCATTGAACTGAGGCATACCGGCAAGCATTACATCATCGAGTTTAAGATTCGTAAAAAACTGTGTATGCCATATGTTTGCAGTAAAAAGAAGTATTACAACACCTACAAACTCACGCCAGGTAATTTTATCCGAAAGTACCAGACATAATACAAACAACAAAGCAAACCATCCAAGCACAGGATAGACACAAGCACCTATCAGATACCATATAAGGTGCAATTTGCGTGGAGTGCAACTTGCTGCCCATAAGAGCAAAAGCATCACAAGATAGCCTACCGACTGCGAGAACCAATAGCCTCTGTAAGGGAGGATATAAATCCAATAGCCTAAGTCGACAATCGATGTGAGCAGACAGGCAACAGGCAAGAGCATCAGCGCAGAGGCGCTTCCCTGTAACCGGAATGCTTTAGCACCCACAAAGTATATCATGGCCCAGATAGCGGCCAAAATACCGGTTCCTACAATGGGTTTACAGAAAAACTGTGTGAGCCAGGCACCCACATATTGCATCAAGCCGAAAGGCTTTGACATTAAAGTATTGAAAAATGGTGTTCCGACAATAAATTCAGAACGGTCATGTGCCGTATAAAGAACCTCTTGGTTGATATATAAAATGTATACAACAAACGAAATGAAAGCCAACAGACTTACATAGAGTGAGGCACGGGATAATTTGCTATTATTAGTCATTGTTTTGAGTTAAAGGGCCGACTCATTATAATGAGCCAGCCCTAAATAATTTATACTGTAAAGGAATGATTATTCCTCATAGTAAACAGACTTGATTTTAACTGTACCACGTGTCATCATGAGGTCCAGATCGTGTGCGGTAGCACCCTTTGCACATGTATTAGCAATCTCGTCGGTGATAGGAAGTTCCCACAGACCAACAGAAAGAGGTACATTATCAGCAAATGGGCCATCCCACCATCCACTCATTACACGTACAGTACATCCAAAGTCATCACCCCAGATGAACTTACCTTCCTCTGCCTCGATGATGTCGAAGATAAGAGTCTTCTTACCAAAGTATACTTCGTCTGAAAGGAATGGGAAATACTTACCTTCACCATCACTGAAACGTCCAGCAGCAGCATCACCAGGACCGAGAATGGCAGGCTCTGTGTTATCAGGACTACCGAAGATATAGAACTTCTGGAGAGGATCGGTAATCTCGCTACATGTTACAGGGAAATCAGCAGTAAGCTCAGTTCCATCTGCACAGATAGCAGTAAGCTTTACGGAATAAGAACCAAGCTTCATCTTCTTTGTAGCATAGTTACCAACAAATTCCTTGCCACCAATATCCCACTTAGCATTCACAGGTGCTAAGGTCTCACAGGTAATCACATTACCATTCTGACCACTGGCTGCCTTGTCAACAGTAACAGTTGTCTTTGAAATGAGCTCATCAACAGAAATGTGCCCACCATTGCCAATCTTCTCATGAATAGGATCGCATGCAGCAAAGGCACATACTGCGAATAACATCAAAAATATCTTTTTCATATTGATTACTTATTATTACATTAATAAAGTGTCTTATATTGTGTCTTAGGATCTGCAGCATCCCAACCTGGGTTTTGCTCCAACTTACCATTCATCAGTGTAATCTGAGACTTAGGCTTAGCAACAAAGCCATTAGTTTCAGCGTAACGCTCAGCCCAAGAACAAGTCATGTGCTTCATTGAACGCTTATTTCCTGTCTGGCCAAGGCAAACAATCTGCTTACCATCCTGAGCCTGAAGAGCCTTAGCTGCATATGAGCTTGTACCAGAGTCCTTACCAGACCAACGACGCATATCGTTGAAACGAAGACCCTCGAAACAGAACTCCCAACGACGCTCGTTCTGAACAGCTGCCAGAGAGTAAGGAGTCTCAGGAACACCTGCACGCTTCTGAACCTGGTTCATGTACTGAGCATCACCAGTAAGCTCGGTGAGCATCAACAGAACGTCAGAATAACGCATCAGATAGAAATCCTCGAAGTGGTCACCCTGCATCTTGTTATCAAGTGAACTGCCGGTATAACCCTCACACTGACTCCACCATGTTTCGTTATTACCACCGCAAGCATCGAGGTTAACCTCAGCATACTTCTTTACTGAATAACCTGACTCCTCACAGTCGTCCTTCTCATAGGTGTACTGAGCAAGTTCACCTTCGAGGTCAATCATAGAAGCCTTCTTACGGACGTCAGTATAACCACCGGCATTTTCAGCAGCTGTCCAATCGTCCCAGATGTTGTTAGAAGGAGTACCCTGGCCCCATCCCTGGTTGAATGGATATGTCAGGTCACGGCTTCCGTTATTACCAGAAGCACCATTACGTAGACCCCAGAATACAGAGATGTAGTTAGAATACATACGCTGAGCGTTATAAGTACCACCAATGTTCCAGCTTGAAGCATTCATGAACTGGATCTGGAAGATCTCCTCAGTGTTACCGTTACCCATACCTGGCTGGTCGAAGCAGTTCTCACGCTTCATGTCAGCGATATATTCATATGCATGACCTTCACCATCGTGAGCCTCATCCCACAGCAAGCTGTTAGAATACTGCCACAATGAACGATAGTCCTCACAAAGCTTGTAACCGCCATTAGCAACAACATCCTTCAGAGCTGCGATAACATCTGCCTGAGAAAGAGATGCACTATTAACACCTTCCTGTTCAACAAGATTGATAGCAGGAGCACCACCTGAAGCGAGCTCACCAACCTTCTTGTAGAAACCTGCCCAGAACATATATGCACGAGCCATGAATGATTCGGCAGCATACTTATCTGCATGACCAGAGCCATTAGCTCGCTCTGGCTTCATCAGATTTGTAGCAGAAACAAAGTCAGAAAGAATCTGTGGATAGATAACCTCCTCAGCACTTACCTGCTGCTGCATCTCCTCTGTAATAGTGGTAGATGTAATCAGAGGTACATCTCCAAACAGCTGAGTGAGCCACAGTGTATAAAGACCACGCATAAAGAATGCCTCACCAAGGAGCTGGTTACGCTGAGCCTTCTGAGCCTCAGTCCAGGGCACATTATCAATAGTCTCGATAGTATTGTTAGCACGTGAGATACCACCATACAAGAGAGTGAAAGGAGTTTCATACTGATTTACATTCATCTCAACAAGATGGTGCAAAGACTTCACTTTATTGTCCTGCAAACCGCCACTACCGAAGCAGTTATCTGACATAACTTCCCACCAGAAGAAAATATTCTGGTTATCTGAGTCACCACCACCCATGGTATTCATAATACTATAGGTAGCAGCATTCAAAGCCTCAACATCTGCAGGTTTACCTGGGAAGGTAGCCTGTGTCATCTCTGTAGGACGTGGATCTGTGTCCAGCATGTCGTTACAAGATGTAAACATACCAGCTGACAAAACAGCTGCTGCTGATAAAATATACTTTTTCATATCTTAATAGTCGAATTAGAATTTAATACTTGCACCAACCAGATAAGTACGAGATGGTGGGTAAAGACCAAGGTCGATACCAGATGCCCAACCTGTACCACCACCAGAGTTACCTACCTCAGGATCGAGGCCTGTGTACTTGGTGAATGTGTAGAGGTTCTGTGCCTGAACATAGAAACGGAGCTGCTGGAATGGGCAAGACTTCCAGATATGCTTGAAGTCGTAACCCAAAGTTACAGTCTTAATCTTGAAGTAGTCGGCATTCTCCATATAACGAGTTGAGACCCAAATGGTATTATTATGACCTGTAGCAGACATACGTGGCTCCTTGTTTGAGGTACCCTCACCATGCCAACGATTCAGGATAGTTGTATCGTAGTTCTGGTAAGCAGCATCACCGAATGAACGGTAAGAGCGCATAACCTGCTGACCGAATGCACCTGCACCGTTTACAGCAAAGTCAAAGCCCTTGAACTGCAGACCGAGATTTACACCAAGCATGACGTCTGGGTTAGGATTACCAATCTCATGACGGTCGCAAGCATCACTTTCAGCATATGTAATCACACCATCACCATTCCAGTCATCCCAGATCATATCACCAGGCTGTGCATCATCGAGAACGGCCTTGCCAGCCTGACGTGCAGCCTCAATCTGCTCCTGATTCTGCCAGATACCACTGTATGACATACCATAGAAGTAACCGATAGGCTTGCCTTCCTCAGCACGATATACATACTCAGTACCCTGTGAAAGTACACCACCAGGACCATTGAGGTAGTGGTTCTCGTTAGCGATACGTGTTACCTTATTCTTATTGGTAGCCAGGTTTACACCAATGTTATAGCTGAAGTCCTTACCAATCTTATCGTTCCAGGTAAGAGCGAGCTCAAAACCAGTATTCTCAACGTCACCACCATTGATAGCAGCAGGATTGGTACCAAATATTGAAACCATGTTACCACCAATCAGCCAGTCCTTAGTAGTCTTCTTATACCAGTCGAAGTTTACACCAAGACGGTTGTTGAGGAAACGAGCGTCGAAACCTAAGTCAAGCTGCTCAGAAGTCTCCCAAGTCAGGTCAGGGTTAGGAACGATGTTTGCATAAGCACCTGTATTAGGAATACCAGCTACAGAAGATGCCATATCAGAACCGAACTTATAACCGCTGTCGTTTGCATCGCCTGACAGAGCGATTGTTGCCAGATACTGATACTTAGAGATATCCTTGTTACCGTTCTGTCCCCAAGATGCACGGATCTTAAAGAAGTCGAGCCAGCTCTTAGTCTTCTCCATGAATGGCTCATTGCTGATTACCCAACCTGCAGATACAGATGGGAAGAAGCCCCAACGTTTACCGTCGGTGAAGATACTAGAACCATCATAACGCATGGTTACAGTAGCCATATAACGCTCGTTCCAGTCCCAAGTCAAACGACCGAACCAAGAAGCGAGATATTCCTCATCATTAGGATTACCGGTAATAGAAGCGTCGGTAATACTATTCAGTTTGAAGTTTGACATCCAAGCAGAATCCCATCCTCTCAGAGTTGCGAGCTGCTCGCCATATGCAACTTTGTTAGATGCACCGAGGTTTGTGCTCCAAGCAGTGCTCTGGAACGACTGACCAACCATGGCACTAATCTTATGACCAGCAATAAGAGGAAGATCGTAAGTAAGAGTATTCTCAATAGAGAAGTTACTGTTCAGCCAAGTGCTCTGGCTTGCGCTATAAGAGTTAACGATAGAAGCACCATCTGATGGGGCACGTGGCTCACCATAACTACGGTATGCACCTGCTCCCCAGTTATAGTTGAACTGTGAACGGAATCTCAGACCCTTGATAGGCTGGATGGTCAGGAATGCAGTTGCGCTTGCATTGAAGTTACGGCTCTCAGCCATAGAGTTGAATCCACCCTTTGACAGGTTCTCCCATGGGTTGTTGAACATAATTGGGTTCCAACCTGTTCCATAAGTCATATTACCCATAGGATCCTGGAAGTTATAGATATCACCATTATCTGCATACTGTGGCAGAAGGGGAACAGTCTGAAGCAGGCTGTGGATATAACTCCAGTACATACCATCCTCAGCGAGGTCGTGACTCTTGTTATAGCCAATAGAGATGTTCTCACCGATGGTGATAGCATCGAAGTCCTTAGCCTTCAGAAGCACGTGATCGCTGTTGATACGGATAGTGTGACGCTTGTAGTAAGAAGCCTTGTCAGCACCCATGATACCTTCATTACCAGTATAGGTGTAAGACATAGCAAACTTAGAGCGGTCTGAACCACCAGTCAGAGTTACAGAATGGTTCTGCTGCTGAGCGTTCTTGTTGTTGAATACATCCCACCAGTCAGTACCCTGCCAGCCGTTATTAACCTTATTAAGGATATCAGCAGGAACATAAGATGCCCAATCCAACTTTTTACCTGAAGTATTAAAGGTGTACTCATCAATAATAGTCATATACTGCTGAGCGTTGAGCAGCTGTGGACGCTTGTAAACGTTTGACCAACCCATAGCGCCATTATAGCTGAGCTCAATCTTACCAGCCTTACCCTGCTTGGTTGTAACCAGGATAACACCGTTAGCAGCACGTGATCCATAGATGGCTGCAGATGCAGCATCCTTCAATACGTCAATGCTCTCGATATCGTTAGGGTTAATACCGTCGAGGTTACCACCAGCAACACCATCGATTACATAAAGAGGTGCTGAATTACCAGTAGTTCCGATACCACGGATATATACCTTATATCCCTTACCAGGCTGTGAAGAACTCTGAGTGATCTGTACACCAGGAGTGCTTGACTGCATAGCCTCAAGAGCGTTGGTTGTATTCAGTTTGGCGATATCCTCACCCTTAACCTGAACTGTAGCACCGGTAACCAGCTTCTTCTTCATGGTACCGTAACCAACAACTACGACTTCATCAAGTAAAGCATCATCTTCCTGCAGTGTGATGTTGAAAGATGACTGATTGCCAACCTTGATTTCCTGAGTCTGATAACCCACGTAAGATACAACGATTGTTGCTCCTGGGCTAACAGTGAGAGTAAAGTTTCCGTCAAAATCGGTAATCACACCGTTTCCGGTCTTACCTTTTTCAACCACGCTAGCTCCGATAACGGGGCCCTGTGCATCGACTACAGTACCTGTAATCTTTTTCGTTGCCTGCTGAACCTCCTGAGGAGACTCTGCGGCATAGGCATTCGAAGAGTAACCAAGTCCCAAAAAGGCCATGGTACCCATCAGCAGCGCTGTCTTTCTAAAATTTCGATTCATACTTAAGTTTTAACTATAGATAATTGGTTTGATAATAATTCTCTAGTTGATTTTAGTTCTAGGAGTGCAAAAGCACTACACTAAGTTCGCCACCTTATTAAAATACAGGTTAGCGGGTTCATTAGTTAGGACGAATTGTTTCGGGTCATAAGTCATTTTTTAAAAGTTTTAATAAAGTTATAGTTGAGCTCGGACGTGCCGAATCGCGTGCAAAGATAAATTAAAATTAACTTAAATACTTTGTTTTTTGTAACGTAGAGTTTGTAAAAAGCAAGAAAAGCCCCAAAATGTTACATATCACAAAATCTTTGTTACATTTATTAAGTATTTCTTTCTTAGCCAAACAATAAAAACAAGCGGTTTCGCCTCCTTATTTTTACAAATTTAACCATCCACGTCAACAGAAGACACAAAAACAAAAACGAAATACCACATACAATAAAAGAGAATAGAAACAATTTTTTAAAAAAAACTATGTCTAATTAAACCTTTCGGTTCATTTTTACATCTAATAAATGATGTATGTATGAATGGACTGAAAATATTACTTTATATAAAATAATAAACCATCGCCAATGAAGAAGATTTATCTTTCATTACTCATGTCTGTGCCTTTGGTATCAATGGCACAGAATCCGGTTATCCGCGACCAGTTCTCGGCTGACCCGACAGCACGTGTTTTCAA
>Ga0265299_10002687_pt1 | contig 17907 bp, 33 predicted proteins | sample AusTroGonzalo_MG_4_FD_193485 | JGI IMG/M metagenome (GOLD analysis project Ga0265299, IMG submission 193485) | Bovine rumen microbial communities from tropical cattle in Woodstock, Queensland, Australia - Gonzalo_02 | ecosystem: Host-associated > Mammals > Digestive system > Stomach > Rumen ... | reverse complement strand
CACATATATTGTTAAAACGTGCTATCAAGTTATTAAAAGCATCTAATAAGGCATAATACTCGACTGATTCTTTATAACGTCTGTCGGCGCTCTCTGTGGCTCTTTCGCGCTCATGCTCGCCCCAATAACAAACTTGATGATCTATAAAGGCGGCTTTCCATTCTTCCGGCGTTTTTGTGTTGAACTTCTGCCACTCTTTAACCTCGCACTCGCGGGTTATATCAGCGACTCGCGCAAATTTTAATAAGCCTGTCCCCTTGTCAATGATAATGCCGTCTTTTTCTATATGCCAATTACAGCGGGGCGGGTTTGCCTTGTGTCCAGGATAAAAAACAGTGTATGTCTCATCTTGTGCGGCTTCCTTTTCCTGTAATATTTTAATCTTTGCTTTTGCGGTTGCTTCTTCGGCTGCACTTGCTCCGCGCTCCTGGGTCATCTGTTCGAGCTTGCTGATCTTTTCGCGAGTTTCTGCGCTCATGCCCTTTACGCCGTAACGGGTGCGAGTTTCGGTGCGATCTTCGCGCTCGCTGCTCTTATCAATTACGAGCCTAAAACCGTTTTTTTCTGCGATGCCGTCCCAATTTGCCGGGTCGTAATAGTCCGACATGGGGTCACTGTTGTCGGCGTGGTAGCCGTAAACCGTCCACCCGTCCATCTGCTGCAAGCGGTGCGCAATCTTAACTTTTACCTCTCTGTATGAATAATAAGTATCTGACATTGTTTTACCCTCCTTTTATAATATTTTGTTTACTTTCTGAGGCTTTGCCCCTGTTCTTATGATTAGTATAGTATATGTACGTATACTTTACAAGATGTAATAATATACAAATGTACGTATACTTTTTAATGCAATCTGTATATGTTCATATACTTTATGCGGTGATATAATCTGTTTTGGAGGTGGTGCAAGTGGCTATACCTGAAAAACAGAAAAAATATAATGCTGTAAATATAAAGCGCGTACCGTTGGATATGCAAAAATCGGATTATGAGAAAATAAAAGCGGCTGCGGATTCTTGCGGCGAGTCTGTAAATGGTTTTATAAAAAAAGCTATTCAGGAAAGGCTCGAGCGGTTGTGATCTTGTCAAGGAATAAAGCCCCGCGCCCGTGGTGATCGGGTCGCGCTTTCTGCGGGTCGTTCTCCGCGCGGGATTAGTTGGTATAAGTCCATGCTATAAACTTATGCTCGCGCCCGTCTGAAGATGTCCACGCCCTATAAAATGCGGGGTGCTTCTTCCGAGCGTATGGTGTCGCGGTGGCGGTGTATCGGTCACATATGGCGCGGGCTTCTTCTTCTGTATCTGTAAAAGTAAAGGTTAATCTATAGCGGTTTCTCATTTTTTCGGGTCTCCTTTCATGGTTTTATATGTGATAATTTGCTCGTAACAATGCGCGATAGTCGCTTGACCTGTCAAGGGCTGCACGGATCGCGGCGCGGATTTCTTCGGGGCTTCCGTTTTTGACTGCTGCGCGGGCTTCCTGGAACGCTTCGCGGCTGTTTTCGGCTGCTCTTTTCAGGGTTTCGGGTTCTATATATATTCTACTGTCCATCGTTCGCGCCTCCTTTCATGCTGTCGCGGGCTGTGTAGCCTGTAAAAACTCTTTATAATTTGCGCCGTATTTATCCATAATACCGCGTAAAGTTGCTTCTATTTCCTTTTGGGGCGTCCCGTTGTTTATTGCGATATGGTAATATTGCTCGCACTCTCTGCGGGCTGCATCCCTAAAATAATTATAATCATTTGCAGCGGCTCTGTCTGCGGCGCTTTCTATGGTGTAAAATGCTACGCCATAACACGCGCGGCGCGTATATTCGTATTTGTAGCGCTCGCAATAACGCTCGAGCTGTTCTTCAATGCGTCTCAAGTTCTTAAAATATTCCTGGGGGGCGTCTACGTTATAATCCAGTGCTACAACTGCGCCGGGGTGGGTGTGGTTCGGTGCGTTGTAAAAATAGCTCGCGTCTCCGTATGTCTCGCGGTAAAATATCGCGGGGGCTTCGTCATGGTGTCCGTGTTTCGGTCTTTCCTCTACTCCGATTTTTAGCAGATAATTATATAATTTATTCATCTTTCAACCCTCCTATATTGGTTTATGGTTTCCGCTTTTATCGCCCGCGGTGGCTTTTGTTCGTCCGTGTTCGGCGGTTCCTGTCGGCCTTCCTGGGCCCGGCTCCGTTTACTTTTCGGGCTGGTTGTTAGGGTGGTGCTCACTTGTGAAGCTGGTAAAAAATTTTTTTTATCTGTGCTCTTGTGTGCTTTCCTGATAAGGTGTAAAAGTAGTGGCCCGTATAGCGTCCAGCAAGTACAATTTCCGCGGTTCCGATCACTTTCCCGGTGCTGTCGTATATGCCGTAAATATTTGCGTAGTTGGTAGCGCCTATCTTTTCAACTGTCATGGTGTTTGTTCTCCTTTCCGTTTTTATCTTCGATTGTGTCCAGTATTGCGGCGGGGTTGCTGTCAATCTTATTCAGAACAAAAGCAAGCTCCCTTTTGTTTTTTGCTGTCTCTTCCCACGGCTCGCCGTTGGTAAAATGTCCGATTATCAAATACTTATAATTTGTCATGTTTTCGCCCTCCTTTTATGCGATCCTCAAGAAAAACTTTTGTCTATCAATCCACTTTTTTTCTTCTTTGATCTGTGCTTTATATCTTTTTATATCTTCGCGGTATTCTTTTATCTCTTCGGCGGTGCTGATTTCGATATACATTGTTAATACTTCGATTCTCTCTTTGTAGTATTGGATATTCTTCTCGGCTTCCTGGATCTCGTTCTCGGCTTTTTCAATGGCTGCCTTTGTTGCTTCGCTCGGCTCGTTGTTTACAAGCTGCTTTCCTGTTCTGTATATATCCTCTTTTGTGAGCTTATCATTTGCCATATAAAGCGCTTCAAGGTTCTTATATACTGTATAGTTGTATTCGGTATCGTTTGCACATGTTCCGTTTAAAAATTCGCTGTATAACATGGGCTTTACCTCCTGAGTTTTGTTTACTTTTTGTTTGCTGTTCTTATCTTGCACTAATATTAACACACAAAATATATTAGTGCAATATGTAATAGTAAACAAAGTAAAACAATAGTATTAGTGCAATATGCATAATAATATTAGTGCTTGCATTATGTAATAATATGGTGTAATATGATAAAAAATGAGGTGGTTTTATATGGATAAAGAGACAGAGAAAAAAGCGCTTGCCGCTTTGGAGCGCCAAAAAGCGCAGTATAAAAGACAAAATGAGTGGACTGCTCAAAACTACGAGCGTCAAACTGTAACCATGCCAAACGGCACAAAAGCCCGTATAAAAGCCGTTACACATGAGAGTGTAAACGGATATATAAACAGATTGATAAAAGAAGATTTGGAAAGAAGAGAAAAGCCCGCGGGCGGGTGATCTGATATAAAATATAATTATGATGTGGGCGCGGTCTGCGTCAAGTGATCTTTATAAGATGGCGGTTAACCTTTGACGGGTTGCCGCCTCTTTTTATTTTCGGAGGTTGTAAAAATGGCTGTATCTATGGCAGAGTTAAAAAAAGCGCGTGATATTATAGCGGATTATTTCAGTATATCCAGCGGAGACGCGGCGCGGGCTGTTGGTGCTTTCAATGCTGCCGGGCGGGGCGATGATCTGCGAGCCGTGATCGGTGGTGATCTGTCAAGCGTTCCCGGCGTTCTGTCTGATTTAGGTATAACGGGATCAATAACAGATAGCAAGCCTGCCGCGGGTGGTTCTGTGGGCGCTCCTGGTGGCGCTGTGGCGGCTTCTGGTTCTGCATCCGATAAAATCCCCGCTTCAAAACATAAAGCCGTTACGGGTCAAAATAAAGGGGTAAAACATACCAGTATAAAAGACGGTAACAAAGCCGGGGCGGGTGATCCGTCCGCGGTTATACTCCCGTTTAATGATGGCGCTGGCCTTATATCGTCAGATATACCCACTACAAAGGGCGATATTATAAAAGATGATACTGCCGAGGTTGTAGATAACGGCAGCAAACTGCCCGAGGGATTTGCCGATACCGTCCGCGCTTGGTTTGATTCCTGGGCCGAGTTCGAGGGTGTTAATCTGTCTAAAATTCATGCTCAGCAGTGGCGAGCCGCCTGTATGATGATTGGACAACGTATAAAGGCCGGGCGCGTCCTGTATGACGAGGATAAAATAAAAGCCCGCGGGGGCGTTATATACTCCGGCGATAAGCTCGAGGAGCTGCTGCAAGTCTGGGCGTACTTTTGCGGCACGTTTAAGCAAGTGCCTCTTGTGTCTGATTTCGTGAGTTTTTCCGGCGTCTCTTCATCGTACTTCTATGATTATACTGGGCGGGGATTAAGTTCCTCGAGTGTTGCCATCCTTCAAAAAGCCCGTGCTATTGAGGCGGGCGGCCTGTCGTCAAGCGTTGCGGGTGGTGGTGCGGGTGTCATTGGCGGCATCTTCCTGCTAAAAGCCCGGCACGGATACTCGGAGACGGTAAACGTCAATCATGTGTCAAGTGCTCATGATAACACGGCCGCGGCGCTTCCTGTTTTCGGTGATAACGGCTTATGTTTGGAGGATTCCGAGAAAAATGTGGATAACTCGCCCTAAAAAGTGACGTTTTCTGTATGTTTGTTTACTTTTCGCGGCGTCCGGCCTGTACTTATCCACAATTGCGGGTAGTAGGTCACTAGCGGAGGGAGGCCAGGGCGGCGGGTAACGTCCGTAACAACAATTTCAATCTGGGTTTTGTCCCACATAAGGAGGGAGGATGAATACAGTATCAGAGTTAATAGAGAAGGGGCTTAACAGGAGAAACGCAGAGAATATAGTGTGGGCAGAGGAAAGGCGGATAGGTGAGGAGCATGGGGATTTTGAAGTAAAGGACATAGCGTACATAGGGGGCAAAGAGAAGGATGTACTGTTGATTTGCCGGCATTGTGGCACAGAAATACATAAACGGATGGTCACATTATGTGGGACAAGTTGGAAACGGATGCAGAGTGTATGTGAGTGCCGGAAAGAAGCTGAGAAAGAGACTACACAGAAAAGGAAGATACTCGCAAGAGGTATGGCACAGAAAGAAAAACAGTGTGCTATAGAGAGTAATGTAGGACAGATATATGGAGAATATAAGATAGTCGGGATAGATGGGAATAATTATGTGGCACAATGTACGATCTGCGATGCGGTAAAGATGTGGGGCATACAGGGGATGCCGCAAAGAACAGATTTTGTATGCCATACGCATAGGCAGACGAAAGAACGATTTACAGAGGCATATATAGGCATGAAAAACAACTATCTTACGGTTATAGGAATTACGTGGGACAAAAAAACTGGTAGGAAAAGATTCCGTTGCCAGTGTGATTGCGGAAATATAACGGAAATAAAGCCTACGTTCTGGGAGAGTGGACAAGTAAAATCGTGTGGTTGTTATTATGAGAGGTTAAAGGTTGAGCATACGCCGGAAAAAGACAGGATAAGAGCGATTTTTCATGGAATGAGAGGGCGGTGCTACAACGAAAATAACGAGGCATACAAGTATTATGGGCTTAGAGGGATATCTATATGTTCTGAATGGCTTAGTGATCCAGAAAAGTTTGTTGAGTGGTCGTTATCACACGGATATGCGAACGATTTATCTATAGACAGGATAGATAATGATGGAAATTATGAACCCGGGAACTGCCGATGGGCTGATGATTCCACGCAAAGCAGGAATAGGCGTTCATCATGCACGGCAAAGATATACAAATTTAATGGTGAGTATGTTTCTGTGAAAGATTTATGTGAAAGACTGCCATTAGATAGGCGTACATTAAGACGGGGAATAGCAGAAGGGAAGCATATTCAAGGTGCGGTGTTTGCAGCACATAGAGCATGGAAGGAGAAGCATGGCAAGACCAACAAACGAAAAGAAGGATAAAACGGTAAAACTGCGGATAAGCGAGGATTTATACGATGAATTAGTGAAAAAAGACACTAATTTGTCAGAAACGATCCGAAAAATTTTAAAAAATGCGGTTTTTTCTGTACCACAAAACCTAAAAAACGGGAAAATGCCTAAAAATTCTGTACCACAGAATGAAATTTCCACAGAAACGCGCTCGGCTATCGCCGATATAGAGGAAATGGCGTTATGTTCCGGCCTAACATTAGAAAAATTAACAACAGAGTTCTGTGAGATGCTGAATGAGGGGAAATTGATGGTAGAGAACGGGAAACTGGTAGCTGAGAAAGAGAAATGGGCAGAGAAATTTGAAGAAGCGTGCCATGATCTATGTATACCAGTAGAGAAAGCAGCGGAGAGTGCGATAAAGGGGCTGAAGAAATGATTTGTAGGGAGTGTAGACACTGTAAGAGACTGTATGTACCGCCAGTACCGTGTTTTGACCATGCAAGGACGGTGAGGGACAGGTATGTGTGTACGGTGCATGAGGATGTAGTGCAGTATTTGGGTGATGATGAAGGTAAGTGTGAGATGTTTTGCCTAAAGGAGATAGATGAGGTACGGGGTTCCATACAAGGGGAGTAAAAATTCGATAGCTGAATGGTTGGTAGACGAATTACCAAAGGCTGATACCTTCGTAGATTTGTTTTGCGGGGGGTGTGCGGTGACACATAGGGCGCTTTTGAGTGGAAAATATAAGAATTTCATCATCAACGATATAGATGGTAGGCTTCCACAGTTCTTTCTGGACTGTATACACGGAAAATACACTGTTGAGAACCAAAGAGAGTGGATAAGCCGTGAGGAATTTGAAAAAAGGAAGTCTACGGATGCGTATGTAGCCCTGATATGGTCTTTTGGGAATAATGGCGTTGATTACCTGTTTGCCAAGGAACTTGAACCACTAAAAAAGGCCATCCATGAAGCCGTATATACTGCGGATATGGCTTTACTGAAACCTTTTGGATATGAAGTCAATGCAAACAGTGAGAGTGTTTACGGAAGATATTTAGAGGTTAACAGGCAACTCCGGCAACAGGCCAGATGTGAAATGCTTGAACGAAACCATGAGATTGAACGCTTACAGAGTTTAGAGGGCTTACAGAGTTTAGAGGGCTTACAGAGTTTAGAGGGCTTACAGAGTTTAGAGGGCGATTTTGAGGATGTAAGCGTCCCCGAAGGGGCGTTAATCTACTGCGATATACCTTATTCTGGCACAAATTGTGGTAAATATGAGGGATTTGACAATCAGAGGTTCTATAAATGGGCTGAGAGACAGGAAAATATATATATTTCAGAATACGATATGCCAGAAGGGTTTATTCCTGTAGCGAAAAGGTCAAAAAGAGTTCTTTCAGCGGTAGAAAAGGGTGGTACATATGCGGATGAGTACATTTTTACTAACGAAAAGACATACAATCGCCTGTCTGCGGAGAAAAAAGAGCAAATTAGGTTGAATATGGCAGAACAAATGACAATTTGGGACATAGCGTGAGGTGAGTATGACGAATAAGCGTGCGATTTTCGTTTTAGAGACGGAAAAGAAGTGTGTTTTGAGAAATATCCGTGGGTGCGATAGGAATTGTGAGTATTGTGACCTTGTTTTGCCAGATGAAGAGGTTTTAACGGCGTATGACATGGCGATGGAAGCGCTGTTGGATGAGAACGATCATAGATAGGGGGCAAAGATGAGTGGTGGTTCGTATGAGTACATATGTTACAGGCTAGAGGATGAGTGTAAAGGCCGGATGTATGATCCAGAAATGGACGACATGATTAAGGATTTGGTAGAGGTTCTGCATGATTTAGAGTGGTGGCAGAGTGGAGACAGCGGGGAGAGTGTATACAGGGAACGTCTGGCAGAGTTCAAACAGAAATGGTTCCATGGGAACAGGAAAGAGCGCCTGAAGGGGTACATAGATGAGCAGATAGGGGTAGTAAGAGAGGAACTGTACAGACTTATAGGAGGGTAAAAGGATGGAAAATGAGAGAAAGAGCAGAAGTGCATCAGCAGGAGTAGGGTTCAGCGGTCTTTTGACGATAGCGTTTATCGTTCTCAAACTGGTAGGCGTGATTGACTGGCCCTGGATATGGGTATTAAGTCCGCTGTGGATAGGGGCAGCGATAATTTTGGCAATCATAGTGATAATTCTCGTGATTGCGGCTTGGGTTAACCGATAAGGGGGAAATATGTTCACTGAAGAGATAACGTATCGTATTCTTCATAGAATGACGGAAGAGAAGAACAGACTGGTGCTAGATACGATACAGCAGTATTTGATAAACGGGGACTGGCAGGATAGCGGTGAGATAGAGCGTATGGTGATATCGAAGGCACTGATAAAGAGGGCGCTGATCTGTTTCAGGGCTGAGCATCCAGAGGAGTTTGAGGTGCTTCAGAAGGAGGTAGCGGATGAGGGCGAAGGTTGAGATAAAGAATGACGGAAAACATACACATATTTTCGTTGACGGGCAGGAAATAGAGCGTGTATACAGCTATACGCTGACGGAAAGTGCCGATTCTATGCCTTCTATGGATATAGAGGTCATGGGAGTGCCTGCGGTGGTGATGAGCAACGTGGATGTAGGGCTTTACACGCGATATGCTGACAACTATTTGGAGTGGTTAGATAAGAATATAGATGCCTGCGGTGAGAATATAAGCAGGAGGGCAACGCTCAGAGAGTGCCGTGCAGCATATCTTTCCTACTTTGGGGAACCCTTAGACGATGAAGATGAATCTTCCGAAAAGTTTTGATATAGACCCGCGATCACTGGATGGACTATGGGAGTTTTATGAAAGACCCTGTGATTATTGGGACTGGGTGACAATGTACATAAATGGAAGTCTGCGTGAGTACATAAGGAGGCTGAATGAAGGCGATTTGGGGACAGGAGTACGACTGGCACAAAAAGAGGATGTATGATTGTCCAGTTTGTCCGAAGTGTCATGAAGAGGTAGGCAAGATAGAGGGGAAATATGTCTGTTTTGCCTGCGGACAGGAGCTAGAGCTTGAAAAGGGGATGGAGGATGCCATATGCCGATTAAAGGGGAAATAAAGGGAGTATATTTCGGCACGCCGGATGGAGAGATACTGGGTGAACTTGGTTCGGTGACAAATATAGAGTTGTCGGCAGAAGCAGAATCATATGTGACTGATGTACCTACGTTTAGCCAGATGAGCTTCAGCGGGTCTTTTAAGATAGTGACTAATAATGAACGTAAGATGCACGGGAAGCCGCTCATGAGAGGCAGAAAAGGCATTGGAACGCTTTTAAGGAAGGCTCTAAAGCCACGCAAGCGGAGAAACAGGAGGAAATATGGAAGAATTTGAAACTATCAGAACGATGTGCGAACTGCATGAGAAATACGGGGTTTACTTCCGTTTTGACAAGGAAGGAATGATTTTGACTAAAGTGTGGTCAGAATCCGTAGTGCCTGTGAAGTTTAACCGCCTGTTTTCGATGGAGCTTTTGGAATACTGGGAAAGTGATCTGGAAAACCTGGTACAGATATTCTGCAAAGAGGCAGAACACTTCTACAATAAGAGGATGGAAAATGGAAAAAAATAAACCTTGTTGGCTGAAAGAGTGGTGTCCGTGCAAAACAGCGGTATGTGGAACGTCTAAGCCGGATGAGGGCTGTCCTGTGTACAGGTATTTTCAGAATCTTATGAATGAAGATGCGGAAAAATACAAACTTTCTATAGATTTGGGCATACGGTATAACTGCGATACCTGCGGGAAACAAGACTGCCCTTATAAGCCTATGTTGGGATGGGTACGGATGAATTGTGTTCATTGGGAGGACGCTAAATGAGTGATGAAGATAAGAAGTGGATTGCAGACCTTATAGCCGAGAACACGAGTGCATTAGCACAATTTATGATTTTAGGTTATGTGTCAATCGCAGGTATACGCGATTCGGCAAGCACCCGTGATTTTCTCACGGAATTGTGGAAAGAGATTCACAAGAATTATTTAGAAGCATTTAGGGAAGCAGGACGGGAGAATGGCAAGCAAGGAACTGATAAGAGCGTTTGAATCATATAAGAATTACATGGGAAAGAGCGACAAGGCAGATGAGAAGGTCATAGATGCCTGTGTTGCAGCGGCGAATGTTGCCTACGTCACTGAGAAGGATATTGAGTACGGTAGGGAGATATCCCGTTTTTCTCATGACCTCATCGAACGATGGGTAAAGGAACAGACGAACGGCACGTTCTGGATGCTTGAAAAGTGGATGCAGGATCATAAGCAGACGCATAACGTGATAGATAAGGCGTATGAACTGTTTAAGATTGAATCTCCGTTTCTGTTTACTTCATATATGTACTATATGGAGCGTAAGAGGCCGTATGCGAAGCGGTTCTATGTACCACGTAGAAAAACCTTGTGTGTTCCGGCACAGGACTTACAGGACATGGAAGATGATCTATTAGATACCTACGGGCTTTCGATGCCTTCTCGTGTTGGCAAATCGGGTCTGTGCATCTTCTTTTTGACCTGGATAGGGCTTAAAAAGCCTATGAGCCATAATATCATGGGTGGTCATTCTGGACAGCTTGTGAAGCGATTTTTCAAGGGTTTGGACAATCTCACAAGTGAGGATGATTATTGCTATGCTGAGTTATTCCAGTATGTGAACCCAGACATGAAGAAGGTGGTTGAAAAAAAGTCCAGTGATCCTGCGGAGTTCAGTATTAACCTTGGTAAATCGGATGAATTTGCTACATTTTCCTGTAGAAGTGCGGATGGTTCATGGACAGGTGCATTGGATGTGAGTGAGGACGGATATCTGTACGTGGACGACTTGGTGCGTGACCGTGAACATTCATTATCGGCTTCCAGAATGGAGAATACATATCAAGAATACCAGAATAAGATGCTTGACCGTATGAACGATAAGGCCAAGAAAATATTGGTAGGTACTCTGTGGTCAGTTCTTGACCCTTTGGTTCGCGAAGAGCATGAGAACGTAGGGAATCCCCGCGCAAGGTTCAGAAAGATACCCGCATTAAATGAGCATGATGAGAGTAATTTTCAGTATGAGTTCAAAGGATTCTCTACTGAATATTATATAAACTACAGAAACCGTCTGGAAAAGGCAGACTGGATGGCGAAGTATCAGCAGGCTCCGTTTGTTCGTGAAGGATTAACCTTCCCTATTGAAGAATTACGTTTCTTTGACGGGAATGTGCCGGACACTCCTTGTCGGACACTGGCTGCCCTAGACCCCGCGTTTGGTTCTGGGGACAGTTTATCTATGCCTATATGTAAAGATTTTGGGGATGAGCAGTTTATTGTGGACTGGGTGCATGATAAGCGTACAGTGGCGTATACAATCCCTCTGGTGGCAGACAAGATTGAAGAACATACCATTACGGAACTGAAGATAGAGAAGAATCGCGGCGGTGATCTTCTGGCAGAAAAACTTCAGAAGGAACTGGATGCACGGAAGATACGGCATTGTCATATCATACTGGAAAATGCTCCTGTGAAGATGAGCAAGGAAGATAAGATAAGCGGATATTCGGATTTTGTGAAGAGGCACTTCCAGTTCTTAACCATCAGAAAATGGACGGATGATAGCAATTTTGTATATGTGGCTTCTGCACAGTACAGGAAGGCCATAGATGAAATGACGATGTTTTCTGCGGAAGGTAAGAACGTTTTTGACGATGCCCCTGATTCGATAACACAGCTTGCGATGATGTTTGAGACACGTACAAAGCGTAAGGCACAGATTATCAAAAGCCCGATATAGGAGGAAATATGAAGATAACAGCGTATCATTGTCCGTGGTGCGGCGGTGCAACTAATCCTTATGAGAAAGTCTGTAGGTACTGCCTAAACAAGATGGCACGAATAGGGAGAAAATCACGAGATGTGCGTGTTCTTATTAACTGTGGGGAAGATTATGTATATTTTGACGACATAATCACCGTCAGCAGGCAGATACATGAACCTAGTGTTGATATAGATATGGATGGGCGGCGGTACTACAGTCTGGCTTCACAGAGAGAAGAGACATTTTCTGTTGACATGATCCTTACAGAAAGAAGTCAGAAACTCTATGAGATGATAGGATGGTTAAAACCGAACGATATACGTTTTGAGTTCTTGGCTAAAGACAGGGCGATAGAAACCAGGGGATATCCGACAATAGAAATGACCTCTAGCAGTTATATACGTTCGGTATGGACAGCTACATTAACATTCCAAACATTTGGAGACACAAAGATATATGATACGGCAGTTCCCAAAGGGATAACGTGTCCGAACTGCGGTGCGGAGATAACATCTAAGTATGGTGCGTGTGATTATTGCGGCGGTTGGGTAGAATGGGCAAAGAGGGGTGAAGAATGAACACAAGGGCGTATTTGATGCAATTAAGGAATATCGACTTAGAGATTGCCAATAGTGAGAGTGAAGCGCAGTCTTGGCGTGATTTAGCGCTAAAATTACACCATGAGCCTTCAGATGTAAGAGTAGATACGTCTCCCGCGCCGGATAAGATGGAAAGTCTGGTGGTAAAGGCAGCAGATTGCGCTTTGAAGGCTGAAAAAGAGCGTGAAACGCTTGTGTATACAAAGTACGTGATTGAAAAACAGATAAAAGGGATGGACGATAAGGATATGCGTATCATCCTTTGGCTGTATTATCATGATAAGCACTCTCATAAGGAAGTGGCAAAGAAGATGAACTATTCTCCCGACTATGAAAAGCATCAGATGAATACGGCAATAAAGATGTTTGAGCGGAAATTTGGGCATGAATATCTGCGAAATGACACTAAATAGCACTAAATAACACCTTTTGTCACCTTGTATGCGAAAAATCCCTATGATAATGTAAAATGGGTAGGTCGGAGAAGATATGTTTGAAGGATTGCCCCGTTCTGAAATTGAGCATTTGATTGACGAGTGGATCGTTGGCGCTAGTATGTTACACGCAGAACGTAACAGACAGATAATGAAACGCAGGTATATTGATGGTATCACCTTTGAGAAATTGGGTGAGGAGTTCTCGTTAAGCGATTGGCAAGTCAAGAATATCTGCTATGAATGTTGTAAGAGAATTAACAGGCATTAAGCCTGTTTTTTTGTTGGTGATCGTATGCAGTGGTTCGGTATTGATACTTCACGATATCAGAAGGATTTCAATTTCAAACAGGCGATGGCAGAGGGAGTACAGTTCGCTATTCTCAAAGCAGGCGGCGGGGACGATGGACTGTATAAGGATTCTCAGTTTGAGAACTCTTATAATAAGTGCAAGGCTCTTAACCTGCCGATAGGCGCTTACTTCTTCGGTAACGCAACTACGGTTGAGCGTGCGAAGCAGGAAGCAGACTACTTTCTTTCCTTGCTGAAGGGGAAGAAGTTTGAAATGCCCGTCTACTATGATGTAGAAAAGGATATGCTCAAACTTGACAGGAATCTGCTCACGGATATCGCCTTGGCCTTCATGGAAAGAGTGGAAGCAGCAGGATATTTCACTGGTATATACGGGAATCCTGATTCATTCACTAACCACTTGGACGATAATAGGCTGATGCACTTTTGCCATTGGGTAGCGTATTGGTCAACGTCAATGCCGAAACTGAAAAGCGGTATGTCAGTGGGAATCTGGCAGTATGGCGGTGAACAGAATTACATCCGAAGCAATCAGATAGCAGGCATAACGTGTGACCAGGATTACTGCTATGTTGATTATCCCACAGCGATAAAGAATCTGGGATTAAATGGTTATGATAAGCCAGAACCGAAGCCTGCTTATGATATAGCAAAGCCTGTACTTGGATATGGCGATTACAACGATCATATCATATTATTACAGGAGAATCTGAAGGCGTTGGGCTACGATGTAGTAGCAGACGGTCTGTTTGATGAGCGAACCAGAGACGCGGTAAAGAAGTGGCAGTCCTCTGTCGGGCTTCCCGTAACAGGAGAATACGGGATTGAGGACTACAACAAAATGGTAGTTTCGCTTTGAGCGTTTCTACTCTCCTTTCGGTAGGAAGCGGTAGTCGAAAGACTGCCGCCGAAAGGGAGACATAGATTGAGGAAGAAGGTTTTTAAAAACCATCCTTTTACCCCCTTGGGGCGGCTACGGCTGCCCCTTTTTCTTTTGCAATACGAGGAGGAATAGAAATGACAGTTAATTATTCAAAAATGATCCCGAGAGGTGATGAAAAACACGTTTATGTGGAAGCATATGCGGATAGTGTGCCTTCTCCGCTTCCTACGGTTGATAATATACCTGGATATGAGACCTGCGATCAGATAGCTGTAGGGTCTACGCTTTATATCGTTGGTACAGGAAGCCTGTATATGGCTAATGAATCGGGAACATTTATAGAGCAGTAGGAGGAAGGATAATATGGATATAACCGTCCTTGCGTTAGCGAAAAAATATACAGATGATACTGTAATAGGTGGCGGCGGTCTTAAAGGTAAGAACTGCGTTATTTCATCTATCGCAGAAATAGAAGGCGGCAATCGTGTTACATTCCAGTGGACACTCGATGATGGGACTGTGCAAACAGGCACAATGGATGTAATGGACGGTGAAAGCGGTAACGGGATTTATATTGCCTATGTAGTAGGTGATACTCCTTATGCTGATGATTGGCTGTCATTCACCAGTTCTGGCGAACCCTTAGTTCCGACAAAGGATGAGATATATGTTATTGCATCCGAAGGTGCATATGAGAATACTATGTACCGTTGGAATGAGGATGATGATAAGTATGAGTGCATCAGCGCACAGGGAGGCTCTGCGGAACTGACCAGTAATTTGGTTACTGCTGTGACCGTAGGCGGCATTGCTTCCGGCACTACATATGCAGAAGGAACAAGCCTTGAAACCATACTGCGCGATATGCTGAATCCCGTTCTTTATCCTACGCTTACTAATCCTAGTGCATCTATCGCTATTCCTGGGGATAAGTTGCTTGAAACGGGTGCTACTGCTTCTAAGACTGCTACAGTTACGTTTAACAGAGGTAGTATCAATCCTGCATACGGCACTTCGGGTTACAGGTCTGGTGCGGCTACAGGATATTCACTTAACAGCGGCACTGAGCAGGAGCAGAATACGTTTGATGTGGTAGTATCAGATGCTAATAAGACGTTCCGTGCTACAGTAAGCTACGCGGCAGGCGAACAGCCTAAAGACAGTTCGGGAGCAAATTACAGTACACCTCTGGCGGCAGGCTCAGTCAACACAAGCACGATCACTTATGAGTTTGTGGATGCTATGTGGGCGAATACTGCGGCAATCGGAACTATCGCAAAACTTAGTCTGATAAGTAAATCGGCTAAACAGCGCGATATGAACTTCCCTTCACAGACTGCGGCAAATCCTGAAGTGTTTGATGTTCCTGCAAGTTGGACTGTTAGTGCTGTACAGGTCAAAAACGATCTTTCGGGGCAGTATGAAGATGCTTCTGCACAGTTCACGGTAACAGATACGACACACGATGATGCAGCGGGAAATTCTGTGAACTATAAACGATACACATTCAATCTTGGCTACGGCACAGGTGCGCGTACAGTCAGGGTTAAGTGGTCATAAGGAGGTTAAGTCATGGCGAGAACAAAAGGTAGTGCGAATTTTGCAGGTTCGCTTGAAGTCCTTGCGGGCGCTCCTCTTGATGCAAGAGAGGTAGTCGGCACGGTAGCAGATTTGACCACACAGGCCACATTTGATTATGTGTATGTGGGTCTTAAAGTATATGTAAAAGAGAATGGAAAGATATATGTACTGAACGATTTAGACTTTACTGATAGCAACAGTTGGTCTGAGGTTGGTTCGGGTGGCGGCTCTGGTGCGCTTGCTAATGCTCTGACAGCGGCAGTAGATGTAGGCGGTATCGAAGCAGGAGATACGTTTGCGGCAGGAACTTCATTTGAGACGTTATGGAACTCTCTTCTGAATCCTACTTTATATCCTGCGTTTACTAATCCTAGCGTTAGTCTGGCAGGTTCGGGCAATAAACTGCTTGAAACAGGCGCTACGTTAGCAGTAACTCTGACAGCTACATTCAACAGAGGTACGATCAATCCTGCTTACGGAACATCCGGCTATAGATCAGGTGCGGTTACGGGATATGTACTGAATGGTGGAACTTCACAGGTAGAGAATACATGGAGTGAGACTGTTACTGCAAACAATAAGACATTTAAGGTAGTTGCTTCCTATGCAGCAGGCGAACAGCCCAAGGATAGCAAGGGTAACAACTACAGTACTCCGTTAGCGGCAGGTTCGGTAGAATCTGGAAACGTGACATACGATTTCGTAGATGCGATGTGGGCAAACACTTCAGCTATCGGTACGATTTCAAAGCTGAGCTTGGTTGCAAAGAGCGCAAAACAGCGTGATATGCAGTTCCCCGCACAGACAGTTGCTAACCCCGAAGTATTTGATATGCCTGCTTCATGGGCAGTAACGGCAGTACAGGTAAAGAATGATTTGTCTGGACAGTATGAGGATGCGGCAGACCAGTTCACCGTGACTGATACAACGCACAATGATGCGGCAGGAAACTCAGTAGCATACAAGCGCTATACGTTCAACAAGGGCTTTGATACAGGCGCTCGTACCGTAAGAGTAAAATGGTCATAAGGAGGTAAAGATAAATGGCAAGAGGAAAAGGTACAGCCAACTTAGCGGCCTCCTTAGAGGTACTGGCAGGCGCTCCCTTGGATGCAAGGGATGTGTGTCCTACAGTAGCAGACCTTTATGTGGCTTCTAATTGGCCTTATAAGTATATAGGCATGAAAACCACAGTAGTAGCTACAGGAGAGACATACCGATTAGTTAATCTGGATGTAACACAGACGAGTTCATGGGTACTGGAAGGTTCTGGAAGTGGTGGTGGACATACTATAGAGGATGATGGAACAGAGTTAACCCAGAGAGATACGCTTAACTTTGTAGGCTTTGACTGTGAGGATGATGATACAGAGGAAAAGACACAGGTAGCGGCTCATGAGTTAACAGCGGCAGAAATGGCAGAGATAATTTCTCCGTTACCTTATATGGATTTCTCTAATCCCAGTGCTGAAGCGTTTGTGTTCTCTACTAATGAGAGAGTGATAGGCCAGTGGATAGACGGGAAGCCGTTGTATCAGAAAACGATAACTGGAACAACTCCTGCAAATGATGGTGAAATATCTACTGGCATTACAAATGGTTCTAATGCTGTTGTTGTAAGAGGTACGTTTCTCAATTCGGCAGGTTATAATGCAAACTTTGCATACGCTGATATTGGCGTTGACGCAAAATCGGACGGAAGTTCTATATATTTCAACTATATGAACAGAACCGATTTTAAAAACCAACCATTTACAGCAACCATTCAATACACCAAAACCACAGATACCGCAGTAGCATCAGGAGAAAAGATCGTAGGCCAGTGGATTGATGGGAAGCCGTTGTTTGAGAAGGTGTATAGCGTTACATCTCCGTCAAGTTCAGGTAATGCTAATATAGCTGATATGCCCGCAAATTACGATTACGCTACTATAGCAAATTGGGATATCACTTTATCAGACAGTGTTCAAGGCGATTTTAAGAATGAAAATAACATTCAGGTGTGGATTAGGACAAATAATCAGTCGGGAATGAACAAAATAGCAATGCACTTGGAAAGTGATTCGGATTATTATAATAAGCCTGTTCACGTTACACTCCGCTACACCAAAGTCTAAAGAAAGGAGGATATCAAAATGGCTTTAACAGATGACCAGATAACAGCAAAGAATTTTAGAGATTTCTACATGCAGATACTTCCTTATCTTGGAAAAGGTGGGAGCGGCGGCATAAACTACTCCACTGATGAACAGATTATCGGCACCTGGATTGATGGGAAACCGATTTATCAGAAAACTGTGAAGTTCGAAAATCAAACATTAGCTTACGATAAGCAATATACGTTAGCTGAAAATGTTGATTTCTTAGTAGACAACGTGTT
>Ga0265299_10002685_pt1 | contig 17915 bp, 12 predicted proteins | sample AusTroGonzalo_MG_4_FD_193485 | JGI IMG/M metagenome (GOLD analysis project Ga0265299, IMG submission 193485) | Bovine rumen microbial communities from tropical cattle in Woodstock, Queensland, Australia - Gonzalo_02 | ecosystem: Host-associated > Mammals > Digestive system > Stomach > Rumen ... | reverse complement strand
CATTACCGCCTGGCCTTCGATCGTGAGAACACATGGAGCCAGAAATACAATATGATTTGGGACAAGCTGTGGAACCTGAACCTCTTCCCCAACGGCGCCATGGAGCGTGAGATGAAATACTACCTGACCAAGCAGAACAAGTTTGGACTGCCACTTGACTGTCGCCGCGATTATACCAAGAGCGACTGGATTATGTGGACAGCAGGTATGGCTAAGGACCAGAAGACCTTCAACCAGTTTGTGGAGCCTCTTTATAAGTATATGAACGAGACAGAGAGTCGTGTACCTACAAGTGACTGGTATGATACCAAGACTGGATTAATGACAGGTTTCAAGGCTCGAAGCGTTATCGGTGGTCACTGGATGCGCGTGCTGGTTAACAAACTGGCAGCCACTCCAGAAACAACAGGTAAAGTCAAAAAATAAAAAAGAGGAAAGACCTAAAATAGTAAGTATATGAAAGTAACGAATGTATTCGTGAAAGGAAACCTTTACGGTTTTCTTATGGCGATTATGTCCTTATGTCTCGCCGCATGCGGTGATAAGGACTTGGACGAAGGACCTGTAGCCTATGATCCTTCAAAGCCAGTAACCATCTCCCATTTCTTCCCTACTGAAGGAGGAGCTCTGGATGACTTGATTATCTATGGTGAGAATTTTGGTACCGACAAGAACGCTGTCAATGTGACCATTGGAGACAAGAAGGCTGTGGTTGTCAGCGTTGCCGGTGACAAGATCTATTGTTTCGTTCCATCCAGTGCCTTCACTGGCGAGATAGTAGTCACAGTGACGGGGGCTGATGGTACAGAGCATCGAACTACAGCTGCCACGAAGTTCAACTATCTGCGTAAAAAGGTGGTTAGCACCCTCTGCGGTAAGACTGTTGACACTGGCGATCAGGGAACACGTTATGGCTCTTTTGCAGAGTGTACTGGCTTTACAGAGCTTGGCTCTATGGTGTACGACCCCCTGCAGCCTAATCTGCTCTATATTGCCTATGATGAGTCAGACCGTGGTATCGAGGTTCTGGACTTTGCCACCCAGAAGTATTACCAGCTGATGTCGCATAACAGTTTTGGCACACGCCGCCTGCGTGCCATCGACTTCAGTAAAGACGGCCAATACATGCTGGTAGCTGTCGACCGTGACGATCGCGATTTCAACACCCCAAGCATATTCCTCCTGAAACGTGGTGCAAATGGCTCTTTTGCCAATTCCACACCACAGGAGCTGGTATTCTTCAAACAGTGTAATACGGTTGCTGTGCATCCTAATGGAGAGATCTACTTCAACAGTTATAATCAGGGCCAGGTTTTCCGCTTTGAGTTGGAAAACTATCTTGCCTCCAGAGATAATAACAGCTCCGATCATCCTAAATGGGATGGCAAGCTCGTATCGGCATCTGCCAGTGATAAGTCAACAGGCTTTGAAGAAGTATTCCAAATCAAGGACTCTGGTAACGAGTTCCGTATATGCATTCACCCGTCAGGCAAATACGCCTATTTAGTAGTGGTCAACAAACATTATATTCTGCGTACAGACTATGATGAGAAGACCCATCGCTTCACGGTGCCCTATACAGTGGTTGGTGCTGAATCTACTCCAGGATGGGTGGATGCTGTCAGTACAGCAGCTCGCATCCACCGTCCCTACAATGGTGTGTTCGTCAAGAACCCCGAATATGTTGAACAAGGACGTGATGATGTCTATGACTTCTATTTTACCGATTGTCTGAACTTCTGCGTACGCTATCTGACACCCGACGGCGTGGTACGTACCTATGCAGGACGCGGCAAAGCAACCAATGGTAACATTTGGGGAACTGAAGATGGCGACTTGCGCGAGACGGCCCGTTTCCGTGATGTCTCAGGCATTGCCTATGATGAAAAAGATGACGCCTTCTATATACTGGATCAGTTTAATGCCCGCATTCGTAGAATAGGCATGGAGACAGGAGGTGACAATGATAATAAGTCGACAACAGAATAAAACAGAAGTGACGATGAAGAAATATATCATTATGCTCATGATGCTGATAGGTACAACTATGAGCCTATGGGCACAGAACGAAGTGGAGTTGACCGGTTCGGTAACGGATAACGCAGGTGAACCACTGATAGGTGCCAACGTGATTGTTAAGAACATGAAGGGACTGGGTGTTATTGCCGATATGGACGGTAACTTCAAAATCAAAGTCAAGGAGTATCAGACGCTTGTCTTCTCTTACCTCGGATATAAGACGAAAGAGGTGGTTGTTAAGAACAACCGTCCTATAAAGGTCGTGTTGGAGCCTGATCTGGTTAATGCTGTCGATGAAGTAGTCGTTACTGGTATGGGCAGTCAGAAGAAACTGACCCTGACAGGAGCTGTTACGAATGTGGATGTGGACAACATGAAGCATTATGGCTCGTCAAACCTCTCAAATGTACTCGCTGGTAATGCGCCTGGTATCATTGCCATGCAGACCAGCGGACAGCCAGGTAAGAATACATCAGAATTCTGGATTCGCGGTATCTCCACATTCGGTGCTGGTAAGGGTGCCTATATCCTGGTGGATGGTTTCGAACGCAGCAACATCGACGACCTGAATATTGAGGATATTGAGTCGTTCTCGGTTTTGAAGGATGCCTCGGCCACAGCTATCTACGGTTCAAAAGGTGCAAATGGTGTTGTCCTCATTACTACAAAACATGGTAAGGATGGTAAGATAAAGATTAACGGAAAGTTTGAGACTTCGTACAACACACGTACTATCACACCTGAGTTCGTTGATGGTGTAACATACGCCAACCTGCTGAATGAGGCCTATCTGACCCGTAACAAAGGATGGTATTTCTCTCCCACGGAGATTGAGCTGTTCCGCAACGGAATGGATCCTGACCTCTATCCCAACGTTAACTGGAAAGACCTTATTCTGAAAAACGGAGCCAACAGCTATCGTGGTAACATCAACCTCAGCGGTGGTGGCAGCACATCACGTTATTATGCTTCTATCAGCTATGTGGAAGACGAGGGAATGTACAAGACCGATGCCACTCTGAGAGACAAATACGACACCAATGCCAACTACAAACGTTGGAACTATCGTGTCAATCTCGATATCGACATTACACCTACCACCATCCTGAAGTTGGGTGTCAGCGGCGACCTCTCCAAGCGTAATGCCCCTGGCATGGGTGATACCGACACCTGGAACAGTCTGTTCGGTTATAATGCCATCTTGACGCCTGTGGTTTATTCAAACGGCTACGTGCCTATGATAAACATGGGGCGTGATGACCAGCGCACCAATCCATGGGTCATGACGACCCAGAGTGGTTACCACGAGGAGTGGAACAATAATGTTCAGACCAATGTCACATTGGAGCAGGACTTGAGCTTCATTACAAAGGGCCTGAGATTCACTGGACGTTTTGGCTATGATACATATAACTATAACTGGATTAACCACGATCAGCAGCCCGAACGCTGGTATGCCAACGGTCGTGATAAGGAAACAGGCAATATTATCTTCGATAAGATTAAAGACAAGGTCGACATGCACCAGTCATCAGGCAACACCGGTTCACGCCGTGAGTTCCTGGACTTCTTACTGCACTGGAACCGCTCTTTCCTTCAGGTACACAATGTAGGTGCCAACCTGAAGTACACCTTCGACGAGAATATCCAGACCCAGAATATTGGTGAAGATATCAAGAACAGTGTATCACGCAAGTACATGGCACTTGCAGGACAGCTGACCTATAACTACGATAACCGATACTTCATAGACTGTAATTTCGGTTACAACGGTTCGGAGAATTTTGCTGACGGACACCGTTTCGGTTTCTTCCCTGCTTACTCATTGGCATGGAACGTGGCTGAGGAGCCCTGGGTTCAGAAGCAGTTCCCTTGGCTTGACATGTTCAAGATACGTTATTCAAATGGTAAGGTGGGTAATGACTATTCGCCAACACGCTTCCCTTACCTCTATACTATTGACCCCACAGGCGAGAGAGTCTATAACTTCGGTACGGCCGACCATGCCACACGTTCGGAATACACACAGGGTTATCACTACTCAGCAATGGCATCGCCCAACGTCACTTGGGAAATAGCCCGCAAGACCGACATCGGTATCGACCTGGTGCTGTTCCATAACAGATTCTCACTCACCGTGGACTACTTCCATGAAAAGCGTACGGGCATCTATATGGCACGTAACTACCTCCCCAGCATCATAGGATTGGAGAGTAGCCCCTGGGCCAATGTCGGCTCTGTACGCTCACAGGGTTTCGATGGTAACTTCAAATATGAAGATCGCATAGGAGAGGTAGGATTCACCATCCGTGGAAACTTCACCTACTCAAAGAACAAGATCTTGGACTATGATGTTGAGGACAGTCCTTATTCTTACCAGTATCAGACAGGATATCAGGTTGACCAATTGCGTGGTCTGGTGGCCGAAGGTCTGTTCCGTGACTTCGAAGACATACGCAATAGTCCTAAGCAGATGTTCGGAACGGTAATGCCTGGTGACATCAAGTATAAGGATGTTAACGGCGATGGTGTCGTCGACGATAATGACGTGGTTGCCATTGGTGCCACACGTACGCCAAATCTTTACTACGGCTTAGGCTTGTCTGTCATGTGGAAAGGATTTGATATGAATCTGCTGTTCCAAGGCGCAGGAAAATCCACCTTCATGCTCAACGGCAAGTGTGTATATGCCTTTAGTCAGGAGCGCTATGGCCAGATATTCTCTGATTTGGTCGACAACCGCTGGATAGACCATGAGACTGCAACCTTGTTAGGTATAGCCGCCAACGAGGATCCTAATGCCGACTATCCACGACTTGATTATGTGACAAACAACGAGAGCCGTAACAACTACCGTGCCTCGACCTTCTGGATGCGAGACGGTCGTTATCTGCGACTGAAGAATGTCGACTTCGGCTATACCCTGCCCAAGCAGTGGGTGAACAAATACCACCTCAATGATGTCCGCATCTATATCCAAGGTTCTAACTTGCTGACTTGGTCGAAGTTCAAGTTGTGGGATCCTGAAATGGGCAGTTCTAATGGTGAGGCATATCCTATTACCAAATCGGTAACCATGGGTATACAGGTTAACCTGTAAGCAGGATATTTAATATTTTAAAAACAGATGATTATGAATACAAGAAATATAAGAAAAATCGTGTTGGGTGGTTCGCTATGCTGCTGCATGATTGCGGCCCTCACCAGTTGTGCCGACGATTTGGATTCTGACAAGTATTTCGATGACCGCCGCTCGATAGAGTCTGTTTTCACAGACAGGAATCAGTCGTTGGGATGGCTTGCACAATCATTTTCTTTTCTAAAAGGCGCTTTGGCCGACTGTAAGACAAAAGAAACAGATATCAATGGAGCCTACTTCCAGTGCTTCGGCGATGACATGGTCTTCGGTGATCGTGATATGAAAATGGACTTGGACGGTAATGCCCGTACCAGCTTCAATGCCCTCATGCTGGGCGATTACGACGAGGAGGTGGGCAAGAATGCCTGGATTGATGCCTACAAGGGTATCTATCAGGCTTCTATCTTCATCCATAATATCGACCGTAATGTAAAGATGACCGAAGAGGAACGCTCTGACTTCAAGGGACAGGCACGCTTTGTCCGCGCCTATTATTACTGGCTTCTGCTGCGTAAATATGGCCCCATTCCCCTCATGCCCGACGAAGGTGCCGACTACACACAGAAGTATGAAGAACTGGCTATTCCGCGCAGCAGCTATGAGGAGTGTGCCACCTTCATTGCCGATGAGATGCTGAAGGCGGTCGATGAGATGAAAGACTGGAACCGCTTCGAAGCTCCCAATAATACTGATGCCGAGTTTATCGTTCGCCCCACCAAGGGCGCTGCACTGGCTGTCCGTGCACTGGCTTATATCTATGCTGCCAGTCCGTTGGCTAACGGTCAGTTGCAGAATGGTAGCCATCCCTCACAGGTCACCGACCTGGTTGCACGCGAATTGGTGAATAAAGATGGAACACCTCTGCTCAGTCGCGAATATGACGAGTCGAAATGGGCACGTGCAGCTGCTGCCTGTCGTGACGTCATGGAGTGTAATGCACACTATGAACTATATCATTATGGTATAGTGGTCAGTGGCACTAATGAGATGCCTCAGACGATTACTCCACACCACGATGGCGACTTCTCTGAGAAGAACTGGCCCGACGGCTATGCCGATATCGACCCCTATCTTAGCTACCGTCGTCTGTTTGATGGTGAGATTGGTCTGACTGGCAATACAGAGATCATCTTCACACGCGGCTACAATCTGGGTAACGGTATCAAGTCCTTTGTGGCACACCAGATGCCTAACTCACCACTGCATGGATGGAATTGCCATGCTTTGACACAGAAGATGGTAGATGCCTACTACATGAACGACGGTTCTGATTGTCCAGGTAAGGACAGTGAGTATGGCGAGGGCGACGGCTCAGCACGCAAGAGCGGATGGACAACGACAGATAACCAGTACAAGCCGCTGCCCAGCAATGTGTCATTGCAGTATGCCAACCGCGAGCCTCGTTTCTATGCCAGCGTAGCATATAATGGTTCTCGTTGGTGGAACAACAATCCCAACGACAACGAGCACTATCCTCAGATATTCTACTATCGTGCATCGGGTGCTGAGCGCAATAATGGCTATTCTAACACATCGCGCTATCTGCGTACAGGTATCGGAGTCATGAAGTTTGTCAATCCAGCAGACTACCAGACTGGCGAAAACGACTGGAATCATATCACCGACAAGTATGAGCCAGCCATACGTTATGCTGATATCCTGCTGATGTATGCTGAGGCATTGAACGAGCTCCAGAGTTCCTATCAGATCAAATCATGGGATGGCAAGCAGACCTATACCATCAGCCGCGACATCAACGAGATCAAACGTGGCATACGCCCCATCCGTATCCGTGCCGGTATTCCCGACTATCAGGACGGAGAATATGCCAATCAAGACGTGCTGCGCAAAAAAATCAAGCGTGAGCGCATGATTGAGTTCCTGGCCGAGGGCAAGCGATACTACGACCTGCGTCGCTGGATGGATGCTCCTATAGAGTTGGCCAAGCCTATCTATGGCTGTAACGTCATGATGACGAGTGCCCAGCGTGACCAGTTCCAGAACGTAGTACAGATAACCTCTCTGCCTACGGTCTTCTCTGAGAAAATGTATTTCTGGCCCATCCATTTCAGTGAACTGAAACACAACAATCAGCTGGTTCAGAATCCAGGATGGAAGTACAACGATTAAAAAGTCATTGACATTTGAAATTCTAAGAATTATGATAAGTAATAAAATTAAAACCTTTCTACTGGCAAGTTCCGTATGCTGTGCCACAATATCCCTCTATAGTTGTAACAACGAGTGGGAGGATGAGCAGTACGAACACTATATCAGTTTCAAGGCTCCGTTAGATACCGAGGGAAACAGTGTGGGTGTCACAACAGTCTATGTGCCCCTGACACGCCTCAATGACGACGGTACACCCCGTTATGGCGCAGAGGGACTGTCAAGCTATGAGCTCCCTGTTATCGTCAGTGGTTCAACACATAACGACAAAGATATGGACATCCATATTGCTCATGACCCTGACACATTGCAGACGCTGAACTATGCCCGTTTCAACACGCGTTCAGAACTCTATTATACCGACATGGCCCCATTGGCATCATTCGATGAGGTGTTGCACATGTCATCAGGACAGGATATTGCGATGCTGCATATCAATCTGGATTTCCGCAACGCTAACTTCGTCAACCGCTACGTGCTGCCACTGACTATTGTTGAAAAGGAAGAATACGGATACAAGCGTCACCCTCGTAAGAACTACGCCAAGGCGCTGCTGCGTATTCTCCCCTATACACGCTTCTCTGGTGCCTATGAGTCGGGCAACCTGCACTTCTACATGGTACAGGCTGACGGTAGGGATGAGAGTCAGGCCGGTGCGATGTTAAATGCTGTTCAGCTGTACGCCATCGACGAGAATACTGCTTTCTTCTATGCCGGCAATAATGATGAAAGCCGCTTAGATAGAGAGAACTACAAGATTTATGCTCACTTCACATACCATGCTGGTAATAATAAGACGGGTGTAGTTACTTTTACTGCAGATAATCCCAACCTGAACTTCAGAGCCGAACAGGCCTCGTTCAGAATCCTTGAGGAAGATGATGCGACAGAGTCATACATCCGCCGTCGCACTGTGATCATTCAGGATATCGACTATCATTTCACAGATTATACCATGGCACAGGGCAGCAGCTTCCCCTACCATGTCACAGGTACGTTGACTATGGAGCGCAAGCTGAATACTCAGATGCCCGAGGAAGACCAGATAGAATGGTAACCCTCGTGTAGATAACACTGGCTCCCATCGGAGCCAGTGTTTTTTTGCCTGTATTTTCAGAAGGTAAAACCGATGCTTGCCGTGAGGGCATGGTTACTGATATCAGAGACCTTCACTCACCTGTTTTTTACCAAACTTGTGCGCGCTGTTCGGCAGGCACAAACATCTTGTCGCCCTATATTGGCGCATTATTGATGGTAAATGGCCTTCATTTATCACTTTTATATTTTTAATTGTTTTTTTCTTTGGTTGTTTCTTCTCTATTGTTTATCTTTGCACAGGATTACAAACATAATTAATAAACCATCCATAATAACAACAAAAAAGATGAAAAAAGAATTTTTCTGTTTGCTGCTAGGCACTATGATGTCTGTGCAGATGCATGCGCAAGTAAACCCTAAACCAGGATTTATCATCACCAACCATGGCGATACCATTAGGGGTAACATCGATTTCCGTACCAACGAGAAATTAGCAAAACAATGTGAGTTCTGGGCTAATGGCTCCAACGAGGGGCAAATTTACAAGCCAGGCGATATCGAGGCCTTCAGGTTCGATAGTGGAGGAAAATATTTTGTTACCCGCCGACTCAATGTCAATGGCGAGCCAGAATTGTACTTTGCCGAGTTTATGGTTCAAGGTAAGATGAACCTATACTGCGTAGCTCAATATTCTAAAGAGTATTTCTTCTTTGAACGCGAAGATGGAGAGATGGCCCTGCTCACTAACAGACTCTCAATCAGGGATCTGAAAGAGGAAAAGGAAAATCTGCAAGAGAAAAGGGAGCAATACGGCAAAGTGAAGATGCTGCTAAAGGACTCGTGGACGGCAGTAGAAGGTATGAACCAGAAAGATCTGACAAGAAGAAAACTTGTTGATGTGGTGCGCGACTATCATCACGATGTATGTACTGATGGTAGTACATGTATGGTTTATGAATATAAGGAGAAAGCCGACAAGCCGATGTTTCATATCAAGGCATTCGCTGGTTATGCATATTATTTTCTGGAAAAAACAGCGAATCAGAAGTTGGAAGATGAGAACTATCCTGGCAGTGCCTTTGAGGTGGGCCTTGGATTGGAGTTGGAATTTAAGCGAGTCTCAAAAGGCCTCAGTGTAGAGATGGGATTTGCTTATTCGCCTAAGACCAAATCCGAGCACGATGTAATGGTTATAGGCGGTCGGGAGCCTTCGCATACGATATACGAGATGGGCAGGCTGATTGGCACCTTTGGTGGCGTGAAGTGCTTTGGTAACGGGAAGTGGATCCCGCTGGTTCGTGGCGGTGGATTCTATGTCACTAATTTCGGCAACAGGGAAACCAGATACTATATGTCTAAGCAAATGATAGATGAGACCTGGGATGATACAAACCACTTTGGTATTTATCTTGGTGGTGGCGTACAAACGGCAGTAGGCAAGCGTTATGCCAGATTCCATGCCGACCTGTATAAGTCTTTAGGTAAGAATGTTAATAACATGATGAAGTTAGGCATCACCGCCGAGTTTGCAATATTCTAAAGAACTATTCCCTCGCCCTCATGGCGAGGGAATAAATCTCGGGAACAGTTCTTTGCTTTGCAAAGCGGCTGAGTCGAGCGCTTGTAATCACCAAAATATTAGAAAAAAATAGTACACAAACGGAAACGGGCCGTTTGTGTACTATTGTGTATCGTTGATGTTGACGATTACTCGTAGTCGTCGATGACGGAGTTCATCATGTCCATCATGGGCTTGGCGGCACGGAACATGCGCTCCATCTCGTCAAGCCAACCATCACCCTCGAAGAAGGTGTTTGATACGGCATGCCAACAGCAGTAATCCTTCAGGCGCAGGTATTTCACATGTGGCCAATCCTTAGGGAATCCTGACGGGCAGGTCTTAAGCTTGTTTAATCCGAAACCTTGGGGCTGGTCCCAACTGTCAACATCGGAGTTGGTATCGACGCTGCCGAAGTATTTCAGAAAGTCCTTGTTCTCTACACATTTGAGCCATTCTGCTGTATTACCCATCATCTCGTTACGGCACGAGGTGAGGATATTGGTGGGCAGCCAGTAGTTGCCTACAGCCAACAGACAGTGATCGGGTTCAAAATGCAGATAGTATCCACCTCTTAGCGCCTTCTTGCTTTTGGCATTGATATAGGCGCCGAGGTGGTTCTTGTATGGCGACTTGTCAGGAGAGAATCGAGTATCGCGATAAAAGCGATAGGTACAATCCTTTACCTGCACGTGAGCAATCTCGGGGTCGAACGTCACAATACGCTCAATAGCCTGCTGCACACCCTTTTCAAACTCGGCCCTTACGGCTTCATATTCCTTCTTGTTTTCCTGAAACCACTCGCGGTTGTTGTTTGCCATCACCTGGCGCAGGAAACTCAATATTCTCTTCTGATCCATCGTCAATCTGTTTTTTTACCAAATATGTGCACGCTGTTCGGCAGGTACAAACATCTTGTCGCCCTCCTTAATACCAAAGGCTTTGTACCAAGAATCAATCATAGGCAGCGCTGCCATCACACGCATGCGGTTAGGTGAGTGAACATCGCTGTTGACAAGCATGGCAGTGTACTCTGGTGTAGAGTTGCTGGCCCATACACGAGCGTAAGCCAGATAGAAGCGCTGAGCTGGGGTGAAGCCCTCAAGATTCTTCAGAGGCTCCTGCTTCATGCGGTTCTCGAAAGCGCGATAGGCAATATTCAGTCCACCGTTATCACCGATGTTCTCGCCCAGTGTCTTCTGACCGTTCACCTTCAAACCTGGCACAGCCTCCTGCTCTGAGAACCAATTGGCCAGCACCTTGGTGCGCTCGTTATACTTGGTCTTATCGTCGGCAGTCCACCAGTTCTTCAGGTTACCGTCCTTGTCGAACTGACAACCCTGATCATCGAATCCGTGAGACATCTCATGACCAATCACCATACCGATAGCACCATAGTTGGCGGCATAGTCGGCCTCTGGATCGAAGAATGGTGGCTGCAGGATAGCAGCAGGGAAGTTAATGCTGTTGAACATGGGGTTGTAGAAGGCATTAACGGTCTGTGGTGTGCAGCCCATCATGGTTTTGTCAACAGGCTGGCGCCAGTACTTGCGTAATGCTGCCTTAGTAGCCTCCTGATTGATGCGGATGTAGTTCTCGACCAGGTTCTCGCTTTCACGGATATCAACGAACTTCTCCATATCCTCCCACTTGTCGGGATAGCCGATGTTGATATATACTGCATGCAGCTTCTCAATAGCCTTGGCTTTGGTCTCCTCGCTCATCCAGGTGTTCTCCTTCAGACGGTCCTCGAAGGCCTGCTGCAGGTCTTTTACCAAGCGATAGACACGCTGCTTGCTGCTCTCAGGGAAGTACTCCTTGACGTAGAGCTTTCCAACAGTCTCGCCCAGGCTTCCGCTAATCTCTGATACGGCGCGCTTCCAACGTGGGCGCTGTTCCTGTACGCCTGTGATAATCTTGTTGGCCTCGAAAGCACGATCGGTAAAGCTATCAGACAGGTAACCTGAGAAAGCCTTGATGACATGCAGCTCCATGTAGGCCTTCAGGTCGTCGATGCTGGTGTTAGCGAGGATATCCTCAACAATATGCAGAGGCTCCAACTGGCTTACGTTAACGGTATCGATATCCCTTGGATAGTCCAAGGCATCACGATAAGCCACCCAGTCGATACCCTTGAAGTCCTTCAACAGCTGCTCCCAGGTCATGATATGGATGGTGAGCATGGGATTGCGTCTTGCCACCTGGTTGAGTGTCTTCACACCAATCTTGTGTTCGATAGCCCACTCTGCCTGCATCATGCGCTCGGCATCGGCATCGCTGTAGCCTACCATCTTGAAGTAGTCCTTGTTCAGGCTCTTGATGGCTTCTACTGCAGCCTTCTGAGTCTCGTTAGGATCGGCATAATACTCCTGGGCCAGTGATGTGCCACCATGACCAACGCTCATCATAAACTCTGATGACTTGAATGGGTTGAGGCTCAGGCTTATTCCAAATGGGGCAGTGTTGAATCCCTTGCTATCAAGCTTGTACATCAGCTTCAGCAACTCCTCGCGGGTCTTCAAGGCACGAACCTGTTCGAGGTAGGGCTTGATAGGCTCGTAGCCCATCTTGTTACGACTAACGCTATCCATATAGAGGCGATAGAAAGCGCCAATCTTCTGACCGTCGCTACCCTGAGGCAGATTCTTCTGGTCGGCATACTTCATAATCAGTTCGTTGATGCGCTTCTGGTTCAATTCCTCCAGATCGGTAAAAGCGCCATTCTCAGCATGCTGCTTGTCGAGTGGGTTAGCCTTGAGCCATCCACCAACGGCATACTGCCAGAAATCATCACCAGCTTTTGCGCTGGGGTCCATGTTAGCTTTCAAACCTTGTGCCGAGCCTGCCACACTGACCAGGGCCATGGCTACGGCGATAAATAGTTTTTTCATCATTTAATTATTTTTGGTTTAACACTCTTTTCTACGTTAGACGCACCCGGTAGCCGAAAACTACATGTTTCGGCACATTTATTTGCGAGTTAGTTCAAAGCGGAATGGCTTGTCGAAGTGACGACGCGAATAGTAGGTGATTGAGGGATTCTTCAAATCCATCACCATGGTCCATGCGGTACCAAGGAATCCCTTTCTTTCAGGCTGCGATACATCTGCAATGGCAGCGGTCAGCTGTTTCTCGTTCATCACACCACCTGTCTGGTCAAATCGCTGACAGAGTCGGTCGAAGCGATCATCGCCTTCTTGCAGGCCCACGTTGTGCTTCTCCTCACAGAGATAGTGGTTGGCTACTTCAGGCGACTCGGTCACAACCATCTTGTTGTCGACATATTCCACAACCACACCTCTACCTGTGGCATCAGCCATAGCATAGTGATGGGCAGAACCAATATCAGAGTGCATGTCGATACCTTTCAGCAACTCTAATGCCTCATTCACATTGGCTGCATTTTTCAGAAGATAGCAGATGGCAGCTGATGTTGTCAGGTCGGGCTTGCTGGTGTTCTGATGGGTTTCCACCTCATCGCCAGCCATCAGGTCGGCAATCGCTAAACCCTTCTCGTTGATACCGTCAAGGGCACAGAATAAACTGGCCAGTGACAAATATTGGTTCTTGAATCCTTCTGGCTTAAAGTCATCGCCGAAACCAAAAAACTCGACATTGAAAGTGGTGATGGTTTCATAACCTTTGTCTGGGATTGTATGCAGAACCACGCCTATGGCTGATGGGAAGTCGAAATTGCGGCCCATCAGTACACCGCCTTCTGGAGTGTTAACAGTAAGCGCCGAACAACCAAAGTCAGTTTTTTCAGGATTCATTTCCGGCTGATAATGTCCTTTCGACAGGAAGCTGATAATATAGGTAGAAATCTCTGTCGCATCCTTGGCGCCGCCTTGCTTCATGAACTCGTCGAATCCGTCGTCGCCCTTATACTCCATGTAATACAGTCCGTCGTCAAGTTTCTCTGCCGACATAGCACCCTTAACCAACGGTCCAAACTCCAACCACATAAGTGCTCCTATGACTACAACCAGTCCCAGAACACTGAACAATACGATTTTTAATGCTTTTTTCATTGTCTTATATTTAATTTTTTAAGATACATTCGACTGTTTGACGCTGCAAATGGCTTCTTTCACTTGAGTCATATTGCTGCGCGATACAGGGATAGCATCATGGCTATGGTTCATAATGAGCTGCATGGCTCGAGAGTTGGATGAAATCTGTTCTACCTGACCAAGATTTACCAAGAAAGCGCGATGGCATCGTACTATCATGGGATAGGCCTGAAGATCGTCTTCAACCTGTTTCATGGTAGCGCGAAGCATATCGGTATGTACTTCATTGTCATGCAGTTGACAGACCTTTATATAGTTTCCAACTGCCTCTATATATAATAGGTGTGAGATGCTGAGTGTCACCTTGTCGTTAGTCGTGCCCTCGAGTGTCAAGGTCTCAGGTAAGTTTTGCTGGACTGGTTCTGTGATCTCCGACTCTGTGGTCTCAGCCTTCTTCTCTGTCGTAATGCGACTTCCCTGCAATTTCTTCAGTTGCTCGTTCAGCAGTTTTGTTTCTTCCAGTTCGGCTGTCAGATAACGGCTGCGGAACTTGAAGCGCCAATACAGTCCGATGGTGAATGAACAGAAGGCAAGAATAGCCAGTGTCTCAAGGAAGTTGACAAGCGAGAACTGGTTGCCCTCAACAAACTGGTTCAGCACATTGTGACGATACAGACAGATGACTAATGCCACAAACGGTGTGTTTATCATCTGGAAATACAAGTTACGACGGATGATATAGCTCACTCCCTTATCGTACGAGCGAGGCTTATGGACAATGTATTTAACAATCATCTCGGTAATCATGCACGTCATAATACCAAGGACCCAGAGAATAGCCAGGTGTACGTAAGCCTGCCAATTCCACATATCAAGTCCAAAGGGCTTGAATACTGCTAGTGCCACAATTACAAAGGTGGTACTAATAATACGGGTCATGATTGTTTCTGTTCGTCCCTGTTTCATACAGCGGGCAAAGGTACAAAAAAATCTCAATTCTCCATAGCCAATTGTCAATTTTTCAATGTCATTCGTCACATTTTTGTATTTTATCGTTCCATTCATCACAAAACAGTACCGAATATCCCAGATATTTGGATGATAACGTCATAGTTTATATCTTTGCACCCAGAAAAATCAATTTAAAATTTAAAGAGTCATGAAAATGAGAACTATTATCGGAATCGTACTGATTGTAGCTGGTGTGTGGAAGCTGGCTAACATGTGGGGGGTCCTCAAGAACGATTGGCTGTGGAGTCAGCCTTGGACAGAATACATCACGCCTGTAGCACTCCTGTATTTAGGTGCGATGGTTATTGTAAACAGCTATCGTCATGATCCTGACCAGTGGTTGCAGCGCCCCCTGCCTATCGGTGAGGATGGTAAGCGCATCTGCTGTAGTGTGCACTATGGTGGCGATGAATATGTGTTCCGTGGTGAACCATTCCATGGAGCCCGTCTGGACGCTTTCTGTGGAGGTATCAGAATGGACCTGCGCGAGGCCACTATCACAGAGGATGAAGAGATTGACATCCATACCTTCTGTGGTGGAATAGAATTATATGTACCTGCACACGTGAATGTATTGGTAAAGAGTCGCAGCTTTTTTGGCGGCGTGGGCAATGCTGCCGTGCACGTCCCTGATAAGAATGCACCCTGCATCCACATCGTGGCCAGCAACTTCTTTGGTGGCGTAGACATCAAGAATTAGAACATGCATCTTTTTTTAAGTTTTGTTAATATCAAGTTAGAATGAAATTAATCTTTTCTGCAGCATTCGTCGTGATGACGCGTGCTGCTTTGAATATTTTTATTATCTTTGCAATCTCAAAACTAAATTCCATATGTATAAAACTCAAAATTTACCCAACACGCGTATTGATGTGGCCGATGCCTTGAGAGGTATCGCCGTGGCTGGCATCATCTTGTATCACTCAGTAGAACACTTCAACATCTTTACTCAGGAGACCATCATCCACTCGCTGCCAAGCGACCAGACGGTGGCTGATGTACTGGCCTGGCTGCTGTCAGGTAAGATGTATGGCATCTTTGCGATGCTATTCGGACTGAGTTTCTTTATTATGAACGATAACCAGCAGCAGAAGGGATGCTCGTTTTCAGGGCGCTTTGCGTGGCGCATGTGTCTCTTGTTCCTGTTTGGTGTCTTTAACGTTGCTTTCTACGATGGCGATATCCTCATGCTTTATGCCTGCTACGGTCTGTTGCTGATCCCTATCAGCTATCTGCCGTCTAAGGCGGTATGGTGTATCATTGCCTTGCTGGCTATCCAACCTGTAGAGCTGTTCTGCTTGTTGACAGGCTTCGAGATTGACCATACAAGATTCTATGAGGTCTCTGGTATCATCAACAGCGCTCACGAGCATGGTACATTCCTTGAGAATACCCTTACCAACCTGCGATACGGCTTTGAGGTGAACCTGCGATTCAATGTATTCAGCGGTCGACTCACTCAGTTGCTCTGTCTCTTTATCCTTGGCATGCAGTTAGGTCGCCAGAGAATGTTTTATAATGAAGGTCGCAACCTGCACATCTGGCATCTGATTCTGCTGCGATCTGCCATTGTTGTTATCGCATTGAGTGTCATCGATTACAGCGAGATTGAAAAATGGCTCAATCCCATCTATAATATGATTATCTGTTTGATGATTGTATCAGCCATCGTCTCAGCATGGTATGCTTTTGAGGGTGTTCGCAAGGCGCTTCGTCACTTGTGCATCTTTGGTCGCATGAGTCTTACCAACTACCTGTTGCAGTCCATCATCGGATGTGCTATCTTCTGTGGCTATGGTCTTGGCTGCTATTACAAGTTGGGCATTACCTACGCTGTACTCGTTGGAATAGCTATGGTTATCGTTCAATACAGTTTCGCCCGTTATTGGTTTGCCAATCACCCACGTGGTCCACTGGAGGGCTTGTGGCGTAAACTCACTTGGATATAACTTAAAAAAATCAAAAAGCGTTGATAATTAAATAGTTTTGCTTATCTTTGCAGACAAAATTCATTTACTCAACACAATTTATGAAAAAAACAATTTTAACGTTCGCTGTGGTTTGTGCCGCTGTTGGAGTACATGCACAGAAGACTGCTATCCCCCGCGATGCGGCGCTGGAGGCAAAAGTGGAAAAGACACTCGCCAGGATGACTCTTGACGAGAAGATTGGTCAGATGCTCGAGCTCAACCTTGACGTGATGGGCAAGATGACTGTAGAGAATGCCAAGGTAGATCGCGAGAAAGTGCGCTCTGTGCTGCAGCAGTATGGCAGATCGGAGAGCGAGATCAGCGAGATGCTGAAACAGACCGACCAGCAGATTATCGACAAGTTGGGTGGATTCCCTGTAGACATCTATAAGGGTGATACCAAGCGTGTTTGGAAGCTCAACGAGACCATGCTCGACACGCTGATCTCGAAGTGGAAGGTAGGCTCTATTCTTAATGCGCCTGGCACTCGCGCTCCAAGCGTAGAGCAGTGGCAGAAGTGGATACAGCTTATCCAGAAGAAGTCGATGAAGTATCTGGATATTCCAGATATCTATGGATTGGACCATAACCATGGTGTGACCTATACTCAGGGTGGAACACTCTTCCCACAGCCCATCAACCTTGGTGCATCGTTCAACACAGAGCTGGCTCGCAGAGGCGCTGAGATTACAGCCTACGAGAGCCGTGCTGCTAACTGTCCTTGGGTGTATAACCCTGTTGTTGACCTGAGTCGCGACCCACGCTGGCCTCGTGTCTACGAGAGCTTCGGTGAGGATGCCATCGTGAACTCAAAGATGGTGGTTGCAGAGATTAGAGGTTATCAGGGTGATGACAATAATCATATCGACCAGTACCATGTAGGTACCAGCACTAAGCACTACTTTGCCTATGGTGCTCCTTGGACTGGTAAGGACCGTACACCAGCCTACCTCTCACCACAGCTCATCCGTGAGAAGTATTTCGAGCCATTCAAGCAG
>Ga0265299_10002684_pt1 | contig 17920 bp, 13 predicted proteins | sample AusTroGonzalo_MG_4_FD_193485 | JGI IMG/M metagenome (GOLD analysis project Ga0265299, IMG submission 193485) | Bovine rumen microbial communities from tropical cattle in Woodstock, Queensland, Australia - Gonzalo_02 | ecosystem: Host-associated > Mammals > Digestive system > Stomach > Rumen ... | reverse complement strand
AAAAATTAGTTAAAAATATTGCTAATGCCGGAGAAAAGAAAACAGAAGAGAAAAAAGAAGAAAAAAAAGAAACTAAAAAATAATGGAAGCGGTTTTAATATCTTTGGCAATCAAATTTTTAACCATAGCTGTTATGCTTGGGGTTGGGGTTTGGTATCTAAGTTCTTCTATTGGTGGGGCTTCATTATCTTATACCAGTGTAAATGCTTTTTTGCAACAAATCGGGGTTCAAAATGGTGATATTTCCAAAGCTAATGGTTGCTTTTTATGTAAATATATTACCGAATTATTTGATGTTATTGGGCGTGCTACGGAAATGTTGTGGAACGGAATCGTTCATAATTTATGGATAGTTATGGCTGTTGGTTTTGGATTGTTTATAGTTTTACATACTGTGAAGTTTTTTCATGAACAAGCTATATCAAAAGACATCAAGGATTTATCTGGAAAAGAACCAAAAATAGATTTTGCAAAATGGTTTGATACCGTTTGGAAGACTGGTATTCGTGTTTTAATTGCAGGTGCTTTGATTGGCGCCTTGAATTTTGGTGGCACAAACGCATTAAAAACTGTCACCAATGTGACAGTGACACCCGTTATATATGTTGGTTCTCTGTTGTCTATGGCAACAACCGATGTTGTAAGTAATGCACAATGTAGTATTGATTTAGAAAATCATGATAAAAATATTTTAACACCTATATTAAAACCTTTTATGTGCGTTATGGGCAATTTAAATACAGTCATGTTAGCGGGTGCAGGTGGCGGTTTTGCTTTGATGAATTACTCTTGGCTGGGATTGGGTGGTGGATTATTTACTTGGCTGGCTGGACTAGCTTTGGTTTTAACATTTCTGATAATTGGATTTGATTTAGTTTTTCAAATATTAAATGTTATTTTTAAATTGATGTTTATTATTATATTTATGCCATTACTAGTAGCCGCATATGCATTTCAAGAAGTTTGGGCTTTGGCCAAAGGTTTAGTGGATAATGTTATAAATATTTTGGTACAATCTGCAATTAGTATAATCAGAATCAGTTTAAAAATATGTATTATTTACGCGGTTGTTTATTTTTCTGCAGACAGTTTTTATCCTGGACCAGCTGATGGATTTACAACGATTATGCCACCGTTATTGGGTAAAATCACGGTACAAAACAAAGATTCTGAGACAATGTCTGTAATGAAAGTATTTTCTGAATGCGAAAAAGTTTCATTGATTGACGATAAAATGGATAAAGATAAATTCACAAGATGTTTTAAAACACAAAGTGCAATTGTCACAAAAAGATATCCTCATGCATTTGATTTTATGGACGATGGATTTGATTTCTTGATATTTATGTTGGGAGTAGCTTTCTTGTATTTTTGGGTAATATCTCCAAAAGTTGATAAACTAATTGGCGGAACAGATAAAGAAAGTTTTGATTATGGTACTTGGATTAAGAATTTTGGTAAAACTGTGTATGGTGCGCCAGCAAAAGTATATAATTCAATAAAAGACAAATTAAAATAAGGAAACAATTAGATGCAAATACGTAAATTATTTTATAAATTATTAGTTTGCGTTATTAGCGTATTTGCATTTTGCAATATTTCTGTGGCTGCATCTAATTTACCAGCAGGAGATGTTGCTGAATATGGTAATTGGTTTAATGCTGAAAACATAGAAACCTTTAATTCAAATATAAAAACAGACTTTCAAAAATTTGAACCTAAGATGAATCTTGATGCAAAGACTTTTGTTCCAATCGAAGCAAAAATTGGTTTAATGTTCATGAAAGCTTTATCCAGCATAGATTATATTTTACAGGTTTCTTTGGTACATTTTGTTATAATATTTTTGTTGATTGCGTACATTATGTGGGTTGGATTAGAAGCATATAAAATGATTCGTGATTCAACAGATTATAAAACTGTATTTTACAATATATTTAAACAAGGAATAACTATTGCTTTATGGATTATCGTTTTAAATTATGGTGTTGCAGGACTATTTACAATGATTGTTTCACCAATACTAGCTTTCGGGTCATATTTATCTAATTTTATTTTGAATACTGTGGCAGATACATACAAAGTAAATATTCCAGATACTTGTGCCGCGATTCATAATTATGTGAATAACAACGAAGTGGCAGGAAAGTTGTTGATTGACGCAGATGCAGCTGCAAATATTATGTGTTTGCCATCACGAGTATCTGTATTTTTTTATCATGCTGTGGCAACTGGATTTAAATGGGTGACCACAGGATTAACCAGTAGTGTGACTATGGTTATTGTTGGGATTGTCGCCATCGTTATGTTTATCAGTTGCATATTTAAATTTGCTTTTATGACTTTGGGGGTTGTAGCAGATTTATTTTTGACTTTGTTATTATTACCTTTTACCGCGATTGCAGAATCTTTACCCCCAGCATCCAAAGACAACGGAATACCAACCCGCATTTATAATGGTTTTTTAACAGTATTTGTACAGACCAAAAAAACATCTGCAGTATTGGCTGTATTTATAAATGCTGCGATATATTTTGTTATTTTATCAATAATAATTGCTATTTGTGCAGCATTATTATCCAATATAATTTCTTTGAATAATAACGAATACATGATTGGTTCAGCTGTGACAACTATATTGTCTGGATGCGTGATATTTTATTTAGCTGGCAAAGCGGATAAATTAGCCGAAGATATAGGTGGTAAAATAGATAATTCATTCGGCAAACAATTAAATGCGGATGCTAAAACTTTATGGAACAAAGCAAAAGGTCTGGCTGTAGATATTGCAAAAAAACTGTTGGCTAAATAATATTAAATAAATTGTAAAAAATCACGAGCTACGTTTTTAATTCCCTTTGTTTTAAATGCGACAGTCAATACGTTTTCATTTTCTGATATAACAACACCTGTCCCCATTTCTTTATGCAAAACCATTTTACCAATAACAGATTTTGATTTAATTATTTTTTGCTGTTTATTGGGTGCAACATAGGTTTGTGAATAACGATGCCCTTGAATATTCAGAAAACGTTTATCTATTTCATCAATAAATCTAGATTGTGTTTGATATTGACGTTGTCCAAAAACAGAGCGCATCATAACATTTGTTATAATTGCCCGAATCTTAGCACGTGTAATTGCAACATAAGCTAAACGCCTTTCTTCTTCAAGGTCGCCTTCTTTGGTGGTTTTATCATTCGGAAAAATTCCTTCTTCCCAAGCAGGTAAAAATACAGTGTTAAATTCAAGTCCTTTGGCTGCATGAATAGTCATGATACTGACAGTATTTTTATCTTCTGATTCATTATCATTATCATCAGTCATCATCAAAGCAGCATGTTCCAAAAACGCAATTAAATTATCGTATTTTGCGACAACACCGCTTATCAATTCACGAATATGTTCCAATCTTTCGTTTGCGTCTGCATCCTTAGATTGACGCCACATATTTAAATAACCTGATTTTTCTAGTAATTGCTGTACCGCGTCTTTAGGTGAAGTACTTTGCCAATCAAAATCAAAAGCATTTAAAAACTCATCCGCAGTAATTCTTTGTGCAGCAGACAATTTGGCGTTTTTTAAACCATCCATTAAATTTTGACCACTTTCACGCAATTTCAGAATCGCAGCCGGACCAATTTTTCTGCTGGGTTTAGATATAATACGTTCAAAAGAAATATCATCAAACGGATATACCAATAATCTGATATATGCGATTGCATCACGAATTTCAGCCCGATCATAAAATTTAGTCGCACCAACCAACTTATAAGGCAAACCACGAGATGTAAATTCTTCTTCAAATGTTCTTGACAAAGAACCTGCGCGAATCAATACTGCAAAATCAGAAAAATTATTATTGCCATTTCTTATTATCGCATCTGCAACAAAACGTGCTTCATCCCATTCATTTGGTACAGTTAAAACATATACAGGTTCCCCCATATCTGTATCAGGAGCACACTTTAAATCTTTACCTAATCGCCCTAAATTATTTTTTATCAACGAATTCGCAGCGCCCAGAATATTACCAGTACTGCGATAATTTGTTTCTAATCTGATTATTTTTGTCCCAGGATAAGTTTTTTCAAAATCCAAAATATTTTTTATCTCTGCACCACGCCAAGAATATATAGACTGGTCATCATCTCCAACACAACATATATTTGGATTTTCTATATCTTTGGTCAGCATTTTTAAAAATGCCATTTGTGCAGCATTAGTATCTTGAAATTCATCAACCAAGATATACTGAAATTGATATTGGTATTTACGCAAAATTTCTTCGTGAAACGCAAATAACTTTAACACGTACAAGATTATATCTCCGAAATCAATTGCGTTCAGGCGTGTCATTTCTGTGTTATATGCAGTTAATATTTTCTGGGTTATTGCTGCTAATGACATTTTTTCGAATTCAAAAATACCTTTGTCTTTGATTCCAGATATCTTTTCAACCCAATCAGCGGGATTATATTCTTTGACATCCAACCCCAAATTAGTTATTACGCGTTTTAATACAGCCTTTTGATCATCTTCACCATAAATCAAAAAATTACTTTGCAAACCTGCCATAGTATAATTTGACCGTAAGATACGCAAACAGATTGAATGAAAAGTCCCCATCCATAAATCACGACACAAACCAGCAGTTTCACCGTATTGAGCGATTCTAAAACGCATTTCATTAGCTGCTTTGTTTGTAAAAGTTAGTGCCAAAATCTGCCATGGTTTAGCCAATTTTTCCATTAAAATATGGGCTATTCTAGACACCAACACACGTGTTTTCCCAGTTCCGGCACCAGACAGCACTAAAACCGGTCCAGACGTTGTTGTGACCGCTAATTTTTGTTCTGAATTCAGGTTATCCATATAATGCATATTTTTTCCAATTTTCATTATTGTAATTTATAAAAGATTTCTATACAATCAATTTGTTTGATAAATTATGGATAAAAAAATATGGCTAGAATAATTTGTTTTGATATTGAAACCACTGGATTTGAATACATGCGTGGTGATCGTTGCATTGAAATTGGTGCTGTGGAATTGGTAGATGGCAAATTAACAGAAAACACTTTTCATGAATATATAAATCCAGAAGGAAAAATTATTCCACCAGAAACTTATATGGTTCATAAAATATCTAATGCTTTTTTGGAAGACAAACCCAAAATGTCTGTGGTTGCGCCAAAATTTTTAGAATTTGTCGGAAATTCTCCGATTGTTGCACATAACGGTCTAGATTTTGACTTTCCTTTTATAAATCATGAGCTGGAAAGATTAAACATGAACCCAATTCCACGCAATCAAATGTTGGATTCTATCGTAATAGCCAGAAATCGTGTTTTTGGTCCCAAGGCTTACACTTTGGATGCATTGGCAAAATGGTTTGGTGTATCGCTGACTGCACGTGCAGATGCACATGGCGCACTGATTGATGCAGAAATATTGGCACATGTATATCTAGAATTAGAAAACACGGCCCCAGCGCAAGATATAAACGAATTTATGGACGAACAGCATGCGGCTTTCTTGAAACACCCAAAAATAGGCGCAAATTTTCCAAAGCGTAATTTTCCTGTTTCTCCAGAAGAACTAGAAATTCATGATAAATTTATGGATAAATTATTAAATCCAGAACAAAAATAAAAAAACGGATAATCTTCCGTTTTTTTATTCACAATAACTATACTCTATATCGTTGCTGCCACCTTTCAATGTGCAACTACCCTCTCGTTCCTCACAGACACCCAATGTATTACGATATTCGTTGGTGCTGCAAGTTAATAAGCATGCACCGTTCCAAACAGTATAACCACTATCACACTGACATCCCGTATTCACCCAACCGTTCTTTTTTCTATTAGCATCAGCAGCTGTTGGATTACCACTTGTTTTAAATGTTGAATTTTCTGGACATAACAATGATTGATAAAATACTTCTGATATTTTTTCTATTACGCACATATCTTTGTCTTCTTGGGTAGTTGTATTTGTACATTCGGCTAATTCATTTCCATACGCGAATACAGAATATCCACAAGTCAAAGCAACACTACTGCATGCACCAGTCATAACTTTTTGCACGTTTTGAATATTTGCAGATGTAGTCAAAGTATTTATCTGATTTACTTGTTGATTATAACATTCGGACATATTAGCCAAACATGATGCAGCATAATCGGATATAATCTGAGATTGTGCGGCTTTGATATTTACCATTGCGCGCTGAACATAATTGACAACTACATCATTATACGGATTATATGTAGATGATGAATTATTAGTCACATAAGTATAATCTTGGCATCTATCCAAAACTGCACGACATAAACCACCGTTTTTAACGGTTTGACCTGTACCAATTTTTGACATTAAATAACTGACCACACAAGAACCATCATTTCTATCACAAGATGTACCCGCAGATACTGCATTTCTTATGAAATTAGAATCTATTTGTGAATTATCATATCCTGACATATATTCTAATATAGCCGGCAATTTTCCACCCAGTACCACTTCCCCATTTTCATTTATATATTTTTTGGTTGGGTCAATGCATTTAAAGTAATTTTCACCGCAAACCATATCATCTAGCATACAGTTTTCAAGTGCTCCTACACAGCCACGAACATCATACTGATTTTTGTTTTGCAGAACTGCAAGACGTGCTTTCTGCAACATTAAATTTGCACTACGCACATTAGAAACTAATGTTTTGTTTAATTTATCAAGACCTTGTTCATAGGCAATACAATCTTTATCTATGGCTAAATCATAATTACCAGTAATTTGAGATTCTGTTCCACCGGCATCTTTGCAATTTGTCAAAACAGATTTACAACGTTTTGTAGCTTCGTTATATAAATCTTGACCACGTTTTTTTGATATATCACTAGAAGAACCACCAATACTTAAATCCAAACCAAATATAGTATCTTGACTAGAAGAAAAATCCATATCTAAATCCAATATTCCACCACTATCTTCCGCACTAGAAGCTGCACTGGATGGGTCTTTAATCATATCAGCAATTTTATCCAACAAAGACCGATTTTCAGTTGTGTCTTTGTTTTTAGTCATAGCATCTTCTGCTTCTGTCGCAGACATAATTGCACGAATTTCATCAGCAGACAATCCAACATAACGAATACGTTGTGCAACTTCGTTTAATTCGGTATTTGCATTTTCCACAGCTTCTTGAACTTTGACATATTTAGACAAATTAGCAGAACAACTACAACGTTTTTGATTAGCATCAACTACCGCACAAAATTGATCCATACACTCATTATATTGTTTCTGGCAAGTATTATTTAAATCCGCAGTTTTTTCCAAGATATCTTTTGCTTTGGCCAAAGATTCTGAAGTCACAGGCGTTGATTTTTGTGTTTTACCCAACAATAATGAAGCCCTGGATTGTACATTACGTACCTGTTCATCTATGTTAGAACCAGTCTGTTTATTCGTACCGATAATCATAGCACGACCACCAACTTCGGCAGTAGAAGCACGCAATGTCAAACCCGCACGTCTAACCGCAGCAGTATTATTTATACTGGCTGCATTTACACGCGCATTACGACCAAATGTATTTGCACCATCTTCTGCGGTTGGACGCGCAGAAACAGATTTTTGATGATTTAACGACCGAGAAATTACACCAGTATTTGTTTTTATCTTGGACACATTTTCACTAGACTTAACATTTGTTCGATTTGCACCACGTACAGCAACTGTTTTATCTTCGCCATTATTTATAACATTTATACGACGCCCTGCGCGATTTAAATTAGTATTTTCTTTTTGTTCTGTTGTTTGGGTTTCAGCATCATTTTTCACAGGTATCGCACGTGATATAGACGTATTTCCAGCCGCCAAAACAATGGTGGTATGAAAAACAGCCAAGAAAAAAATCAAAATAAATTTTCTCATTTCTTTCCCGTGTATTATATCATAAAAAACGGTTAAAAAAAAGAATATTAAAGCAATTTTTCAATACGATTTATTACAGCTATATTTTGTTGTTCATGGTATTGCCTGTCTTACCCTAAAACATTTCGTTTGTGCAGAATAAAATTCCCCCCATGGGGGAGAATTCACGAAAATCCCAGCCATTTGGCGGGGAACCAGTTAATGAAAAAAATATTCAAAAAAAAATCGCCGATACAAATCGGCGAAAAATATTAAAAATCACCCAAAATAAACCGGATGATTTATTTTGATTCTTCTGGAACAACAGAAACTGTTTTTCTGTCGCCGTTTCCACGTTTAAAGGAAACGATACCAGCAATTTTTGCGAACAAAGTATGATCTTTGCCCATACCAACATTCAAGCCAGGATGAACAGCTGTGCCACGTTGGCGAATGATGATATTTCCAGGTATGACGTGGCTGCCACCACTTTTCTTCACACCCAATCTGCGTCCGGCTGAATCACGTCCGTTAGAGGTTGCAGAACCAGCTTTTTTATGTGCCATAATTAAACTCCTTCTTTATACGGGTCGTGTTAGGCCTTGATTGATTTAATTTTTAAAACAGTGATAAACTGACGATGACCGGCAGTTCTACGATAGTTTTGGCGGCGTTTTTTCTTAAACACCAAAACTTTGTCATCACGTTTTTGTTCGATTACTTCGGCAACAACTTTGGCACCTTCAATAAAAGGTGTTCCAACTTTGTCACCAGCCATTAAAACCTGGTCAAAATCGACCGTTCCAGTGGCGTTCAGTTTTTCAACTTTGACGATATCGCCCTCTTGAACACGGTATTGTTTTCCACCAGTTTGAAATATAGCAGACATTGACATATTTTTATCTCTATTTTTATTGTTTGTTGTACTTTTCTGTTTCAATTTGTAGAAACATTTATGCAAATTGTACATTTAAAATATCAAAAGTCAAGTGTTTTGCATAAATTTTTATGCAGAAAAGAAAGAATCAATAACGATAATTTCCACTGCGCTTTGCTGCACGGTCATCGATATAGTCTTGGAATTTCATAATACCAATATTATAAGTCCCAAGACATGTTGAACATTTATCCCTACTAGTCAAGTCGGTTTGCTTACAACCAGATAACTCAGCGCCCGCAAAGCCATTCATTATGTCTATATCTGTTTCCAACTGTTTCTTTTCATCTTTGCCACATTGTTTATTGCCAATTTTTGACTGCAAAGCGGAATAATTCTGACGCAAGCAATACAAAGTATCTTCGGGTCCTTTGCCGGAACAGTTGGTATATGTTGAATTTTTATTGGAACTGCCACCACTGCCTGAACCACCTGAATCAGCACCAGCCTTTTCTAGTTGTGCGGTCAAAACAGATTTCTGCAATTGGGTTTTCAATCTGCGCAAAGTAGAAGATAAATATTCATATTGTTTGTACATTTGTTGTGAAATAACGGTTATTTTCAAAGCAACTGTATTTTTTATATCTTCACGTAGTGTAGAATCACCATTATTATCTGACACACCATGATTATAGGCATGTGTATCACATATACCATATATTTGATTTATATATGCGCAATCGCCAGATTTATCTTCTGCGGTTGAGCCCAAATCTTTCACACATAATGAATTTTTAATAGTTTTTGACAACATAGCTTTATATAACGGATCAGATTCATCCCCCGTTGGACCATTTGATGAAGAACCAGATTGATTGGTTGTTGAACCATTATTCGTAATGATATTTATCCCCATTTTTTGTGCATCCTCTTTTAAATATTTTGATGGACTTTCATTCTGAATAGTAATAGTGCTTACCTCAGTACAATTCTCATTACAAACATTAAAAGTAACATTGTCTGAAGGATAATCAATATAATTTCCACTGGATGCTTTATCAAGTTGTTGCCGAGGAATGTTATACGTAGCACAAACAGCAGGCAAAGCCAATAAACACATAGTAAAAATCAAAAAACACTTTTTCATATTTATTGTTGTATCCCATGTGCGCAATATTTAAACGCTTCTTCTGTATAGTTTTTACGCGATGTATTTGGTTCTTTTTGGTTTATCCAACGATCCAATTGTTCAATATCAACCAATCCAACACCATTTTTTGCCTTTATCTTGCGTGCAAACAAGGTGGAACCAGCCAATGCAGATGACGCACACGCGATTACCTTTTGATTTTCATTAGTATTCGTTTCAGCATTTATCCACCCCTGATATACTTCTTCTTTGTCTGTTAATATTCTTAACAATGTACATGGCTGACATTTATCCCAATCTTTACACCCACTTGTACCACAAACACGTGGAGCCCCCTTGTTTTCTTCTTTATTTTCTGGATTATTATAACATATATCGCCGTATCTTTCATATGGACATAAATATTCACCCCATGAATTACAAGAATTATTTAACATCATATAGATTTCAGACATGTCGGCACCCACAGTCTGAGCAGTTATCAAAGCATCATAAATTTTATCAACAACCGTGTCATACGGATCAATAAATCCAGACGCTAATTCACGCCATTTCTTTATGCGTTTTGGACCGGTACAATTATCACCACGCACATCACAACCCGCATATTCAAAAGCTGTTTCCATTGCTGCCTTGACTTCTTTCAAAGCATTTTGTGCGCTTTCTAGTTCAGTTATAATTTGACCAGTTATTTTTTCACGTGCTAAAACGTCTTCGGATACACCGCGTGCAATTGCAGCTTCGTCACTGGCACTTATTGTCATACCACCAGCAACCTGAGCGCGCGCTGCATTTTCAGCAGCTGCCTGCATATTCGAAATTGCGGCCTGTTGCTGCTGCTGACTTTGTGCCAATGCATCTGAAATTTGTTGTGCAGATTGTGCATTTTGTGCAGCCATTTGCTGCTGCATTTCCATCATTTGTTGTTGCTGGGCAGCCATTTGCTGTTGCATTTGATTTTGCATTTCTGCCATTTGTTGCTGTTGTTGTGCAGCAGCTTGCTGTGCAGCCATTTGTGCTTGTTGTGCAGCTTCCTGGGCAGCCTGTAATTGTTCTGCGTTTGATGCATTAACCTTTGCCGTAGAAGATGCAACCAACTGCGCAGCCATATACTGAATCAAATCGTCACCATATTGCTTACACTTTGAATTTGACTGAACACAACCTGTCACAATAGACGATGCAACCATTAAATCTGCACAGCCACCATTTGCACATTTTGGTTGCGCACAACGCGCAATAACCGCATTACAATTACCAAAGTCAGCCTTGGCTGAAACACCAGCAGCATCATTACGTCCATTTGACATGGACGCCCATTGATTATTATAGGCAGTACTGGGGTTATAAGCAGTCAAATTAGACCCCGCCGTAGTCGCAACAGCACCAAAAGCATCAAAGGCAAACAATGATGCAGAACACATTATGGTTGAAAAAATACGCGATATATTTTTCATACTCTCTCTTATCGTCTAATTGTACCATAAAAAAAAGTTTGTGTAAAGCACCAAGATAATTTTTTTAGGTCTGAGCTGGACAGCTCCGATTCAGCAGATGACGCAGGAGAATAATAGCCTTTTACGTAATGTCGATATTATTCCAGAGCATTGTCATTCCTGTGCATGAAATAGTATTTCCCCCCTTCGGCACTTCGTGCCACTTCCCTGTTGGGGCAGAATTCACGAAAATCCCCGCCAAACGGCGGGGATATTGTTGTATTTTAAAATAAATCTTTTTCTTATTATAAAGCACCTTCATAACTACAATAAAAATTGTCATTCACATAATGATTACCACTATTCCAAATTTGTAATATTTGTTCATCAACACCGGTTGCACCTGTTTTTTTCACAATCTCATTAACTCCTTGATGGAATTCCGGACAAGTACAAACCAAATCGGTCTCGTTATAAACCGCATGAATAAAAGTGATATTATTTATATTTTCGATTTCTTCTTCTATTTCTTGTGGAAAATTATCACCTGTAGTATCTTTAAAATAGACCAAACCACATCCTAAATACTTATATTTGTAGTTTGAACCACTTAAACAAGGCTCGTAAACCCCTTGCGTATTTCCAGTGCTAGCCAAATTATATCCAGTACAAGCTTTTGGGGTACATTTATACATTGTTGTAGTACCTGCCTGACATGTTTCTTGATCATAACCTGCGGTACAGGTCGTTGTCTGGTTATAACTGGAATCACATGTATTTGCTATACATTTATATTTTGTTGTTGTACCGCTTAAACAAGTAGTTTCGCTTTTGTGAAAACCTGTTGGGCATGTATCTGAGGCTAGTTTATCGAAACCAGTACAAGCTTTTGGGGTACATTTATACATTGTTGTAGTACCTGCTTGACATGTTTCTTGGTCATAACCTGCACCACATGCTGCTGATTGGTACGCAGACGCATCACACACATCAGCTACACATTTATATTTTGTTGTTGTACCGCTTAAACAAGTAGTTTCGCTTTTGTGAAAACCTGTTGGGCACGTATCTGAGGCTAGTTTATCGAAACCAGTACAAGCTTTTGGGGTGCATTTATACTTTGTTGTAGTACCTGCCTGACATGTTTCTTGATCATAACCTGCGGTACAGGTCGTTGTCTGGTTATAACCGGAATCACATGTATTTGCTATACACTCTTTGTAATAAGTTGTGCCGTTCCTTGTGCAACTGTCTGTGCTACGTGTATAACCAGTACCACATGTTGTCACTGTATATGTGCATGTGTCGGAGCTGTCCAGCTCAGACGCAGCTGCACCGGAATCTGCGCTTGTACCTGTACCTGTGCTTTCTTTTTCTTTATATACAGCCAAACTCCACCCACGTATTGAATATTTATCGGTTTTTTCACCAGTACCATTTTCTGACTTTAATGCATTACGCAGACATTTTTCACGAATTTTAGCAGAAGATACTTTTTCCACCTCTGTTTTACCTTCTAATGCACCTAAAATATCATTTTCTTTATCACTAGACTCTGGTGCTTTACTGGTTCCGTATAATATTTCGCTGATTGTGACAATATTACGACATGTATTTTTCTTGTAATCTGTTGAAAATGTACATTCTGTACTGTCTGACTTATCTATCACAGCCTGTAATGAGGTATCACCAGGTGTGCAAACCATCACTTCATAACAATGTGGAACCTGGGCAGGCTGAGAACAATAAGATTTTATACGTGCTGTTGTCCAATTATCTTCTTCTGCATAAGTTTCATAACAATCCCACAATTCAGATTGACATTCTGTGAAATTATTTGTTGCGGTTTTATAATTTGAAAACACATCTGATCTTTCTTGCTGGGCAAACTCAAGACGTTTTTGTTGTAATGCCTGCTCTGCCGCAACTTTTTGATAATTTATGTTCTGAGCGGTAGTTTTCAAATTTGCACCATATACATCACATGCTGAATTCGCATCTAATAAATACTTCTGCATGATTGAACGACGTGCATCTGCAACCGGCCCACGTAATGAATAATACGGATCATTCGTTGATGTGGCAGATGTAGCACGAATCGCAGAGGATGTTGTTGTTGTCGTTGTATATCCAAAACATGATGCGGTTGATGTCACATTTGTATTACTGCTGTCTCTTTCGTGTAATTCTACTTCACCATATTTTTTGTTATTAGGGTCTGTATTTACACTGATATAACTATTGTAATTAAATGGACAAGATGTTGTTGCACCATTTTGACATTTAGAGTGTGTGTTACCATCCGAATCTTTCACTGATACAGGTGTTCCACATGCCTCGTAAATACCATTAAAACATGAATCTAATACACGCCCGCAAACATTGTTATGTGCATATTCAAATAATTTATAACCCCACTTGTTCGCCATTGTGTCTAAATCAGCCTTGCTTGTATCCGTCATAGTTATACCACCAAACTTATTCACAACATAAGACATAGTGGAATTATAATTACTTAATAATGTATCATTATCTGTCGCAAATTCTTTGGCCAAATCTTTCGCATCAGCCCACGCTTTTAATTGAACCAATATATCAGATGACGAACCATCAATATCACCAATATCAAAACCAAAATTATTATTTGTGCAGTAATAAGGTGGATTAGTATAAGATGTCGTTAATGCGCTAGTTGCGCTTGCATCATTATACGTTGGATGATTTTTGTACCATTGTTCCATCAAATCATTACCGTTATCATCTTGTGTTGTACCACTTTTATATTTTGCATAAGTATCGCGCCAAGACACACAATTCATAACCTTTTCTGCATCAGTCAGAGAAAATGCCGCAGCTAAATCGTCACCTTTACCCTTAGTAGAAATCAACAAAGATAACTGACCAGACAAGATTATCAATTCTTCATTTGCACGTTCCAAAGCTTCTTCGGCAGCCAAGAAATTTGTCGCACGACCAGCACAAGAACAGCGTCCCTTAGTTGTACTACGCGCTGTACATATCTCATCCATACATGCATAGTAAGAATCCATACAATTTGCGTACGCATCAGCAGAAATCAACCCCGTTGTAGAATCAATAATATTTGAATAATTACCGGTATTTAATCTACTATTTAAATATGAATAAGTAGTATTAACACTGGCACGACTGCCTGCTGACATCACACTACCACTGGCACTGATACGGGACTGCGTACTGCCAGTTCTTGCACGAACTGTACGGTTTGTAGATTGAGTATTGGTTCTGTTTCCGCGCACCGCAACACTGCGAGTTGATGTCGCTGGACGTGTTGGCGTTATAGAACGAGACGAAACACTTCTGGTTGCACCACCACGTGACACCGCGGTTCTTGTTGGTGCAACTGAACCACGAGATGTTGTTGAACGAGAAACTGTACGATCTGATGTACGAGACGTAGAACGCGGACTTTGCCGACCAGACTGTGCAATTCCAGCATTTGCCGGCGCAACAGGATCTGCAAATACAGAGCGCATAGAAATAAATGTTGAACAAACGAAAAATGCAGTCGCTAACAAGAACACCGTCCCCAGCGCATTTTTGCATGAATTTGCGTTTATACGAACCGTCATAGAAAATCTCCTTTTTATACTATGCATCAAAAACCCAGATTTCTGAGCCTTATAGAGCATAATACACCTTCACTTAAAGAAATTATAACATTTTTAACGCTGTGTGTAAATAACAAAAATAATACTTGGTACATAAAAAAGACTTTATTTTTATTGTATTAAAATTTTTTTAGTTCTATCATCCATATTATGAAAAAATATTTATTGCCTTTGATTGCTTTAATTGCTGCAAATTCTGCAATTGCAGACAGCAATATTATGTTCGGTGAAAAAATTAACTCTTTAACATTATATGCCGCACAAAGTGTTGGGTCTGGTTCGCTTTTAAAACTGGTTCAACCGGGACTTTGGGATTTTTTTCCACAAACTTTTGTAATGTTGCAATACAGTCAGCCAATTAAATTCTTCCGCTTAGATTCAAGATTAAATTTGAATATCGGACAGAATTTTGCTTATAAATCTAGCGAAGGTTTATCTTTTATGGGAATCGGTATTTCTGTTGATACGGCTTTGTTGCAATATCATGGATGGTACATGGGAATTGGTATTGGTCCATTTATGCGTAATACTCGGGATTATTGGGTGGAAAGCAGACTAGTATTTGAAGAAAAATTCTTTATCGGAAAAAATATATCTGATGATTGGTATATTGAATTATTTACCGTTCATTTTTCAAATGGTAATTTTACACCTAAAAACGAAGGCTTTAATTTTGCAGGCTTATCCGTTGGATATAAATTCTAAAAAACTAAGAAATCATACCCATAGCAAATAGATAAAAAATAATACATAATATGGATGTCTATGACACGGCAACCCCAAAGAATTTATTTCGACGGCGGGTTGAGTTGTAGGCCAACAATGTCCCACTACCGTGTTTGGGGCGTTGCAAAAACCCCGTCATCATGACGGGGTTTCATTTTTATCTTAACAACCTTTATCACACACAGGTTTCACACGTGTATAAGTGCCAGCTGGAACATATTTAACAACTGGTTTATATTTCTGTATCGTTTCACGAACAAAATATTCACGTTTAATAACATCTTCTTTGGGTTCTCCACAAACAACGCCACAACCACAATCTGGTTTTACATTGTTTTGCATCGTGCGTGTTCTAACAATACCATTATCACATTCCACAACTGTTATAACAGCACGTTTTTCAGACGTAGCTTTGTCCAAAGCAGCACGCATTTCAGTTTCATCACAGGTATTTATTGTGGTTTTATAATAATTATCTGATGCAGATGCTGCGCTACCACACAAAGCCACCATTAAAAATACTAAACCTAATTTCTTCATTTTTATTTCCTTTGTTTTGTTTCTCTCTTGCTTGTGATTGTATACCATATTTTCATATACGCAACAAAAAAATATTGACAAAACATAACCTATGTCTTATATTAAAATTAGCGGGTCAAAAGGGTGATGTATGAATTTAAACATGCAGCAATTAAAACAAATTGTACAATATAATCCGGAACGCATGTATTTTGGCAAATGGACATCAAACGATTTAAGCAGCTGTTTCAAAGAAGCCAAAACCACCAATACCGCCACATTAATCACTGTTGGAAAATTAACAAACGATATCATTTGCGATACATTGTGGAACGAAATGTCATTGAATCCAAAAAGATTTGGATATTGGTCCCCATTTAAAACAGACGATAAAAACAGTCTGATATATTTTAAAAACACATACAAAAACAAAATTCTTTATGAAAATTTTGGCAAATCGTCCAAAAATGTTATGGATTTAATCTGGAAAATTAAGAATTTTGTTCAAAATCTGTACGAAGCCAAACAAGATACGGATTTTATAAGCGATTTAGACGATATAAAACTTTATGATTATTTTGTTAAAACAGGCGAATTACCAACAACATTTAGAATTTTTGATAAAAATTATTCTTACGAAAGGCCAGATGCTAATGCAGGATATCGTATTTTGGGTTCACTATGTGGTGCATTACATCTGATTGCTAATCAAAATTGGCAAGATTTAAAAGACCCTGTGTATAAAGAACAAATTAAAATGACCGTGATGGAAAAATATCCTTTTGGCAAGCGAACTAATGTCTATTGTATAATCAAACCAACAGAACAAGAGATTAAACCGCAAAACCAAATAAAACAAAACATTTTAGAAAAACCAGAACAAGAATTATTACCATTTGCAAAACTCGATATTTTAACAAAAATAGATTTAAAAATTGATTCAATAGATTCCAAAATTTCTGAAACTAAAAACGTAATTAAAGAATTAGAACAAAAATTAGATGATATAGATGATAAATACGATGTACTTGATGTAATAGCTTCACAAAAAGAACTAGAACGTGCAAAACATCAAATTGCTGCTTATTATGGTATAAAACAGCGATTACTAAATAAACAACAAAAACTTCATGATTGTGACGTGCGTTAATTACTGTACGTAATAATTGTATCATAAAACAAAAGCCGCCACATAGGCGGTTTTAATTTCGGTTTTTATATCTATCTGGATTTAATTCTGGCGACGACCTACTCTTCCGTGGCTGAAGCCAAAGTACCATCGGCGATACGGCTTTTCCCTGTCTGGTTCGGAATGGAACAGAGGGTGACATCCGCTCTATAATCACCAGAATTAAATCCAGCATTTACATCATAATCAAAAATATCACAATGTCAAGAATCTTTCAACGTTCTCTTCAAGCATTTCGTCTGATAAAAATCAAACGATAAGATAAAAAGTCAATGGTTCAATTAGTAGTGGTAAGCTAAATCCCTCACAGGACTTACACCGCCACCCTATCAATGTCCTAGTCTAGAACTGAACTCATGGGGATATCTTATCTTGCGACCAGCTTCCCGCTTAGATGCTTTCAGCGGTTATCTGTTCCGAACATAGCTACCCTGCGGTGCCGCTGGCGCG
>Ga0265299_10002683_pt1 | contig 17920 bp, 15 predicted proteins | sample AusTroGonzalo_MG_4_FD_193485 | JGI IMG/M metagenome (GOLD analysis project Ga0265299, IMG submission 193485) | Bovine rumen microbial communities from tropical cattle in Woodstock, Queensland, Australia - Gonzalo_02 | ecosystem: Host-associated > Mammals > Digestive system > Stomach > Rumen ... | reverse complement strand
GTGCCATCTCATAGAAGAGCCCCTTGTTCTCCATCAATTCCTCGAATGTTCCCTCCTCGACTATATGTCCCTTATCGAGCACGACGATTCGATCACAATGACGGATCGTGCTTAGTCGATGTGCAATGACCACGCGAGTACACATCAGTTCATCAAGATTGTCGCTGACAGCCTTCTGCGATATATTATCGAGTGCTGACGTCGCTTCATCAAAGAAGATGATGTCCGGTTTGGAGATAAGCGCCCTTGCAATGAGGATGCGCTGTTTCTGACCGCCACTGAATCCACCACCGCCTTCACTCACCACGGTATGGAGTCCCATAGGCATTCGACGTACATCATCCTCCAAACAGGCCATACGCAATGCCTCCCAGGCATCATCGTGGGTTGCCCAAGGGGCTGTAATGGTGATATTATTGAACAAATCGCCAGTAAACAAGCTACCGCTCTGTAGACAACAACCAATCTTACGGCGCAACGAGGCCTTATCGACCTTTGCCAGATCATAGTTGTCGTAGTAGATACCACCTGTGAGGGGCTTTTCGAAACCTAACAATAAGCGCATAAGCGTACTTTTACCACTACCCGACTTGCCGACAATACCTACATATTCACCTGGTTCAATCTTCAACGACAGATCATCGAGAATGAGTGGACCATCCTCCTGATAGCGGAACGACACACCACTTACCTCGATGCCTCCAAAGAGTTCCTCAACCTGTGGGGCTTTATCCTCCATCTCAGGTACAGCCTCGAGTATAGGCTTCACACTTTCCAACAAAGGCTTAATCCTTGCAAGATCGGGAATAACCAGATTCAATTGCGTCATAGAAGCTGTGATCATACCAAAGGCCGAACTGAAGGCAATATAGTCGGAAGTGGTAACACCATTTGACAATGTATACCAAAAGATAAGCATAGTACCACCTAAACCCAGCAGGGCACTCAATGCAGGATATAGACGTCCCTTGAAAGCCGGATTATAGATAAAACGTGATGCCTCACCGTAGTGATCGAGCCAGCGGGCAAAGGCACGGTTCTCGCTACCAGTAAGCTTCAGTTTCTGTATACCGGCAAAGAGGTTATACTCCAATCCAGAAAGTTTTGCCGTTCCCTCGGTGTACTTTTGCAGCACGCCTACGGTGCGGCGATAATTAAGCACCAGCACTGTTGCCTGTGCAGTGATAATAACTAGTGCCGGCCAAAGCAGTTTACCGCCATAAATATAAACCTGAATAAGATAAATGATACTGAGCATGGCCGATAGCAACGGACCTACTATATTCTCATTTACCAACGAACAGAGGGTTGATACATTATTTATCTTTGCAGTCAGTTCACCACTGGAATTCTTACTGAAGAACGTGGGTGAAAGCAGGAACGTACGGGCCATGACAGCATTCTGAACATGAAGCTCTACGATGTGCTGTATTCGAATAATATAAAGGTTACGTGTAAACGTCAGCAACAGCGTGCCAATGGTTGCTCCGATAAGCAAGCCTGTGATAGGTAGCAGATCGGCAGCATCACCTGTTGGAATCACAGTATCAAAGATGAGTTTGTTGGCCATTGGAGTAAACATACCCAGCAAGATAACCACGATAGCACATGCCACCAACAGCAAGGCATTAGGGCCAGAGACCACACTCCAAGTAAAGGAGATAAGGTCCATCAGCTTTAACGGACGAAGCGGCAAGGCTTTGGTAAAAGTAATGGCCTGAGGTTTCAGTTCATGGGCCATCTCATGTCGCCCCACCTGACGGATAGAGCCATCCTGCTGACGATACTGATAGCCAAGTCCTGTCTTCGTAGGCGTGAGCGCCACCAGACGACCATCTTTGGCATAGCCTAACAGCGGGCCGACACACTCTTTCCACCATGAACCACGAAGACGGATATCGCGCATCATGATGCCACGAGGGCGGAGAATGCCAGTAAGCAATTCCTCAGGGGTCAGGAGGTCATCATCTTCCAACTCGTAGTCAGTAATACCAAGCGCTTCCAGCACCTGACGCAGAGCACTCTCATCGTCCTGAGGAACAACGCGCTTATCACCTAACAAGCCAAGCCGTTTGTTAGTCTTCTCATTGACCTCGGCTATCGTGGCTTGCTCAGCAGCACGGCGTTTATTTATCTGGTTGATATATACTGCCATAATTACTCACTCCTCATTAAATCGCGATACATACCTTCTTGTTCTATCAGCTCCTCATGACGACCACGCTGAAGCACCTTACCCTGATCCATCACGATAATCTCATCGCAATCGCGTATGGTTGACAGACGATGAGCCACGATAATCTGCGTCGGTCCCATGCGACGTATACGTTTCATCACCTCATCCTCAGTCTTTGGATCGAGTGCACTGGTAGCCTCATCCATAATCAGGATAGCTGGTTCCTTGGCCAGAGCAGTAGCCATCTCCATACGCTGTCGCTGACCGCCAGAGAAGTTCTGACCGCCCTTTATAATCTTTGTGCCGAATCCCTCAGGACGACTGACGATATCGGCACGTATCTGTGCATCATTACATGCCATCATCATGGTAAAGTCTTCGATGCTTGGGTCCCACATACGTATATTCTGAGCCACAGTATCATCGAAGAGTACCACATTCTGGTCAATCACGGCAACAGAGTTAGTAAGCTCCTCATTCGAGATCGTCTCAATGGGACGTCCGTCAAAAAGGATCTCACCACTCCACGGCTTATACAAGCCAGAAATGAGTTTTGCCAAGGTACTCTTGCCACAACCCGATGAGCCAACAAAGGCTACACTGTGTCCAGGTTCTATCCTCAGATTAAAATCTTCGATAAGAGGTGGCTGCAATGGAGAATAACCAAAAGACACATGCTTCAGCTCCAACAGTCCACCAAGTTTTCCTTTAGTTACCTCTTCTTTGTTTTCACGATGATCCTCAGGGTATTTCATCACATCCTCAACACGTTCCATCTGTGATCGCATCTCAACAATGGTCTGCGTAGCATTCACGATCGCATTGACTGGTTCAAGAAACGAACCCATAAAACCTTGAAAGGCCATCAGCATACCCACCGTAAGATTACCCTCAAGGATAAGATATGCTCCAAGCACCAATACCATCAGGTTAACAAGTCCGGTAGCGAATACAGGTAAAAGTGCCATCTGCGTCTGTTCCTTGTCGGCATAACCGTTGACATTGAACTTGTGTGCCCACAGACCGCTCCAATACTTGAAGAATCCCGTTTCAGCACCAGCGGCCTTGATGCTCTCCATATTGTCAATACATGAGATAGTAGCCGAGAAATATTTACCCTCACTCTGCTCCATAGAGCGGATAAGATTAATACGCTGTGTAGAGAAATACCTTACCAGACCAAGGTTTATACCTGCTGCCAGAACACCTATCATAGTCAGCCAGAAAGAATAGCTGAACATAAGCAACAGATAGAGCAACAAAAGACATATATTAATGACCTGCGGAGCCAACACCTCTACCAACGAGTGAGTAATCGTCTCGTTGAGATGCATACGCTGTTGCAGGTCGCCCACGTGTCGCATAGCAAAGAACGACATCGGCAAACGTAACAGATGGTGCAGGTATTCTTTATTACCTTTCAGGGCTAGTGAGCCAGCCACACGCTTGGCATAACGACTCTGTAGTAACACTACAAAGAACTGATAGACAGCCAGGGCCCCCATGCCAATGAAGAACCACTTGGCCCAATCAGCATTTCTGCCAGACAAGATCTCGTCAAGGAAGATACGTGTAAACAACGGGGTAAGCAAGGTAACAAAAGCAGCCATCAGTGCAAATGTAAAGGTAAGCCAAAAAGCCTCACTGGCTCCACTGAGATTGCGACGAATATAGGACAGGATGCTGGTCTGCTCACCTCCCTTTTCAAACTTCTCAGTAGGTTTAAAGGTAAGGCATACACCAGTAAACTGTTTTCGGAACTCATCCATAGGCCACTTTACAGGCCCAGTGCCAGGATCGTTAATACAGGCACGCCCTTTACGATCGAAACCACGAAACACGACAAAGTGCTCAAAGTTCCAGTGTATGATAGCAGGCTGTCGGCCGTCAAGGGCTTCGGCACTCATGCGGAACCCCTTGGCGTCGAGACCGTAGTTTCTTGCAGCATTAAGGATTGATTTTGCTGACGAGCCGTCACGCGACACACCACATGCCGAACGCACCTCCTCCAGAGGCAACCATTTGCCATGGTAAGCCAAGATCATAGTGAGCGAAGCTGCTCCACACTCCACCGCCTCCATCTGCATCACCTGAGGGACCTTGACTACTTGTTTCATTTTCAACAATCAATAACTAATTACCACAGATGGTTTGTATCGCATTATCAACAGTTCCAATAAGTACACGCCACACGGGTTTCTTCTTGGTGATAATTTGAATGTTGCAGAGAGCACCATTGCCCACAGAGATATCGCGACTCTTATCACGGCTCCAAACTAACATCCCATCCTGCTCATCAAGCACAACACGTACCTCGTACATAGCCTGACCATCTGGAATAAATGAAGCCAATGGGTCAAGTTTTATGCGACTAACAATCTCCTGACGTGTGGTGGGATATTGCTCGATGCCAACAACCTTGCCATAAGCATAACCCCAGTTCTCACGCTCCATATTAGCGGGAGTAACCTGCACCTGCTGGCCCATCTTCAACTTACGCAAATCGTTGTAGGTAACATAACACAGCATCTCACGACCAGTCATCTGCTGTTCTTGAGGCAATAGCCAGGCTACGGGTTGCCCCGCCTTGAAATCGGCACCAAGGGGTAGCGTCTGGATTATCACGCCATTGCGCGGCGCTTGAACGACAGCAGTAGAGAGAGCATTACGAATCTCCATCACTGCAGTACCACCTGGTATTGTGGTGCCGTGAGTCACAAGCACTCGACTAACAGTACCATCATAAGGCACACTGACAGATGAAGCTTCGCCAAAAGGGAATACTACGCCCTGAGCAGTTACCTTATAATTTATAGTACCAAAAACACACCAATAGGTAACAACGATTATCATTGTCACCATTGCACCAAGCACTAATCGCAACTTTGGCGATGCCACACGGGCCATCTCTTCAGCCTCGCTATGATCATCAAGTGCTTCTAAGGCTTCCTTGTTGAATATACCGGTCATGGACTATGCACAGTCTACGGTAATATGACGGGTAAAGCCTGTCATCTTCAAAACATCATAAATATCTTCGTTAACATGAGTAAGTTTCAGCTGGCCTCCAAGACCACGAACCACAGTACGCATCGTTGACTGAAGGATACGCAGACCAGAGCTGGCCATATAGTTAAGTTCAGTACAATCAATCTCCAAATCAACCCCCTGTTCAAAAGCTGGCTGGATATCGTTTTCAAATTGTGCAGCATTCAATGTATCAATGCGTTCGCCTGTTTTAATGATGGTCTTACCACCTTCTTTTATTATCTGTGTCATATCTTCGAGTTGTCTATTATAAACTATCAATAATATTATAGGTTCTTCTTCATTATAAGTCGGTTCTCATCAGCAAGACGCTGATAAGTTACTTCATTCATTATGTTTTTAACGATGAGTATACCCATACCACCTTGTTCACGATCCATTGGATTTGAAATGATGTCAGCATCCTCCTTGGCGGTGGGATCAAAAGGTTTGCCAGTATCAGAAAGTACAAAGGTAAGTACATGTTCATCACTCTCAGCTGAAAGAGTGATATCAGCAGATGTACCTTCGGGATATGCATAGAAGATGACATTAGTAACCATCTCCTCCATAGCAAGTTGAAGTTTCATAGAGACATGCATGTCGAGCTGAAGCTCGTCACACACTGCCTCCATGAACTCTGCCACACGGGTCAACTCTTGCTCCTCATTTTTGAATCTAAGTTCACGTTTCATATTGTAGAGGTTAGCACAAAAGAAATATCAAACTAATGATTGGGGATCCGCTTTGGGCTCTGGAGCATAAACACGAGGATTAGGTGATTGGCGGGAAGTTCCTCCGGAAGCCTGTCCAAGTTCCTCATCATTAAGTTCCTGCTCAATATTCCTTGTTGTAGAATTTGCCATAATCATTAATATTATTACTAAATCAAAACTTTCTCGTTAATTTACTAAAGAGCTGGAATCCTACGCCCCCCGGAAACATCATCAAGAGTCTCATCATCAAGCGGCCAAGCACCAGCCTCTTTCAGTTCGTTCTTCAATTGCTCTGCCTCGGCAGTCAACTGCTTCAGTTGCTGCACCTTGGCCTCAACCAGTTCACTTGGTAACTTTTGCATAATACAACTGTATCTAAATGGTGCTTACCAAGTAAAAGGATTCCACCATGAGCCACCAGATGCTTGATCGAGTTCTTCGTCAGAGAGTTCGATTGCTCCAGCCTCTACTAATTCATTGTAAATGACTTGTGCCTGCTCAGCCAACAGTTTAAGTTGCTGCTTCTTAGCTTCAATTTGTTCGTCTGTAAGTGTTACCATAATGTTTAATTTAATTAATTGATTAATATTATTTTATTCTCCTTGAGTTCATTCTTTTGCCACCTGTTACTTCATCGAGTTCATCGGCAAGCTCCTTGTTTTCTTTTTCAAGCGAGCTGTTCTCGCGTTTCAATCGGTCGTTCTCAATGGCAGTATCGGTAATTCGGTTATGAAGCATACTATTATGCACAATCAGCACAAGTACTACTATTGCGACCAAACCGACAATGATTATGATTAGTAATGTATCCATATTATTTAGGTCTTATTAGTTATTTTAGTTATTCCAATCCCATACGACGCATCTTACGACGTAATCTCTCGTTCTCGTCGATAAACTTACTGAGCGCTGCATTCTTATCGCTCAGTCGCCATCTAAGATAGATGATTACTGCTACCAATACCAGCACAACCACGATAATGGAGGCTGCAAGGGCTACGGTGATAATCAGAGTAATTTCCATTTAGGTTTGTAATATTTTGGTGCAAATGTACAACAAAGGACTAAAATAATTGTGCCATACAAACAATTATTTGTGTCAATTCCGCAAAATCTGTGTTCTTTTTCCTATTTTCTCGCCATTTCAGGCCTTATTTGCAACCTGACGATAGTCGGATGGCGACATGCTGTAAGCATCGTTAAAAAGGCGGTAGAAAGTGCGGCGCGACAAACCACATAGTTCGGCAACGAGCGCAACGGAGTGATCGGTTGTAGCCAAAAGGTTAGCAGCATGACGCAGACGATAGCCATTGATAAAATCGGCAGGTGTCTGATCAGCACACTCACGTATAGCATCATAAATATAAGTACGGTTAGTACCTATCAAACTGGCTAAGGTATCCTGGTTGGTTTCCTGATCGGTAAAGACATCAGGATTCTTCATCACCTCGCATATCTGGCGGTAGAGTTGTTGATTAGCAGTAAGACTTGCCTCAGGTGTAGCTTCTAACTTTTCGATGACCTGTAGTTGTTCACGCTCACGCTGTTCAATCTCCTCATACAATTTTCTGTTCTTCGCCGTCAACACCTTATTATATTTATATGCACGATAGAGCAGGAACGCGAACAACAAGATAATAAGTATAGCTGAGATAAGTAATATACGATGGATGCGAGTCTCAACCTTCGACTTCTCTAAGGCCATTTCCTTTTCGTGTGTCTGATAGATGATAGCCAATTCAGTAGCATCGCTCTTTTTCTGCCATACCAAAGCCGAATCGATTGCCTCACAAATACCAACACCCAACTTCAAGGCTTTATCAGTACGACCAGCCTTCATGTTTGCAAGATAACGCAAGGAAAGGCGATAGTTAATATTGTCAAAGGTCATCTTTGCACCGTCGTCAGCAACGTAAACACTGTCCATCTGTTCGTAGTAGTCGGCGGCCTCGTCATAACGACCGGCAGCCATCAGATAATCAATGGTCTCCTCTACTCCAAAGACATTCACGATGCGACTACGAGGAATAGCATCGAAGACGGCCGCCGCCTCACGCGGATGGTTTGTAGATTGTAAATATATAGCCTGTAGCAACGCGTAATGTCCCTTGTATTCCTCCACAAAAATGGAATCACCATGCTGTTCAAATACAGATAGTTCCCGTTTGAAGCGTTCAAGCCAGCTATAGGCTTCACTATATTTCTTCTGGTTCAGGAAATAGGAAAAGATATTACTATCAATAACCATAAGATTAAACTCTCCACACCCTTCACCACCATATTGCTCACATGCCGATTTGTAAACCTGTAAAAAAGCTTTTGTTGCCTCATCATATTGATGAAGTTCACTATGACAGAATGCAATCTGCATTAACATCGACCATTTGAAATCAGCAGGGAAGTCTTTGTTCTGCTCAGCCACTTTCAGCATATCTGTTGCAACTACCAGCGAACCTTCCATATCCAGACGCATCCCTAACAGTGCAGAATAACGATATCCAGCCTCAGCATATGTAGTCCAATCCTGAGCAGGGTCAGTCTTGAGTGCCTCGTAGGATTTCTTGTAATAGAGTTCACCCAGACGCTTCTGATTCGAGAAATCATAATCTAAACCTCGCTTTAAATCGGCTCGCGCTGTTGATACCACTGCTTTATCAGAATTATTATCACTACTACAAGCAGAAATAGTAAGGATGGTTATTAACAAGAGAAGGTTTACAGTAAATCGCATAATTGATCAATAAAGCAACACCAAGCCAGCAAAACCAGCGTAGCAAATCATACGGATGGGATTAATCTTCAGATAGCCAGTACCAAAAGCGGTAGCAATGAGGAGGGCACAGCTGACACCAAACTGCCAAGGGTTCTCGAAAGGAGTAGAGAAATTCTCCTTGTTACAGAGTAGTAGAGTGGCAGCTGCGAGAAGTCCAACGACTGCTGGACGCAGACCAGTAAATATAGATTTTACCAACGGGGTGTTCATGTACTTCATAAACATCCTGCTGATAAGTATCATCAGTATGAGTGACGGCAATACCAGAGCAAAGGTAGCTGTTGCTGATCCGAGGACAGCTATCAGATGTCCATAACCAGCATTATGGATAGCGGTATAACCGCAGTAGGTGGCAGAATTGATACCAATTGGTCCGGGAGTCATCTGTGAGATAGCGACAATGTCGGTAAACTCAGAAGTAGAAAGCCAATGATGTGCCTCAACCGTCTCATGCTGAATCAGTGACAGCATGCCGTAGCCTCCTCCAAAACCAAAAAGGCCTATCTCAAAGAATGTAATAAACAGACTCAGGAATATCATGACTTTGTGGGTTTAATATACATACCATACAGATAGCCTGCGAGACCTGCAACCAATATAATATAAATAGGTGAGACGCCGAGGGCCCATATAGCTAAGGCACAAACGACGGGGATCCAAACTGTGTACCAGTTGAGTTTGGCACGTTGACCTAAACGGAATGTTGGTACAGCAATCAAAGCCACTACCGCAGGACGAATACCACGGAAGATGGCAGCAACAATTTTATTTTCCTTAAATTGACTAAAGAAGATAGCGATGGCAAGGATAATCAAGAACGATGGCAAGGCAGTGCCCAGCGTGGTGCAGATGGCCCCACGCGTCTTGCGCAGCTTATAGCCGATAAAGGTAGCGATGTTGATGGCGAACACGCCAGGACAACTCTGGGCAATGGCAATCAGGTCGAGCATCTCGTCCTTTGTCACCCATTGTTTCCTGTTCACCACCTCTTCCTCTATCAAAGGTATCATGGCATATCCACCACCAAGGGTGAATATGCCAATCTTAAAGAATGTCTTGAATGATTCCCAGTATATATTCATTACTTCTGAGTCTCTACCCACTTACGTGCATTTACAAATGCCTCAATCCAAGGAGTTACCTCATCCTGACGATGGTCGGCAGGATACCACGCATTCTGCCAAGGGAATACGGCACGCTCCAAGTGTGGCATCATACAGAGATGACGACCATCAGCAGAGCAGATACCAGCTACGTTATAGTCGGATCCGTTAGGATTAGCGGGATAACCAGCGTAGTTGTACTTAGCAATCACGTTGTACTCGCTCTCAGCCTCAGGCAGTGAGAACTTACCCTCTCCGTGAGCTACCCACAAGCCGAGCTTGTTACCGCTCAGTGAGCCGAACATCACACTATTGTTCTGAGGAATGCTCAGTGAAATGAACTCACTCTCGAACTTATGAGAGTCGTTATGCAGCATCTTAGCTCCCTTAGCACCAGTAAGACCAAGTTCCACCATCAGCTGACAACCGTTACAGATACCCAGTGACAGAGTATCCTTACGGGCATAGAACTTATCGAGTGCTTCCTTGGCCTTAGGATTGAAGAGGAAGGCACCAGCCCATCCCTTAGCAGAACCCAGTACATCAGAGTTAGAGAAGCCACCGCAGAATACTATCATATTGATGTCTTCGAGGGTTTCACGACCAGAAATCAGGTCGGTCATCATCACATCCTTCACGTCGAAGCCAGCAAGGTAGAGGCAGTAAGCCATCTCACGCTCACCATTAGTACCCTTCTCACGGATGATGGCAGCCTTGATACCAGAAGCCTCGCGACGATCAGCAGAAATACCATACTGTGCGAGCTTACCAGTGAAGTCCTTGTTGAACTTCATCTCCAGAGGCTGCTTCTTATAGTTCTCGAAACGCTCCTTAGCCTTACCGTTGAAGCTCTGCTTGCGGTCGAGCAGATAAGAAGTCTTATACCAGACATCGCGCAGGGCATCAATATCGAAACTCATTTCATCATCGCCAGCCTTTACTACGATGCTACGACTGTCTTCTACAGGATAGCCGATCTTGGCAAAGCCAACACCCTGCTCCTCCATGAAGTCCTTGAATTCCTGCTTGTACTCATCGCTTACCTCGATGACAACACCTGGGTTCTCAGCGAAGAGAGTCTTAACAACATCACCATCAGCACAAATATCGTGCAGATTGATGTGCATACCGCCATTCTGGTTGGCAAAGCACATCTCCAACAGAGTGGTGATAAGACCACCGGCAGAGATATCATGACCAGCCATTATCCAGCCCTTCTCAATCATCTGCTGAACAGCCATAAAGGCATCGGCAAAGTACTCAGCATTCTTAACTGTTGGAACATCATCACCCACCTTGCCTAAGCTCTGGGCGAAGGCAGAACCACCGAGGTGCTGCTCATCGAATGAGAAGTCGATATGATAGAGTGATGCATTCTTATCGTTAACCAATACAGGCGATACAACCTTCTTGATATCAGAAACCTCACCGCCAGCAGAGACAATCACAGTTCCTGGAGAGATAATCTTCTCACCGTTAGGGTACTGCTGAGAGAGTGACAGAGAGTCCTTACCTGTAGGCACGTTGATATGGAGGTCACAGCAGAAGTCTGAGAGCGCCTTCACACCTGCATACAGACGGGCATCCTCACCCTCCTGCGAGCGACAAGGCCACATCCAGTTAGCTGAGAGACTCAGTGAGTCCATACCATCGGCCAGAGGAGCCCAGACAATATTTGTAAGAGCCTCGGCTACTGAGAGTACAGAACCTGCAGCGGGATCAGCCAGACCTGCCTGAGGAGCATGTCCGAGAGCAGTAGCGATACCCTTCTTGCCACGATAGTCGAGGGCAACAACACCACAGTCACTCAATGGCAACTGAATCTCACCCTGACACTGCTGACGAGCGATCTTACCTGTTACAGAGCGGTCTACCTTATTGGTCAACCAGTCCTTACAAGCCACAGCCTCCAACTGGAGCACGCGCTCGAGGTATTCATTAATCTTATCTTGACTGTAGGTAACATCCTGATAGTGACGCTCCACAGTATTATCCTTCATGATGGTCTTTGGAGAATGACCGAACATCTGGGCAACATCCAAATCGAAAGGTTTAACGCCGTCGCCCTGCTTGAATGAGAAGTGAGCATCACCAGTAGTCTCACCAACCACATACAGTGGAGCACGCTCACGCTCAGCAATCTTACGTACATGCTCGATGTGCTTCTCGTCGATGAGCAGACCCATACGCTCCTGACTCTCGTTAGCAATAATCTCCTTTGAAGAGAGGGTCTTATCACCGATAGGCAGCTTGGTCATATCAATCTCACCGCCACACTCCTCAACAAGCTCTGACAGACAGTTCAGGTGACCAGCAGAACCGTGGTCATGGATAGAGACAACAGGATTTACATCCTCCTCACAAAGAGCACGCACCAGGTTGTATGCACGCTTCTGCATCTCAGGGTTGGCACGCTGTACAGCATTCAGCTCGATGCCGTTAGAGTAGCGACCAGTATCAACTGATGATACAGAACCACCACCAAGGCCAATGCGGTAGTTATCACCACCTACAACAACCACCTTATTACCCTTCTGAGGCTCCTTCTTCAGACAGTCGCGTTTGGTACCGTAACCAACACCACCTGCCAGCATGATAACCTTATCGTAAGCGTACTTAGTATCGTTAGGCTCCTGATGCTCGAAAGTCAGTACGGAACCACAGATCAGTGGCTGACCGAACTTGTTTCCGAAGTCAGATGCACCATTAGAAGCCTTGATCAGGATCTGCTCTGGTGTCTGATACAGCCACTGACGAACGGGCAGGATATCCTCCCAATCACGAGTCAGCTTATCATCGTCAGTCAGACGTGGATAAGCAGTCATATAAACAGCTGTACCTGCGATAGGCCATGAACCGACACCACCACCCATACGGTCGCGGATCTCACCACCTGTACCAGTAGCAGCACCATTGAATGGCTCTACAGTGGTAGGGAAGTTGTGGGTCTCAGCCTTCAGCGAGATAACACTCTCGATATCCTTAATCTGGAAATAATCGCTTGTGCTTTGATCCTTTGGAGCGAACTGCTCAACAACAGGGCCCTCTGCAAAGGCAACATTATCCTTATAGGCAGAGAGGATCTTGTTCTGGTTCTCCTGTGTGGTCTTCTTAATCATAGCAAAGAGCGAACTCTCCATCTCCTTGCCATCGATGATAAATGTACCACCAAAGATCTTATGACGGCAGTGCTCAGAGTTAATCTGGGCAAAACCAAAAATCTCAGAGTCGGTCAAGGGGCGACCATTCTTCTTCTCCAGTCCATGAAGATATTCTATCTCCTCAGGACTCAGAGCAAGTCCCTCCTTTTCGTTATATTCCTCCAGATTGTCCACATACTTAATGGGTTCTGGCTTGATATTAATGGTAAAAATATCCTGATTCAATCCTTCGTACATGCGCTGCAGCATCTCGTCGTGCTCAGCATCCTTGCTGGCAGCGGGGAAATACTCTTCTATACGCAAAATGCCGCTGAGTCCCATGTTCTGAGTAATCTCAACGGCATTTGTTGACCAAGGGGTCACCATTTCACGACGGGGGCCTACATAGAATCCGTCTAACGTCTGGGCGTCAAGCAGTGTAGCGCCGCCATAAAGCCAGCTTAACTCATTGATTTCTTGTTCACTAAGTGCGTGATCAACCTCCGTGGCAATCACCGATTTTTGTGGGGTCTGAAAGAAACGAATCATACCTTATTTATTTATATATTTTCAATTTTGCGTGCAAAGGTACTACTTTTTTCTGAAACTACAAATGAAACTACTTCTTTTTCTTAGAAGTAGTTTTCTTTGCAGTAGTAGCTGCTGGCTTCAAAGTCTTATCAACATATGGAATCTGATTCATCAGAACCCAAGACGACTCATAGATATAGTTCTTCAGATTTGTTGGGAAATCAGCATTAGCATCCAGGAACTTCTTCACTTCGGTCTTAGCCTCGGCACTCTTGTGCGGAGCAATCAGAGTCTTTACCCAGCGACTCGGGAAAGCAAGACTGTTGTTCTTCTGGATTTCTGGCAGAACCTTCAGTCCATCTGCTATATAGATATTGCTCTGTGGTTCGAATACATCAGAGTTCAGCAGGCGCAAAGCATTAAGAGCCCATGCCTCGTTAACGCGATTCTCGGGCTTCAACAGACTCTTGAACACCTCTTCACGCGCACTGGCATTCGGATTGGTAGCTTTGCTTACAAAGTCAAACTCCTGAAGCAGCTCATCCTTACCTGCAAGATAGCTACGCTCCTTATCGAGAATCTGCTGGCGACGGTCAGGGCGAGTGATAGCCAAGCGATAGGCAATCTCCATATAGTCGTGCTCATCAAGTACCTGCTCGTTATGACGCTCGAGTATGGTCTGCAGTTTATTCAATACTTCAGGTGAGATGGCACTTGTTCCGAGCTTGCGCAGAACCAGTTGACGACAATCCTTTGTCTTGTTTTCGCCAAGAAGGTCCATAATAACAAGCTCAAGAGTATATCTCTGCTGCATAGTAAGATCAGAGGCAATCTTATGCATCTGGTTGATAGCAGTCTCCATAATCAGAGGATTCTTCTCACGTCCAAGGAAACGGAACAGTTCGCCGAAATGCGATGGAGCCAACTTGCCCTGCAGATAGTTATCATGAATCAAATTCAGCAATGTGTAGCGATTGATATCATTACGAGTAGTTATCAGCTTGGTAGGCAGAACCTTCACATAATTATCATCGAGCGTGAAACGGCCATAGCCACGACCATCCTGATTAGGGATAATAAATGCAGGAGTACCACCCTTTGGCTTAAACGACATTGTGGGCTGCTGCATATCCACCTTGATGGTATGGGCTACGCCCATGTTATTAATAAGCTTCAACTCAAATTTCTGACGCCAACAGAGGCCACGGCCGTAAGGATCTGTCTGTGACACAACAACCTGTCCATCCTTATACGAACATCTGATGACAGGCATACCTTTCTGCTTTACCCATACATCGCTGAACTGACGGACGCCTGCCGCAGGGGCCTGCTGATCAAGGATATCAACAATCTGATTCCAACTGATATGCCCCATATAATGATTGCGCAAACACTGTTGCAATCCCTGCTGCATGGCTTCTGCCCCCATTTCGTCTTCCATCATACGCATCATAACCGGTGCCTTATCATAGTAGATATGATCATAAAAAAGGATTGGGTCATGAGGATCTTTTACATCCCAAGCTATTGGGTGACTAGCCTCTGTACGATCCAGATCCATAGAATGCCTCATATAGGTATTCATAAAGTTAATCTCGAACTCATCCTTCTTATACTGACTACGGGTAATCTTTGATGCCATGAAGTTGGCCAGTACCTCCTTAGCCCAAGGCTCATCAATAGCGGTGATATTACCAAACCAGATATGCGATGTCTCATGAGCAATAAGTTCAGTACGCTTCAGCAAATCCTCTTTTGAAGGTTTCTTTCCAAGGAAAACAAACTTATCACTCAAACCTATTGAGCCGCGACGCTCCAATCCACCAAGATCAAGACTTGGCAGAATATAGATTACGCATTCTTTCTCATACGGATTGGCTATTCCAGTGTAGCTTTCCATCCACTTCATCGACTTAGCTACCTCATTGAACACCTGATCTATCTGAGCCACTTTAGCAGGATCGGTCTCCGAATAGAACACACGCAGGTTGCGGCCATCGGCATTTGATGTTTTCTCGAAGAACTTTCCTGTAACAAAGCTATAGTTTACAGGCGCCATCTTATTTGACATATCAACAGTCACCGACTTCCAGCCAGAAGGGACATTAAGTGTTGTCTGATATTGAGCACGCATCTCATTGTCATCGAAACAAGGGAACAATGCACGTCCCTCATCGGCCTGAACCTGGGTGTAAACAACGTTTCCACTACGCTTCAAGGCCTTATCCTGACTGGTAAAATCAATAGCCACCTTGTTTGTTCCTGACTTAAACAACTTACCAGGAATAATGATCTGACCATTCTGTACTTTTACGACAGTCTTCTTTCCCTTACCCTTATTGGCCTTATAAACGACGACATCCCCGGGAGTCCCCTGGAAATCAAGCACTACATCCTGCTTATTTCTTATGTCAAAGGTTATGATTGCCTTGCCAGAAACCTTTTCAGATGGGTTTTCTGGAATATTAAATGTCAATTGATATAGAATACCACTGATATTACCTCTACGGTTATCCGACTGTGCATTAACACTAAGCGCCAACAGGCATAATGTCAAAACTAATACACTCTTAATTATCCTCATTCTTCTTACACTTTTTAATTTCTGCTTGCAAAAATAGATAATTATCTGCAAACAGCCATCAAAAACGCCATATTTTTTTGTCGGGGGGACAAAAAAGATGCATTCGCTTACCAGTTGTCGGATGTACAAAAACAATCGATTCAGCTTGAAGATATAATCTATCAGCCTTATGCCCATATAACTCATCGCCCACAATCGGGCATCCTAATCCCTGCTGATGAGCACAATGCATCCTAAGCTGGTGGGTGCGACCAGTATGCGGATAGAGAGCCAACAGAGTGACGACTCTTCCCTCCCACTCTGCTGTTTCCTGCACTCTATATTCGGTAATAGCTCGTTTACCATTCTCCAGATCAACAATCTGACGCGGACGGTTAAGCGGGTCACTATTAAGTGGCAGGTCAATCACACCATGTTCCTGCAGCACACGTCCTTCAACCACAGCCAGATATTTCTTCTTAATCGTACGATCAGCAAACTGGTCCTGCAAATGATGATAAGCCTCTGGATTCTTTGCCACAAGCATGATGCCGGATGTAAGCAGATCTAAGCGATGAGGAAGCATAGAGTCGGCCCATTTCCCCTTTGCCCAAGAGGCAACCGAGAAATCGTCTGTTTTCCCAGGAACACTCAACATACCTGCAGGTTTATATACTGCAGCTATTGCCTCGTCTTCATAGACAATCTCAATTCCCTGATGCAAAAAGCCAGAAGATTCAGGATCAGGATCGACGTCCAGACCTTGCATCATCCAAGTAAGTACAGGCTTGCATTTCCCCCTGCATGCAGGATAGAACTCGCCATGATGACGAATCTCACTCTGTGGCGATGGTCCCCACCAGAACTCAGCCATACATACAGGCTTCAAGCGGTTCAGATAGGCATACTGCAACAATTTCGGAGCACAACAATCGCCTGTGCCGCCTGGGGGTAACGGGAATTTCTTTTGTATTTTGGGATTCTGATGATAGTCGTGCCAGATTTCAACAAGGTCTCTATCCTCACCATTAGCATTCAACATCCGATACTGTCGGAACAGCCACATTTGCAGTTCCTGCGACATCTCCTTGTGTTGCGGAGAGGCCATAATCTCTCGTTCTCTCTTCTTGAAATAGCCATCGGGCTGTTGGGCATCAAACACAGGTGGAACAAAAAACTCCCAATCGTTCCTACCTTCAAGCAATCCAGAATAGGCAGCCAGGAATCCCAACCCATCATCAGATGTTTCAACCACCAGCACACCAAACATTTTTCCTTCAGCAGGATTTATCCTTGCTATCTCCTGTTTCACCTCATCACATGCCAGTAGACAAAGAGGATGAGGTTCGTAACAGAAAGGCCAAGTAAACCGTTCTGGTTTAGCTATGTCGGTATGTAGCGGGTGAAGCCTCATAGCAGGTCGAGGCATTTCTCTACTGGGATACCACGATTCTTATCATCAGTATCCTTGTAGCGCTCAATCATGCGGAACACGGTATCCATGGCAGTACGAGTACTAATCTTTAAACTCTCGCCATTCAACAGATGACCAATCAATACTGCCGAGAAGATATCGCCAGTACCATGAAACAGTCCTGGAATCTCATGATACTCCAGGTGAAAATAGCTATCGTCATAGTGGTTATAACCCACAACGGCATTTCGACCATCAACCTTACAGCTGGTAATAAGCGCTGACTTTGTTCCAATCTTTCGTAATTCATCCAACAGGTCGCCAGCCTCCTCCCAACTGATACCCTGCATTTTTATCGGTGTTTTGGTAAGATAGCAAGCCTCAGTATAATTAGGGAAAGTAAGATGTGCAACCGACACCATCTCGCGCATCAGCTCCACCTGGTGTTCGGTCATACCGTTATACAAACGTCCACCA
>Ga0265299_10002682_pt1 | contig 17920 bp, 17 predicted proteins | sample AusTroGonzalo_MG_4_FD_193485 | JGI IMG/M metagenome (GOLD analysis project Ga0265299, IMG submission 193485) | Bovine rumen microbial communities from tropical cattle in Woodstock, Queensland, Australia - Gonzalo_02 | ecosystem: Host-associated > Mammals > Digestive system > Stomach > Rumen ... | reverse complement strand
ATGTCCGCCGTCGTGCACTTGCCGAAGTCGGTTCCCTTCGGGTACCACCTGCGGACGAACCTGTTGCAGTTCTCGACGGAACCCTTTTCCCACGAGGCGTAGGCGCGCGTGTAGTAGACGTTGCACCTGACGACGGCCTTGATCTTGCCCGGGTCCAGGAACTCGCACCCGTTGTCGGTGGTGATGGATAGCACCTTGCCGACTGCCTTTCTGGCGAGCATCCTCTTCAGGGCCACGACGACGAGTCCGACATGCAGCTCCAGCCCGAGCTCATCAACGACACTGGCGACGTGTCGGCTGATGGCGCAGGCCCCGCGATGTCCGACGACCTCGGCGCGACCGACGGCGGTGACGACCTCCTTGGCTAACAATCGGGAGAAATCCCATGAAAAAGAGCGCGGCAGTTTTGCCGCGCTTTTTTTTCGCGCCAAAACTTAAACCTGCCTTCGGGGCGCCGCGCGCGGCCGTTTTTTGGTATAATACTTGAAATTTCAAGGAGGTAATATGGCTTTAAACATCGTAACTGAAATCGACGGCAGGGTGCAGGTAAAGAACGTCCTCATGAGCGTGAGCGACAAGACGGGGCTTGAGACTTTCGTCCCTGCACTCGTCAAGGCATGCCCCGGCGTAAAGATCTACTCTACCGGCGGCACCTACACCAAGGTCAAGGAAATCCTCGGCGACAAGGCGGGCGACACTCTCGTTGCCGTTTCCGACTACACCGGCCAGCCGGAGATGCAGGGCGGCCTCGTTAAGACGCTCGACTTCAAGATCTACCTCGGCCTCCTTTCCGAGACTTACAACGACGCTCACCAGGCCGACCTCAAGCGCCTCTCCGCGCTCCCGATCGACATGGTCGTCGTCAACCTCTATCCTTTCCAGCAGACTGTCGCCAAGGCGGGCGTCACTCCCGAAATGGCGAGGACGAACATCGACATCGGCGGCCCGTGCATGGTTCGCGCGTCGGCAAAGAACTACCTGCGCGTCGCGTCCGTGACCGATCCGCTCGACTACCCGAACATCGTCCAGGAACTTGAGTCGCACGGTGGTTCGCTTGGCCTCGACACGCGCTTCAAGCTCATGAAGAAGGCGTTCACGCACACCGCCGAGTACGATACGGCGATTTCCAAGTTCTTCACTACGCGCACGTGGGAAGAGGTCGAGAAGACCTACAATCTCCACTGATCGGCATGAAGTTCCTCAAGAGCTGGTTTTCGGGGCCCGCGCTCTGGTTCGCCGGAGTCGCGGCGCTTCTCGTCACTTGGGCCGTCATGGAGCCCGCGGCGCTCGTACACGCCTTTGACCAGGACGGCTACTCTCCGTTCGAGCTCGCGACGCTGCCGTTCTTCGCGGCGATCGTCCCTCTCGTGTGGTGGAAGTGCCCGTTTACCGGCTCGAAGCGCCGCCGCGCAATTCTCTGCTTCGCTGTTTCGCTCGTCGCGCTGATGGCGATTGTGAAGGAGATGGATCTCCACAACATGGCGCTCCACGCGCTCTGTCCCGACTATGTAGGCGAGGACGGGAAGATCATACCGGGTGTCCTTTTCAAGCCGAACGGACAGCCGCTCTCCGGAACTCCGTTCAAGGCGCGCTTCCTCACCAATGGTGCAGTGCCGTTTGGCGCAAAGGCGTTCGTCGTCCTCTACTTCACGGCGTTCTTCGGCGTGTTTGCGGCGGGGATGCTCTATTTCGCCGTGCCGTTTGTAAAGGGAGTGTTCTCGCTCAATCCTGTCGCGTGGTCGTTTGGCTGTTTCGGTGGTTCCGGCGTTCTCGTCCAGGTTGCAGACCGTCTTCCCTCGTGGCTCGGCCACGCTCACGGGCTCGAGAAGAGCGAAGGCGCGGTGACTGCCGCGCAGTCGCTGTGCACCGCGCTCGAAGAGGGCGGCGAGATGATGATCGCCGTCTTCGCGCTTCTCGCAATTTACCAGTCTTGGCTAATTCATAACAAAGACAATGGCTAAGCGAGTCCTTTTCTGGGGCCGGTTCGACCACGGCTACTCAAAGACGCGCGTCAACGCGGCGGCGTTCCGCGCGCTTGGCTGGGAGGTCGACTACTTCGACGTGAAGTGGTGCTGCCGCCTTGGCGACGTCGAGGCGTTTTTTCGCGGGCTTGACCGCCGGCCGAGGCCAGATCTTGTGCTTGTTCCCGTCTGCCGCCAGCGCGACATTGCGGCGGCCTGCCGGTGGGCGCACAAGCGCGGTATCAAGGTTCTCTTCGACCCGATGATTTCCGCATGGGACAAGAAAGTCCTCGAGCAGAAGAAGTGGAAGGCAGAAGAGCGCCGCGCAAAGCGGCTTCTAGCGTGGGAGAAGAAACTCATGGCGATGCCCGACTTCATCACGTGGGACACTTCCTGCCATGTCGATTTTGCCGCGGAATATCTCGACGTTCCCCGCGAGAAGATGACGCCGCTTTTCACGGGTACGGACGAAGAGGTCTTCAAGCCAGTGGAGGAAGAGTGCAAAGTTGAAAGTGGAAAGTGTAAAGTTGAGAGTGGGAAGCAACTTTCAACCTTTAAAGTGCTCTACCACGGCGCGTATCTTCCGCTTCACGGAACCGAGGTCATTGTCGAGGCGGCTCGCATGACGCAGGACCTGCCGATACAGTGGGATTTTCTTGGCTGGGGCGCGTACAAGGCCTCCACCGAGGCGAAGGCGGCTGGGCTAAAGAACGTCCGCTTCCTCGAGAAGGTTCCGTATGTTAAGGTGCCCGAGGTAATCTGCGCCCACGACATAGTTCTCGGCGTGTTCGGCACGACTGCGAAGGCCGCACGTGTCATCGGCAACAAGGTCTACGAGTGCATGGCGTGCGCGAGACCCACGATCAACGAATTCTGCACCGGCTATCCGCCGAGCGCGAAGGAATGCAAAGCGATAAAGTTCATTCCGCCGGGCGATCCTGCCGCGCTCGTCAAGGCCGTCGAGGAGTATCGCGCCGACTGGGCGAACAAGGAGATGTATTTCCGCGAGGCGCGCGCGTTCTTCGATCGCGAGCTCTCGATGAAGGTCGTAACTGCCCAGCTCGCCGACATCCTTAAGCGAATGGGATTGGGGTAAGAATTAACCATGCAGAACATGTAGAACATGCAGAAGTTCTACACGATGGACACGTTCTACACGGCTCAAAAGAAAGAAAGCTTAAAATGTCCAAGAAGAGAGATCAGCTTAGGCCAATCAAGCTCATCAGGAATTTCACGAAGCATGCCGCAGGGAGCGTCCTCATCAAGTGGGGCGACACGTGGGTGCTCTGCACCGCGAGTGTCGAGGAAAAGGTGCCGCCGTTCCTAAAGGGCACAGGCAAGGGATGGGTCACGGCCGAGTATTCTATGCTTCCGTCGTCTACCGGTGGCGGACGCAAGGACCGCGACATAAAGAAGCTGAAGCAAGACGCCCGCTCCACCGAGATCCAGCGCCTCGTCGGGCGTTCTCTTCGCGCGGCTGTCGACATGTCGAAGCTCGGAGAGCGTCAGATAACGATAGACTGCGATGTCTTGCAGGCCGACGGCGGTACGAGGTGCGCGTCGATTACGGGCGGCATGGTCGCGCTCGAAGACGCCGTGCGCAAGCTTCTCGCTGCAGGCGTCATTACCGAGAATCCCATTGTTCACCGCATCGCGGCGGTGTCGGTCGGTGTGTGCGACGGAAAGCCGACGCTCGATCTCGACTATGCCCACGACTCGACCGCCGAGGTCGACCTAAACGTCGTGATGACCGACGACGGCCACTATGTCGAGCTTCAGGGAACGGCTGAACACAAGCCATTTACGGAAGAATCGCTTGACGCCCTCCGCGCACTCGCGAGGAAGGGGCTCAAGCGCATTTTCGCGCTAACGCGCTGAAAGGGGTGCCATGAAGGGAAGTGTAATCACTCGCAGGGGGTTCCTGGGAGCGTCTGCCGCGTTTGCGGCGCTTGCGGAGAGGTCGGTTTCGGCGGAGGATGCGCCAACGGTGTCAGAAGGGGGAATCCGCGTTCTCTTCCTTGGCACGGGTGCTTCAGGGTGGGATCCGAAGTGGGCTGAGAAAAATGAGAATGCGCGCCGCCAGTCGAGTGTGCTTCTTGACGGCAAGGTGCTTATCGACTTTACACAGTGTTCGTTCGACAAACTTCCAAAGGACTGCCATCCCGAGGTTCTTTTCCAGACTCACTCGCACGGCGACCACTATAGCCCAAGAGCGGCCGTCAAGTCTGGCGTTAAGCGCATGTATGTCAACGAGACGTGGGCGGCGGCCGCGAAGCGCGGGGTCGAAAAGGCGGCTGAGGCGCTTTCTCTGCCTGCACCCGAGGTTATCGCGCTGCCGTTCGGCAAGGCGGTCGAGGAGTGCGGGCTGAAAATCACCGGCGTTCCCGCTAACCACAGTACCTCGCGCGTGACCGACGGTGTGCTTGAGCGCACGTCCCTCTATCTCGTTGAGAAGGGCTCTGCGAGGCTTCTCTACGCGACCGACACGGCTGGTATTCCAGGTGATGCGGCGAGGATGATCGGCATAGACCCGCATATCTACCCCGACAACTACAAGTACTACCGCGACTCGTCGGCGCCGTTCGTGCATGAGCCCGCGCCGCTCACGGCGATCATCATGGAGGCGACGAACGGTGATCTTGACGAGGATTTCCGCATGTTCGTCCATTCGGGCGTCCAGCTTGTTGCCCGCACCGTTAATATGCTGAAGAAGACTGGTCGCTACAAGCCGCCGGCCGGTCAGAAGGCATATCTAACCCATCTTGCAATCAAATACCGCGACTGGCCAGCGGAGAAGATCAACGCCGAACTCCCCGAGTCTCTTGCGGCCGCCTACGACGGACTTGAGCTGACGCTTGGCTGAGGCGCCAGCGTCTATTTTGTTGTCTTCGTTCCTTGAAGTCGGCCCTGTGCATCGCGGTAGGTCGTCTTTCCGTTCTTGTCGGTCGTTGCGGTTCCCTGGAGACGGCCCATTGAGTCGCGCCATGTAGTCTTTCCGTTCTTGTCGGTCGTGACCGTTCCCTGAAGCCGTCCCATCGAGTCGCGGTAGGTTGTCTTTCCGCTCTTGTCGGTAGTCGCGGTGCCCTGGAGGCGGCCCATCGAATCGCGCCAGGTGGTCTTTCCGCTCTTGTCGGTCGTGACCGTTCCCTGAAGCCGTCCCATCGAGTCGCGGTAGGTGGTTTTCCCGCTCGTGGTAGTCGTCTTCGTGCCCTGAAGCCGCCCCTGCGCGTCACGATAGGTCGTCTTGGTGTCGGCAAGGCATGTTCCCGCGAGCGCGAGGCACGCGATTGCCGTTGCGAGCATCTTCGTAGTCTTGTTCATGTCACACCTTGCCTTTCTGCGTTTTCGCATGTGTGTTTTTGTGCTTGTGCCAAGTAAGGAAAACAAAAAGTGTATTTCTGACAAAAATTTTTTCAAGTGGTGTGATAATCATGTCAGGCTGCGTGTGGTATAATGTTGCCATGGCAAAATCGCATTTAGTTCTTGCCCTTGTGGCCGCCGTGATTCTCCCCACGGAGGCGGCGTTAAAGGGCATAGTCCTTTGGCCGCATCAGGCGCGCAAGTACCCCGACCTCTCGGCTGCCATATCGCTTGAGTATTCCTATGCGTTGCCGTGCGACGTGGTCTCGGGCACGAATTCAACCGGCGCGCTCGTCTGCGACTGGAGCAAGATCGACTCGCTCCTGGACGACATCGCCTCGCGCGGGCATCAGGCGATAATCCGCTTTCGCTACGCGTATCCCGGAGAGAAGCTCGATGGCACGAAAGGCGCGACGGCGGTTCCGGCGTTTATAAAGAACTCCCCCGGCTACAAGGAGACGTTTGCGGCCAATCCCGGCGGAGACGGCCCGACCTACTACCCCGACTGGTCGTGTCCCGCGCTTGAGGATTTCACGCTCTCGTTCTATTCCGCGTTTGCCGCCCGCTACGACGCCGATCCGCGTCTCGCCTTTGTGCAGGCAGGGTTCGGCCACTGGGCCGAATACCACACGAGTGGAACAAAGACAGAACTTGGACGCAACTTTCCCTCGATGGATTTCCAGCGCAGGTTCTTCCGCCATCTCGCGAAGTCATTCGTCGAGACTCCGTGGATGGTATCCATCGACGCGGCGGGGCAGGACGGGGAGCGTTCGCCGGCGACTGCATTTGCTGCGGAGGGGCTTGCCTTCGGGCTTTTCGACGACAGCTTCATGTGCAAGAAGCACGATGTAGTCGACGGGAAGGGTGGCTGGAATGAGCGCAACTGGAGATTGTTTGGCGAAGACCATTGGAAACGCGGTCCTCATGGCGGCGAGATCAGCTACTACAGCAGCCGCGACCAGCGCGAGTTCCTGAACCCAGATGGGCTATACGGCACGACATGGGCGCAGGCCGCAGCAAAGTACCACATGACGTTCGTAATAGCAAACGATTCGCCGCGTGGGCCTTTCGCTACGCCAGAACGCTTTCTGTCTGCCGCTCGTGAGTGCGGACCGGAACTTGTCGCAACCAATGTGGAGGCCAGTGCCGACGGCGTCTCGGTCACCGTCGTAAACAAGGGCGTTGCCCCGCCGTACCACGACATCACCCTTGCCGTCGGCGGCAAATCTGCCGCGGGTTCGCTCAAGGGCCTTCTTCCCGGCGAAAGCCGCGTCCTCTTCGCAAAAGACGCGCGGCTTGACGGGGCGCTTGCGCTTGTCTCCAAGAAGCTGCTTGCGCCAATTCCGCTTGTGCGCGGCGAATAGGGCTTTTCGCGGCTGAAATTTGGTATAATAGCGGCAAATGAGAAACGGACGGGCTATCGCGACGATGCTGGCGGCGTTGCTTTGCGCGCTGTCGCTAGTCGCGTCTGCCGACGATCTTCCTCGCGCGACGGGCTTTCTCCCGCCGACGAGGGGAGCTGCGCTGCTGAATGACGTTTCTTCACGCAAGGCAGGCCTTTTGCGATCGTCGGCGAAGACGTCGTTCCCGGCGCAATGGAATTCGTGCGAGCACGGATGGATCTCGCCTGTCAAGAACCAGGGGCAGGTTGGCGCGTGCTGGGCGTTTGCTGCATACGCAACACTTGAGACACAGCTCCTTATGGCAGGGAAGGGTGAATGGGACTTCTCCGAGAAAAACATGGTGAACTTGCATGGTTGGAAACTTGGTCCTAACGATGGCGGGAACAGCGATGTTGCGGCGTCTTATCTGTTGCGGTGGGGCGGGGCTGTCGTGGAGTCGAATGATGTATATAAATCTTCGATGACGAGATGGACGGACAGTCCTTCGCTGTCGCCTGCCGTCCGTGTCCAGCATGTTGTCTGGACAGAGCCGCTTGACGGTTCGCGGGAGAGCTCAGATGCGCTTAAGGAGGCGATCATAGAATATGGTGCCGTCGCAACATCGGCGTATTTTAAAGAGAGCTACGCCAGCAACGGGGCGTATTATTATTCAGGAAATGAAGATCACGATCATGCCATTACTATTGTCGGATGGGATGACGACTATCCGACAAACAACTTCAAAAGTTTCCCGCCGGCTCCTGGCGCGTGGATCATGAAGAACAGCTGGGGAAAATCAGTCGGTAGCAACGGCTTCTACTATGTGTCATACCACGATTCGCAGTTTGCACGGTTTTATAATGGTGCTGTGTTTGTTCCCGCAAAGGCCGATGAGGACTATGATGCCGTACGAGGACATGACAGGTTTGGGCCAGTTAAGACGGTTTCCGGTTCCTATGATTGCCAGGCCGCGGTCTTCACGGCAGCGTGGAACGAGCGGCTTGATGCGGTCGGCGTTTGGTCTCCTTACGCTTCGGTTTCGTATGAGATTTCCGTCTATACGAATGTGACGCGCGGAGGAGGTTCGCCCACTGATGGGGGGCGTTTGGCTATTTCGCAGTCAGGAACGCTTGTTCATGCAGGTTTCACGACGATTCATCTCGCAACGCCTGTTGCGCTTGCCGACGGAACGTCGTTCGCTGTGGCATATCGTCAGACAGGAAGCAAAAGTAGCTATTCCATGTGCGTTGACACTGCAGACAAAGACGGCAATGGATACTATTACTGCATCCCTGAGCATGCGCGCGGCAATTCGTATTTCGGCAAGTACCGCATGTGGGGCGTCACATGGACTGATGGCGTTGATGCAACTGTCGGTGGTGTCAGCAACCTGGCCGCGTGCATCAAGGCATATACGCGCTCGACGGTTTCCGCGCGGACTGGCGACGCACCTTTTGAGACGGACGACGGCAAGACGTACCTTTCCGATCTTGAGCATACGAACACAACGCTTTTTGCAGAGACCGCCGAGACCTTTGGCGCTTCCGTCGGGCTTGTCGGCGCAAACGGCCGTTCGCTGTGGACGAGCTGGCTTTCAGGGCTCGATCCGTCTGTCGAGGGGAGTGCGGAGTTCACCGTTTCGATTGACGTTTCCGGCGGAGTGCCGAGCTTGACTTGGAGTCCCGATCTTGGCGCCGCTCGCACCTATACCGTGTGGGGACGCGAGACTCTCGACACGGCGGATTCGTGGGAGCCGGTTGGTATCGACAGTATCGGCACGAGCCAGTTTAAGTTTTTCAAGGTGACTGTCGGGCAATAGGACTACTCAAAGGAGGCGAGAATGCTTGACGACATGATAAAGGCGGTGCGGGGCGCGAAATGCGTCGCGGCTATGACCGGTGCAGGAGTTAGCACGCTTTGCGGAATACCAGACTTTCGCGGTCCTAAGGGGCTATACAAGAACCCGGACGCGGAACGTATCTTCGACATCGACTGGTTTGACCGCGATCCGGCGGTTTACTACCGCGGATGCAGCGAGCTCGTCTACGGGCTTGGCGCGTTCGAGCCAGGGCCAGTCCATCGTGCTCTTAAGCGCCTTGAGGACGCTGGGCACCTTGATGGAATCATCACGCAGAACATCGACATGCTTCACCAGAAGGCGGGCTCGTCGAACGTCTACGAAGTGCATGGCTCGCCGATAGTTCACCATTGCCGTCTCTGCGGAGACGAGAAGAGCTTCGACGAAATCATGGCGATGGTCAATGCGAACGGCGGTTCCGAGAAGCTTGGCGCGCCGTATGTGCCGCGCTGCAAGTGCGGTGGTGCCTACAAGCCGGACATCACGTTCTTTGGCGAGCAACTGCCGGAGATGGCGTTCATGAAGTCGCAGGAGCTTGCGATGAGGGTGGACGTGATGCTAGTCCTCGGCACGTCGCTTACCGTGTTTCCGGCTGCTGGAATCCCACGGCTCACGCTCCAGAAGGGCGGGAAGGTCTTTATCGTGAACGCGCAGCCGACTTCGCTCGACAAGTACGTTGCGGGGTGCTTCCCCGACCTTGCGGAATTCTCCGCTGCGATCGAGGCGGCGTTTGCATAGGATTCAGATTTGCTATAATATTCCCCAATGAACGCAGAGGGCACAAAGAAGACTAGCTTCACCTACGAGCTTACGAACGACCAGCAGGAACTTTTGCTGGGCGTGATGCTGAACGGCAACTACCGCAAGCGCGAAGTTCCCTATTCCCTCTGGTCGATCGAGGGCGATCATTTCAACGCGACGCTATACGAGAAGGAGAAGCATGGCAAGCGCAAGCTCTGTGTGCAGGGTTCGAAGGCCGAGGACTTCGTTCTCTTCGTCCTTGAGCCGCATGTTCTCGGCGCAGCGACGCTCGGCTACGAGACGATCTTGAATCCCGACCTTGTCGCCCCTCACGCCGGAAGCGACGAATCTGGGAAGGGCGACTACTTCGGGCCGCTCGTCGTCTGCTGTGCCTACACGGACGAGGCGCTCTCCGAGAAGATGCAGGAGATGGGCGTCAAGGACTGCAAGCAGATGTCCGACAAGTCGGTTCTCATGACTGGTGCGAAGCTCCGCGCGCTTCTCGGCCCGACTGGCTACGCCGTCGTGAAGCTCGGCCCTGCGGCGTACAACCGGCTCTACTCGAAGATCAAGAACATCAACCGCATGCTCGCATGGGCCCATGGCACCGCCATCGAAGAATTGCTCGAGAAGCGCACAGCCTGCCCGCGCGTCGTCGTCGACCAGTTCGCGCCTACGGAATCGACGATTCTCCGCGCCCTCAAGACGCGCGGCAAGGCGATTAAAGTTGAGCAGCGCCACAAGGCCGAGAGCGACATTGCGGTCGCTGCCGCCTCGGTGATCGCGCGCGAGATTTTCCTTCGTGACATCATGAAGATGGGAGAGGAGATTTTTGGCCCGCCCGCCGAGGATCGCGAAAACGTTCCCGCGGGCTCCTCCGATCCACGCGTCCGCGCGCTCGCCGAGGAGATGGTTCGCAAGGAAGGCCCCGTCTGGCTTATGAACCATGTCAAGGCCCATTTCCAGACGACGGACAAGGTTCTTTCCGCGTGCGGCAAGTCGCGTGCCGACCTCCCGCCCGAGGGACAGGTGATTTCAGACTACAAACTAAAACAGACAAGAAAAGAGACATAGACATGATACTCGCAAACTCGTTAGTCGATGGATTCCTCGGTTCCAACTTGATGGGCCAGGGGATAGTCGCGGTCCAGCTCCTTGGCTCCGTCATAATGCTTGCCGTCGTTCTCGGCAAGTGGAAGGAGCTAAGCTACGTGCGAATGGCGACGCGCCGGTTCGTGCGAGATTTCACGAGCGGGCACGATGCCCTTGAATACTATCTCGAGCGCCGTCCCTCGATTGCGACTGGCGTAGAGGGCATCTACAAGGAGACATGTGACCGGCTTCTGAAGCTTCTCACGCCAGATGTCCGTTCTCTTCTCGTTGGCCGCCAGACTGACGGCAACGGCTCGGCTGCGCTTACCGCACGCGAGATCGAACTTGTGCGCGGCACGTGCGAGCATGCGCTCGACGAGGAGGAAATCCGCCTCGACCACGGCATGGGCGTAATCGCGTCCGTCGTCTCGCTCTCGCCGATGCTCGGGCTTCTCGGCACCGTCTGGGGAGTGCTTGACGCCTTTGCCGAAATGGGCACCGCGGGAAGCGCCAACCTCGCGACGATTGCGCCGTCAATCTCTGCCGCTCTCGTTACGACGGTCGTCGGTCTTCTCATTGCGATTCCAGGCGTCCTGGCCTACACGCGTATGAACGCGACGATTACGCAGATAAGGTCGGAGATGGAAGGTTTTGCCGACGAACTTATGGGCCGCATTGCCTGCGAGTTCCAGGGAAGGGGCGTCTAAAATGCTTAGGCGACGCAGACGGCTGCGCGGCGAGAAGCCGAAGGCGTCGATCGACATGAACTCGTTGATCGACCTGACCTTCCTTCTCCTCGTCACTTTCATTGTTACGCTTCCTGCGCTCGAGCAGGGCATCTCGATCATGCTCCCGCAGGCGAAGACCGACGAGCTGCCGACGAAGAACAAGAAGGCGAACACGGTCACTGTAGACAAGGACAACGTAATCTTCCTCAACGACAAGCCGCTTACGCTCGAGGAGCTTGAGCGCGAGCTCATGGCAATGGCTGCGGAGGATCCCGAAGTGCCTGTCCTCGTGAGGGGCGACGAGCGCAACTCCTACGGTGACGTGATGAAGGTCGTCAAGGTGGTCTACAAGTGCAAGATACACAGGATGGCGCTTGTAACTGTAGAGAAATAGACAGAAATGGAAGTTTGGATAGACGAGAAACGGCCTGACGTGATGAGCACGGCGAATGTCGTGCTCGCTCTCGTCATCCACGTCGCGTGCTTCCTTGGCTTCTTCCTCTTCGCTCGTCTCCATTTCAAGCAGAAGGAGACGGTCATTCCAATCGACTTGACGGTCGTCGTCAACGAGAATCTCGACGGCAACGAGAACGAGCCGCCTCCGCTCGACGATCCGCCACCGAAGCCGCCGAAGCCGCCGGAGCCGCCAAAGGTCGTGACTCCCCCTCCGCCTCCGCCGAAAGTCGACACGAAGGTCGATGCCGTCGTCAAGGAGCCGGAGAAGCCGAAGCCGCCGGAAAAACCGAAGGAAACGCTCGAGGAACGCATGAAGCGCATGCGTGAGTCGGTGAAGCCAAAGGAGCCGGAGACGCCCAAGAAAGAGGAACCGAAGAAGCCGGAGAAGACGAAGGAAGAGCTTCTCAAGGAGCGCATGGAGCAGATGCGAAACAGCGCTAAGACCGTCAAGATCAAGGTTCCAGACAAGCCGAGCGGGAACGGCAAGACCGCTAAGCAGACGATGACAGAGGATCAGATACGCAAGCTTCTTTCGCAGGGCTACACGCCTGGCAAGACGACGCAGCTGGCGACGAGCACGATGCAGCTGTGCCTCTCGCGCATCCAGATGGCGATCAACGCGCGGTGGGCCCAGGTGAATCCGCGCATCGGCGCCGAGGGATACGTTCTCATCGCAGTTCGATTCAACGCGTCGGGACAGATGGTCAACTGTCGCCTCAGCGAATCGTGCGGCGACAAGACTTCCGATTCCGCCGCGCTCACCGTCGTGCGCTCGGTAGCTCCGATTGCGGGTCTTGACAAGGAGTTCCTGCGTGAGTTCGGCAAGCAGGACCTCATAATCCGCTACAAGGTGCAGGCGAGATGAGTCCTCTCCTTCTCATAGCGGCGATCAAGCTTGCCGGCGTCACCGGCGGAGAGCTTGCGACGCGCGCCTACTTTGACGTGAACAACGCAAAGGTCGGCGATCCGCTCGTTCTCACGATCGACTTCATCGGCGAGGCCGACTTCACGGCGCTCCATCCGCCGGCGCTTTCGAAGCATGTTTCGAAAGAAGACTGGAAGGTCGACGACCTCAGCGCGAAGACCGAGACGGACACGAAGCGCATCGGCGGGTTCTTCAGCTCGCGTGAAGTCGCCGTCGCCCGCACGCTAACGTATCGCGTGAGACCAATGCGAGAGGGTGTCCTATGGTTTCCTGCGCTCGAATTCGAGTACGAAGGGCAGGATGGCGAAGCCCGGACTGTCGTCGCAAACGAGATTCCAGTCCACGCGCAGAAGGGCGAGCAGGTCGTCGTGAAGGAGCTTTCCGTTGACGCCGACAAGATGCCGGAGCCGCCGGAGCTTGCGATGGAGCCGGGGGTCGCGCTTGGTGACGACGAGCTCTTTGCGTGGAGAAAGGCATGCGCTTCGCCATCGGCCGACGCGTTTGTGGAATTCACGTTCCCGGCGGGGCGCATGAACGAGGCGACGTGCGCGATACGCGAAGGGCAGTGGCGCCGCGCGCTCAAGATATATTCGTGGCTCGAATGGTCGGTCGGGCAGACTCCCGAAATCGAGCGCGGCATACTTGCCGCGCGCGCACTCAAGTTCGACAGCGCGGCGGCGGAGCTCCCAGTGTGGCGCGTCGTAGGCAGGCCGCTTCTCAAGTATGCCTGGAAGGGCCGTGTCGGGATTCTCCTCGGCCTTGCCCTCGGCGTATCGCTTCTCTTCTGGCTTCTTGGCCGTGCAATCCGTGCGCTCGCGTGTGTTGCCATTGCGCTTCTCTTTGTGCCTGCGGCGCAAGGGCAGGGCCTCTTCGATGAGATGGAGCGCATGATGGAGGAGTCGCGTCGCCAGATGCAGCAGCGTATGCAGCAGATGCAGACGATGAGTTTCTCCGTCGGCGGAGAGCAGCAGAAGCCAATCGAGATAAAGGCGTCGGTCCGCACGGAACCTGCGGAACTTCAGGTGGGCGAACCGTTTGCGTTCATTCTCGCGCTCGAATCGCCAAAGTCCGCCTCGATAGGGCAGATACAGATCGCTCCAAGCGAGATGTTCGGGCTTGCCGTCACGGGAAGGACCGAGAACCTGACGGACGGCGTGTCGTCGAATCCGTCAAATGTGGTAAAGCGTCTTTCGATACCGGTGCGCTACGACGTGCCTTTCAAGGGGAAGCTCTCGTTCAGGGTCTCGGGCATGGTCTCCGGGCGGCAGCGGGCGGGCAACATGTCGTTCTCGTTCTCCAACAGCTTCAGCGTCGACGCACCACCGATAGACGTTGACATCAAGCCGCTCCCGTCGGCAGGGCAGCCCGAAGACTTCAGCGGAATAATCTCAGAGGGTATGCGGCTCACGGAGCGTCTCGACGCGAAGAAGGTCGGGACAAACGATGTCATAAAGATTACGTACCACCTCGAGTGCCGCGGCTATCTGCCGAAAGGGTGGCGTCCCAACGGCGTCGCGTTTGAGATTGGGCGCGGCGAGCGCAACGGCACTGTGGCAATCGAATGGATGCGCTACTTTGTCGCGGACGGCGCGGCGGAAACGCCGCGGCTGTCGGTCGTGTACTACGACATAAAGTCGAAGACTTACAAGAAGGCGGAAACGGGAGGCACGCATGTCGAATACGAATAAGAGGATATTCCTTTCGCCGCCGTTCGTAGGCGCGGCGGAGCGCGCGGCTGTCAGGGGTGCTTTTGATTCCGGGTATGTCGCGCCGTGCGGTCCGCAGGTAGACGAGTTTGAGCGACGGCTCGCAAAGCTCGCTGGGCGCAAGTACGCCGTCGCGGTGTCGAGCGGAACGGCGGCGATTGACCTTTTGATGGCGGAACTTGGCGTTGACGAGAAGTGGACGGTAGTCGCGCCGACGCTGACGTTTGTCGCGACGGTAGGCCCTGCGTTCCATCGCGGCGCGAAACTTGTCTTCGTCGATTCTGATGCGACCGGCAACATTGACGTCTCGCTTCTCGAAGAGGCGTTAGAGTCGCTTAAGGTAGATCATAGGATCCTTGTCATTGGAGTCGATCTCTATGGCAACTGCTGCGACTATGTCGCGATTGCAAAGTTATGCCGCAAGTTCGGCGCCGTCTTCGTGACCGACGCGGCCGAAGCAGTCGGCGCGACGCGAGACGGACGTCCCGCTGGCTCCGCCGGTCTCGCCGGCATCTACTCCTTCAACGGCAATAAGATCGTCACTACCTCTGGCGGCGGCGCAATCGTGACCGACGACCGCGGCCTCGCCGAGCGCGCGAAGAAGCGCTCCCAGCAGTCGCGCGAGAAGTGCGCCTGGTACGAGCACCGCGAAGTCGGCTACAACTATCGCCTTAGCAACATCCTCGCCGCTATCGGCCTCGCGCAGCTCGACCGGCTCCCTGCAATCCTCAAGAAGCGCAAGGCGAGCTATGATTGGTATGCAAAGAACTTCAAGGGGGACTTGCTTTCTCCTGCGCCTAAAGCGAACCATTGGCTGACGGTCGCCGTTCTTTCCTCGCGCCGCGAGCGCGACAAGCTCTTGCGCCGTTTTGAGGCGGCAGACATCGAAGCGCGCCCCGTCTGGAAGCCGCTTCATCTTCAGCCCGTCTTCGCCAAGTGCCGTGTTTTCGGCGGCGAGGTCGCTGAGGCGCTTTTTGAGCGCGGCGTGTGCCTACCGAGCGGAACTGGCCTAAAATCTTGCGATTTTGAGCGGATAGCGGCTTGTCTTCCCTGACGGGCGTTGACGGCTTTTGTGGCTGAATCGCAATTTGTTGTAGTTTGCCGTTGCGTTGAGCCACAACATTTGGTATCATACGCGCCATGAAACGTTTTATAAGAGCAGTTTTGCCGGCCTTCCTTTTGGCTGTGTCGGTTGGTCAGATCTACGCATTCACCAACTTTTCTACTGAGATCGCCCAACACATCGGCGAGACGCAGAAAAATGTCCAGTTCGCCTTCTCCCTGGGTATCTTCTTCCTCGGCATGGGTGCGGCGTTCTTCGGGAAGATCGTCGAGAAGAACATACGGCTCTCGACAATCATCGGTACAACGCTCTTCCTTTCGGGTCTTCTTGTGACGGAGGCCGGAATCCACATGAAGTCGCTCGCGATGATCTACCTTGGCTACGGTTTCCTCATTGGGCTTGGCACAGGCGTCATCTACATCTCGCCAGTGAAGACGATGATGCTCTGGTTCCCCGAGCACAAGGCGATTGCGGCTGCGCTCCCGATTATTTCGTTCGGTCTCGGCTCTACCTTGTCTACGATCCTTTTCAGCGGCATTCACTGGGGCACGCCCGGATCGTCGGTTGCCGTGTTCCAGCTCCGCGGCTTCATGGACTACGGCATCACGAACGTCTTCCACGCCTACGCGATCTTCTATGCCGTTCCGATGGTCATCGCGTGCTTCCTCCTCAAGAAGCCGAAGATCCAGGTGCAGAGCTTCGGACACGGCATCCCGTCGCTCGAGTTCAGTTACATGCAGCTCTTCGGCAACCGCTTCTTCTGGCAGTCGTGGCTCTTTATGTTCCTCAACATTTCCGCAGGGCTCTGCCTCATCCCGCTTGCGAAGCAGATGATGAGCTCGCCCGACGTCTACGGCGACAACGTGAAGCTCATCACGTGGATCGTCGCGCTCTCTGGGCTTATGAACGGCGGCGGCAGGTTCCTTTTCGCGTGGTGGTCCGACCGCCTCGCGAAGCGCATCAACATCCTTCTCATCATCCTCGCGATTTCGGCGGGCATAATGCTCGCGAGCTACTTGCCAGTACTGATCGGCCTTGCGCTGCTCGTCATCAACGCCTGCTACGGCGCGGGCTTCTCGGTGATTCCCGCGATTCTCGCTGACCACTTCGGCATGACGAACATCTCGAAGATTCATGGTGCAGTTCTTTCTGCCTGGGGCTTCGCGGGGCTTGCGGGCAACCAGGTGGCGATGGCTGTTTCCAAGGCATTCGGCGGCTATGAAGAGGGCGGACATGGCTATGTCGCCGTCGTTACGCTTCTTGTCGTCGTCTATTCGTTCAACTTCCTGAACGTGCTTCTGCTTAGGAAATCGGCCCCTGAGTCCTGATTTTTGGTATAATTTCTCGCATGGCAGTCGCGAAAATCGAATACAAAAGGGAGTTCTTCGACAGGGACTACACCCTGAAAGAGGCCTATGGTCGCGTTTGGAAATACGCGCGGAAGTACCGTCTGCGGCTTGCGGTTGGCGTAGTATGCGGAATGGCGACTGCTGGAACGCTCGTTCCATTCTTCCAGATTGTGCAGCCGGCGCTTCAGCATGTCGAGTCGCATGACGCTGGAATCGTCCGCGAAGAGACTGTGCCAGCCGTGGAGGCGGCGCCCGAGGCCGCGGCCAAGCCAGAGGTAGATGCCGGCAACGCCCACAAAAAGGTCAAGAAGAACTCCTTTGAGAAGCAGATCGAGAAGAATTCGAAGCTTCCGAGCTGGTATCCCAAGGTCGAGAAATTCGCCGCAAAGTGCGGCATAACGATCCAGACCGAGACAGGCGGCATGGCTGGGGCGCTTCTTCTGATCGTTCTCGTCGTAATTCCCGTAGTCGCCCTCGTCCGACTCGTCTTGATGTATCTGAATCACTACTGCCTGAGCTGGTCTGGGGCACATGCCGTCGCGGACATAAGGCAGGAGCTTTTCGACCATGTGGAGCGACAGGGGCTTGAGTTCTTCGGTCGCGTCGACGTCGGTCAGGTGATGACTCGAATGGCGGCCGACCCGCAGCAGATCCAGATAATCCTGTCTACGGTGCTTTCCGAGGTTGCGATGGCCCCGTTCGAGATTTTCGTCGCGATTGGCTTTATCATCTGGTTCGCCGTTACGAACCACATGCTCCCGACGCTGTGTCTCATCTTCATCGGGTTCCCGCTTTTTGTGATTCCGGTGCAGGCGCTCGGCAAGCGCGTAAAGAAGTGGGCCCGTCGGTCGATGGAACGCAGCTCGATGGTTGGCTCCAAGATCATCGAGGTCATGACCTGTATCAAGATCGTCAAGAGCTACAACACAGAGGACCTCGAGACGAGGCGCTATGCGTCGACAAACAACTACTTCCTCAAGTCGATGATGCGCGGCCTCAGGATAAGCCTCATGGTCGGACCGACTGTCGAGACGGTCGGCATCTTTCTCATCTGCGGCTTCCTCGTCTGGTGCTTTGCAGTTGACATCAAGATCTCCGACGTCGTACCGATGCTGGCGCCGCTTCTCATCATCTACAAGCCGATAAAGCAGCTTTCGAAACTCCAGATGCAGATCGAGACCTCGATGGCGGCGCTTAATCGAATCTACTCGCTTCTCGACGTGCACCTTGAACTCCCGGAGAAGCCGGACGCCGTCTCAAAGAAGACGTTCGATGGCAAGATGGCGTTTGAGAACGTCT
>Ga0265299_10002681_pt1 | contig 17925 bp, 47 predicted proteins | sample AusTroGonzalo_MG_4_FD_193485 | JGI IMG/M metagenome (GOLD analysis project Ga0265299, IMG submission 193485) | Bovine rumen microbial communities from tropical cattle in Woodstock, Queensland, Australia - Gonzalo_02 | ecosystem: Host-associated > Mammals > Digestive system > Stomach > Rumen ... | reverse complement strand
TTTGTGTGACGGCTTAGCTTAATGGCCTTAAAATCTTCAGATAAAGCGCGAATGATTTTTTGATAGCCGCCAATAGTAGACGGCGACAGCACGTTACGCTTACTAGCTACATATTTCTTGCAAGCATCCCCAAAAGTGCCTTTAATAGCTCCAAAATCGCCGCGTTTTAACTTGTCCGCAACAGTCTCCAGTATTTCCTTGTCGTCGGGTTCATGGTCAAAATACACGTCGTATCGCTTGCCATTATAGGTCTTGCGTACTCTGTATGAACTTTCCCCTACTTTTTCGACTTTCATCAGTAATCCACCGAGTCAACTTGTAATTCTTCGTAACTATCGTCATATTCACGATGATTTATACCGTCATCGTAACCTTTGGCGTATGCGCTGGAATAAAACTCTTTTTCTTTTCTTTCCCAATGGTTAAATACAACGCCATAAATAGTAAAGCCTATCACCAAAAAGAGAATAATCCCCACTACAAATTTTAAATTCTCTTTAGCAACGTAATCTTTCATCTTTGTTATCCTCTCGATTCAGACCTACATGGACAAGTCATAAGTCGTTCAGTAATGCGTTCGATAATAACAGACTGACGCTCGTTAGTAGCAAGAAGTTTATCTATACGCGAGTCTTTATATGCTATCTGCTCATTGAGTAGGTCAATAGTCTTCTGTTGATGTTCCACTTGCGTCTTTAATTCCTCGTACCCTTTGAGTTCTCCCGTCAATTCTTCTATAAGGTCTTTCTTTAGTTTCAGAATTGACTTCATCGCCTGGATGTTAGGGTCATCGTATGTTTCGATAGTTTCAATATCCAGCAGAGCGTTAGCTATTGGCCGCAACGTAGCGTCATATCTAAAACTTTGGTCTTCTGAACCTTTTGCAAACACACGTGATAACGTCGTTTTTGAAACGTACTCATTGTTTTGTTCCATTAACTTAATGATTTTATCCAATGAGAGTTTCTTTTCGTGTTTCACTTTCTTTAATCGGAGTATTACATCCCTAGTATTTACCATTAAATCAGCCATTTTCTCACCGTTCCTTTTTATTGGACACCAAATGTGTAACTATTATTTATGTACTCAGTAGTGATAGCATTTTATTGAAAGGAGTACATCATGCTAACATACAAAGACTTCTCAACAATATATGAAAACGCCAATGCGGAAGTTAGAAATCAGATTGAAGATACATTAAATATGATTCAAACAATGCCTTCTTCTCTGGCGAAAGATTATCATAAATCTTCATTAGCTTTATCTGCTTTTCTCGCAGAACATAAGCATCAACAAGTTTGTCGTGAATGACTTTTATTTCCTCGGAGTCTTCCCATCCCATGAGATACGAAGGAGTACATCCCAGAGCGATAGCCATTTTTTCAACTTTAGGCAACGGAAGATTACGCGCACATTCTATCTTTTGAATAGACGAACGAGATTTATAACCTACCTTTCTTGCAAGTTCATCTTGCGATAAATTTAACTCTAATCTTTTTTGTTTAATGCGTTCTCCAACTGTCATAATAAACCCCTTTCTGAATGTATTATAACGCATTGTTGAAAATTCATCTACAATTTTTCGAAAAAAAGTGTTGACAAAAAAGAAACATTCTGATACACTCACAAACGTAGACAAAATTGCTACACAACATATTGTATGAAAGGAGAGTTTCGTAATGGTGAATACACAACTACTAGATGAAGCTATTGTGGAGTCTGGTAAGTCAAAATCTTTTTTGGCCGATAAATGCGGTATGTCTATACAGACATTTCGATTAAAGCGGCTTAACGTAAGCCCGTTCACAACAGATGAAGTAGAGACACTTTGTAAAGAACTGAGCATAAAACCTTTGACAAAAAAAGAAAGGATTTTTTTTGCCAAAAATGTTGAAAAAGCGTCTACATAAGGGGTGTTAAATGCCAAAAGTATATCTAACAAAACAGGATGAAATGAGTAACAGGCTTGTGTTGTTGATATACGGAACGATGAAGGTGAAGCACATTTCGCAAGCAAGTATGGCCGACGTTCTGGAAATATCTCAACAAGCCTTCGGGAAGAAGCTTAAAAATAGACAGTTTACTTTCTGGGACTTGGTAAGAATCTTCAAGAAGTTGGAGTTTACGGATGAACAGATAGTCAACTTGATGCGGGAAAGAAGGGGAGCATGAATAAGAAGAAAGCATATGGTATAGGCGCTTTGCTGACGCTTTGTGGGGGCGCTGGATTAGCGGAAATATCAACGAGTAATCACGGTTGTTTCTGGTTATGTACCTTGATGTTTTCAGTCGGATTAGCATTATGCCTTTGGAGTTATGGACGATGACGGCCGATGTAGGAGAAACCTTTGTGAACTACACCTTATGTAAAGACGTAAGGGGTGCGGCGAAGGCGGGGGTATTCGACTTAGGTATTGATTCAGAAGAAGAAGACAGATTCATTTCCGAACTTGAACGTAGACTGAAAGCATTTGACGACAAAGAAACATATATAGCTGTGAAAACGCTAGTTAAAACCCACAAGAAAACAGTAGCAAAAACACTTGAATACATGGAAAAGGAAGGGGAACAACCATGAGAACAGTACAGATTTTTGAAAAAGGGGAACGTGTAGGAATCGAAATGGTGATAAACCAAGTAGCTCTTGAAGGCGGGGAAGTTAAGTACACATTGAAAGACCCACGTTCGCAGAAAGATTATCCGTGGATATTTGCAGACAATGAGCTGTTCGCCTTATCGGAAGAACAGAGAAAGGAGAAGAATGGGGAGAATTGAAGGCGTTGTTAAAAGCCACTCTAAACAACACGGGTACGGATTTCTTATAGATGACAAAGGAGAGATTTACTTTTTCCACAACACACAATGGGATTTACCGATACCGCCAGTAAAAGGTTTGCGTGTTGAGTTTGAACCTTACGAAACACAGAAAGGCATGAGAGCTAAAGACATAGGGAGAATTTACAGAAAAAAGGAGAAGTGACAATGGCTAACGAAGTAGCTATAAAAGAAAAAGGAATAGCGACGTATTTAGCTATACCCGAAGTAAGAGAATCCATCGTGAACGTACTAGGCAAGACCATGTAGATTCATTTGTATCTGATGTAGTGGCTTGTGTGCAGAATAATGATACGCTGGCCAGTTGCACAAATAAATCTATTTTCTCGGCGGCGCTTTTAAGTAAGTCAATTAACTTGCCGCTGACTCCACAGTTAGGGTACGCGTACCTTGTACCTTTCGATAATAAACACCAGGTAAACGGAAAAACTGAATACGTTAAAGAAGCTGTATTTCAAATGGGTTGGAAAGGTTACGTTCAGTTAGCGCTTCGTTCAAATAACTTCCGCAAGATTATTGCGACAGATGTTAGAAAGGGCGAAGTACAAGGATATAACCCTTTTGAAGACCAGTACGAAATCAAACCAGTTGACTTTGAAAAGCGTATGGCAAAAGACGACAAAGGGAATTATCTGATTCCTGTTATCGGCTATTACGCAAAGCTAGAAATGGTAAACGGCTTCACAAAAGAAATGTATATGTCACACGAGGAAATGCTTGATTACGCTAAGAAATATTCAAAAGCATACCGCCGTGACATAGATAAGCACACGTCACATTCATTCTGGACTACCAAGTTTGCAGATATGGCCAAGAAGACAATGTTGAGACAGTTGCTTGGCAAATATGGACTTCTGACTGTTGAGCTTGAAAAGGCGTATACACACGATATGGCTATCGAGCGAGAAGACGGAACGTTGGACTACATAGACAACAAGCCCGACGATACTGAACCAGTCGTAAATCCGTTCAAGGAAGTTGTAGATGCAGAGGTTGTAGAGATTCCCAATGAAATCTCAAAAGAAGCAGACGAGGTATTCAAATGATATACGAGACTAAAGAGATAAAAGCATTAGTAAAAAAAGGCAAATTGCCGCAAATAACCGAAGAAAACTATCACTCACTTGAAATGGATAACGCTTATATGTCGTTCCATACGTGGGCTTCATTCCACGGGACGTTAGGTGTTCCAGCGTGCGAAGCAAGAGCGATAGCAGAATTAAGTGGCGAGTATGCAGAAGATAAAACAAGCGACGCGTTCCTGTTAGGTGGTTACGTTGATGCGGCTCTGGTAGGCGGCGAAGGCGAGCTTGATAAATACAGGGAAGACCATCCCGAAATGTTTCTAAAAACAGGCGCGGATAAGGGCAAGCTTCAAAAAAAATTCGCTATCGGTGACAAAATGATAGAGCGATGCCGACAAGACGAGTTGTTCATGGATTCTGTATCTGGAGAACACCAGGCGATTCTTGTTTGTATGATATGCGGCGTTCCCTTTAAGTGCAAGATAGACAGCCTTGTAAGAGGTAAGGCCCTGGTTGACCTTAAAACAACAAGGGAAATGCACAAACAATTCTATATTCCCGACTTCGGACACGTAGACTTCATAAGTTATTACGGCTACGTTTACCAGCTTGCGCTTTACAGAGAAGCGGTCAAGACGTTGTTTGACGAGACGTTGCCATGCTTCATAGCGGCTGTATCAAAGTCCGAGTTTCCCGAAATCAAATTAGTTCATATTGACGATGTTTCACTGTATGACGCGTGGACGGAGATTAAGAACAGCTTTGAGAACGGTTCAGTTGTTAGCGTCTGGAGACAAGAGATAGAGCCTATTAGATGTAACAAGCCCGACTGTCACTATTGCGTGACCACTGAGGTCTTAACTGAGCCTATCAACTATAAAGACTTAATTATGATGTGAGGTCAATATGATAACTAACTATACCGATTATTGCATTATTTGTGGAAAACCCGCCGAGGAACACCACGTTTTCAAGGGCATTAAACAAAAAAGTCTTTGCGATGCCGATGAACTAACCTTGCCGCTCTGTTATGAGCATCATCGGACAGGCAAAATCAGCGCTCATCTTTGCAAAGAAATGAATGTACTTTGCCAAATTATCGGTCAATTAGCATACGAACGTGATAAATGCGCGGAAGGGCTTACCAAGGATGCGGCACGAGAGAGCTTCCGTTTGAGGTATGGCAAATCCTATTTATAAGAAGGGGGGCAAAATGAAAGTTTTAGTAGCGTGCGAGGAATCGCAAGAAGTTTGTAAGGCGTTTAGAGATAAAGGACATACGGCGTTTAGCTGTGACATCATGGACTGTTCGGGTCATCACCCAGAATGGCATATAAGGCAAGATGTGCTGAAAATTCTAGGGGGGGGCGGATTCCGGACAATGGACGGCATGAATCATTATGTTTCGTCATGGGATATGATAATCGGCTTTCCGCCTTGCACACATTTAGCCGTAAGCGGGGCGGCATGGTTTGAAAAGAAGCGAGCGGATGGAAGGCAGAAAGAGGGCATAGAGTTTTTTGCAAAATTCCTTAACGCCGAGTGCGAAAAGGTAGTTATTGAAAACCCTGTTGGAATCATTAGCGGGGACTACATACCGAAATGGTTTCCCGACTTGGCAGAGAAATATGATTTACCACAAAAGCCAACGCAGATAATTCACCCGTGGATGTTTGGCGACAACTATTCCAAATCAACTTGTCTTTGGATAAAGGGCGTAAAGCCGTTAGTGCCTTTAGTTAAGGAACAGCCAGAGCTTGAATGGTTTGAATGGGTGGATAGCAAGACGGGCAAGAAAAAGCGCCAACCAAAATGGTTTGCAGATGCTTGGCATTTGCCCGCAGACGAAAGGGCAAGAGTTAGAAGCAAGACATTTCCAGGAATCGCCAAGGCAATGGCGGAACAATGGGGATAGGTAACTCGGCCGCAAGGCCATAACAAGTGCTTGGAATTGTATCACAGCAACCAAAAGCCATGATTAGCCCCCGAAAGGGGGCGGAAAGGGGGACTGGGTGATTAAGAAAGACCGATTACCCAAGATAACAATAAGGGGCAAGTATCACGGCGAACGAACACTACCTTCTCTAAACGATTATTTGAATGAAATAGGCAAAAATCCAAAGGCGGGCGGCAGATTCAAGGCTGAATATGAAAAAGTCTGTATTTCGGCCATTAGGCGTTGTTTGAAGGGGTGGAAAGTAACTAATCCGCCAGTGGTATTACATTACAGATTCTTTGAGAGTAGCAAGGGAAAGCGTCGAGACGTGTCAAACATATTCAGTCTATGCGCTAAATTCTTCGAGGATGCGTTACAACAATGCGGCACTATTCCAAACGATAATCCCGATTATATATCAAACTTCACAACTGAATTTAGTTGGATAGACCCCAAAGACGAGCCATATATCGAAGTTGAGATAGAGGAAAGGGGAAAGTAAATGTTTGAGCAGAGCTTACTTGAAGGGGAGAGCGGCGAACACGTCATCTGGAATCTTCTAATGAAGTCAAAAGACGTGCGGAGTGTCGTTGATGTAAGACAAGATAGAAATTTTCAAGAAATGGATATCGACTTTCTTGTTGAAAACGGAGAACGACAGTTTACACCCATTGAAGTAAAGACGGATTTTAAGGCGCAAGATACAGGAAACATAGTCTACGAGATATCCACAAGCGGACACCTGGGATGCTTTGAAAAGACAAAGGCAAGATACATTTACTACTACGTTCCAGGTGATAAGACGGCCTACATGATAGACGTTAAGGCTATGAGGACATACATACACGAAGTACGACCCGAAGAAAAGCAAATGGGTGATAAGTCAACTGGCTTCCTGTTACCGATACGCGACTTGATAGACGCAAAAGTAATTAAAAGAGTACACAAAGGAGTTATGTAGTGGACGGATTCTTGAAGTTATATAACAAGATGCTCGACTGGGAGTGGTACGACGACATAAACACAAAAGTCGTGTTCCTACATTGTTTGTTAAGAGCCAACTGGAAAGCTGGGTCGTGGCATGGAATTAAATATGAGCCAGGACAATTTATCACAAGCCTTCCAAACCTAGCAACGGAGACACATTTGACGGTTAGGCAAGTGAGGACAGCACTAGAACACCTAAAATCGACAGGCGAAGTGACAGACTTTCGACAAGCGAATTGCCGCGTAATTACAGTAAATAACTGGAATCAGTATCAAGGCTATGACAGACCTAATGACAGACCAGCGACAGACCAGCGACAGACTTGTGACAGACCAGCGACAGCAGATAAAGACTATATAGATATAAAGACTATAAAGACTAATAATAAGAGGTTCGTTAAACCAACCGTTGATGAAATCCGAAACTATTGCCTTGAACGTCACAACGGGATAGATGCACAACAGTTCTTTGACTACTACGAAAGTAAAGGCTGGATGATAGGCAAGAATCATATGAAGGACTGGAAGGCAAGCGTAAGGACTTGGGAGAACCGAAGGAAAGGAGAAGTGAATGGAAGCGTGGGAACAGTACCTAGAGACGATGAAGAACAGCGTAACAGGGAACTTGACGAATACATCAGAAGACAAAAGGCTGGAGAGTTCGACAACGAAGACGCAGAATTACGAGCCATCCTCGGATAGATGCCCGATATGTAATGGTTCTGGCTGGGAGCTTTACGTTGACGATAGCGGTAATGAATACGCAAGAGAGTGTCAATGCGGCATAAGACAGAAAGAGATAAATGCTAACCGCTTGAAGTTCGCATCAATTCCAGAGACATATAAGGGCGTAATGCTAAAGGATATGCGGCTGAGCTTTTATACCAAGCAAGAGAGTAAGGACGTTATAAAGGCCGCGATAAGCTTGATTAAGTGGTACTTAGATAACCTTGATAAAAACGTAGTAGACGGAAAAGGGATTTACTTTTGGAGCGATACTAAAGGTTCTGGAAAAACGATGATAGCAACCGCCCTGGCCAATGAGCTTATAAACAACCATAAGAAAATGGTTAAGTTTGCCACTAGCATAGATATCCTCGATGAAATCAAAGCCACGTTTGCCCCTCATAGCGAAGTAACTGAGAGCAAACTTCTAAGCGACTTGATAAATACAGACTTCCTCGTGATAGATGACTTCGGAACAGAGAGAGCGACGGACTGGGCGGGTGAAAAGTTTTATCAGATAGTCAATAACCGCTACATCAACAAGAAGGTCACGTTTTTTACCAGCAACTTTAACCTAAAGACGCTGAAATACGACGACAGAATATCTAACAGGATTAAAGAACGCTCGTACCTGGTTCATTTTCCAGAGGAAAGTGTAAGGGAGTATAAGGCGAGAACGGAGAATAGGAGCATTGAATGAAAAGAGAAATAACAACCATTACGTTTGGAAGCTGGCTTAAAGAAAAGCGAAGGGCGGCCAAGAAGAAACAATACGATTTAGCCAAAGAGATACCAATAAACAAGAACACACTGAGTAGATATGAAACAGGGGATAAGCTTCCGACGCTTGATATTGCAGAACGCATATGTGAGCTTTTCGGAGCAGAAATAATCATAAGGGAGAAAGGAATTGAAGGGGACGAATGAACAAAAGGCAGAACAGAACTATACGCCAAGACCACCAAGAGTACATGAACTAGGCGGTGGCATTTATTACAAGTGTTACTGGATAAATTGCGATGAAGACATAAACAAGTGGTATAACTTCTGTCCTAAGTGCGGGCAGAGAATCTATTGGGAAGGTGGAGAGTATGAAGATTAACAAGATAGGGATTCTATTAGCGGCTGTACTGACCGCGAAGATAGGAACGATTCAGTATGACGGGCATAAGGAAACCTGGTACAACCTGGATATGTCACGAGTAGTAAGACAAACAGATGAAGCAACAGGGTTTACGGATATGTATAACGTCAGAGAAGACGGAGTTAAGTGCTACGGGCCGTTTGTGATAGTGGCCGCAGACTTGAATGTTCATCCGAGATACAGCTTTGTTGATACAAGTTTGGGTATGGGAGTGGTTTTAGATAGCCACACAACAGACAGCGAAACCATTGATATCGCTACAACATGGGGGAAAGGCGGCAAAGAATGAGCATATTAAACGATTACAGGAGATATAGCGACAACGAAGACGAGTACATGAGCTGGAGACAAGAAGTTGAATACGAGTACAGAAAGCAAGAATATCAAGACAGAGAAAGGGAGTATGAGTATGAGCGAGATTACGATTCCGAGAGATAGGCTGAACGACTGTATAGAGCGTATATGTGAAGACTATTGTACGTGGCCTAATCTATGCGAGACACAGGAAAGGCTGAAAGCGCATTGTGACGAGTGTCCATTAAACAATATATTGCTTGATGAATACTGGGAAGAAGGTGCGAAATGAGGCGTTGTTATTACTGCGGATGCAAGAAGTACGATGATGCAATCCTTTGCGAGAAATGTGCGAAAGAGTTAGAGGAGAGGTTAAAGGAGAAGAAGAATGACAAGAGAAGAAATAATCGAGGGATTGAAACTACTTGAAGATAATATGGTTCACTTTGATGAATTACAGAATGATGAGGGCGAGTGGATAGACGTTCACGAATTGCTTTTTGAAGCAATACAGGCACTATCGCAAGAGCCGTGTGATGATGCGATAAGCCGTGAAGATGCGATAGGGGCAATATACAAAGCAAATGATGACGGGTTTTTGTTTGACAGAGTATTAAACAAAATAAAAGCCTTACCATCCGTCACGCCAAAGCCGATAGAGTGCGAAGATGCGATAAGCCGTGAAGAAGTGTTAGAACAAGCGTGGACATTAGAATATCCTGATAGTTCAATCGAGGAAGTTGTTAGTGTAAGGGATATTGAACAGTTGCCGCCCGTCACACCGAGCAGACACGAACACGATTGTTCAACTTGTATATATCAAGAAGAACGAGATAGCGGTGAATGTTATGAGTGTGTTAAGGGTATTCAAGATTGGTATAAGCGAGAGCCGAGCAGACGTAAGGGCAAGGATATGACAAATGACAGTGCAATAAGAGTATTAGAAAGAGAAGCGTACTTAAAGTGTGAACATGATAAAGAAGCCTATAAAATGGCAATATCTGCACTTAAAAGGGAGCGTAAGGGGCATTGGATAATCATAGATGATTGTGAAAAATTTATTGCGAAGTGTTCCGAGTGCGGTCGAATAGAGGATAGTCGGATGATAAGCAAGTATCCGTATTGTCATTGCGGTGCAAGAATGGTTGAGCCACAGGAAAGTGAGGAATAAATATGGCAGATATAGATTAGGTATCGTTGAAAGAGCAGATACAGTACTTGAAGCAACAAAGGAGAGTAGCGATGCAGATAGTAATTGAGATAGATGATGATAATTATGCAACGATTCAAGAAGAATACAAAGAAGAATCAATGAGAGAAAATGGCGAAATAAGTAATGAAACTGTGAATATAATACTTGATGCGTTCTATAAAGGTACAGTATTACCCAAGCATGGGCGGTTAGCCGATTTAGATGCCGCATTGAAGTGTGTCGATGATGATAGTTTAGAGCCTTGCGATGCAAAGTGGCAAGCAATACGGCTATTTGATTGGGCAATGAGTAAGCGTGTTGTACTTGAAGCGTGGGGGAATGAGGAATGACAAGAGAAGAAGCGGAAGAATACGCAAAGAATATGACATATCGTGATGCGGTCTATAATGCTTTACAGGGTAAGTGCATACCATACCGCAAGGCAACACTTATAAAATTGTATGAATTGCTTGATATGGTTGAGCCACAGGAAAGTGAGGATAAGGAATGAGTTGGGGAATAAGCGAAAATGCAAGTAAAGAAGAAAAGTTAAAAGCCGAAGTGAATGATTATCTTCACGGTTTAAATGCGGTAGGAAAGATAGATTATATTGGTTATAGCGAATTATACGATGCGTGTATGCCTATTCTTGAAGAATGTTATAACCGAATGGAAGAAGAACGAAAAGCAGAAAGTGAGGATAAGGAATGAAACTGATAATTGATATACCCGATGATGTATATAAGAAAACCGTATTCTATCGTGAGTTCAAAGATTTGAACGATTGTGTAACAACTATTAAAGCATTAGAGAACGGCACACCTATCCCCGACAATGCGACTAATGGGGAAGTGATAAAGGCATTATTTGAGCCGAATTGGATTAGAAGAATGGATGATGTTGTCAGAGAAGAATATGAGTTTGATGCGGTTTGGTGGAATACACCATATCAGAAAGGCGGTAAGTGAATTGACGGAAGTATGGAAAGATATAAAGGGGTATGAAGGACTTTATCAAGTAAGCGATATGGGAAATGTGAAGCGAGTAGAACACGAAGATTACAGATGCCGTCAAGGATATAGAGTATTAAAAGAGAAAATCCTTAAACCTTGTATATCAAGAGGATATAAAAAGGTGTGTTTGTATAAAGATAACAAGCAAAAACCTTTTTTTATCCATAGACTTGTTGCTTTAGCATTTGTTGAAAATCCAAATAACTATCCGCAAATTAACCATAAAGACGAAGATAGAATGAATAATAATGCGTCTAATTTGGAGTGGTGTACCTGCAAATACAATATCAATTACGGCACGAAGATACAAAGACAGAGAGAAACATTGATGCGGAACAATAGGGAGAGGAAGGTAAGGAATGAGGTTAATTGATGCAGATGCGTTATTCAAAGAAGAACGAGAAGAATATCGTAACAATGCTTGTTATATAAGCACAGACTATGAACATATATTTGCCGAAATAAATAATTCTCCGACAGTATGCGACATAGAGCAGATAAGAGACGAGATAGAACAATTAACATCACGCTACTCAATAAGCAAAGAGCGTGGCGGCATGGGACAAGTTGAGTGGTCGGATAGGCTTATCAAGGAAAGCGATGTTTTGCAGATTATCGACAAGTACAAGGCGCAGACAGAATGAAAGGGAGAAGGGAGTATGAAAGCAAGCGAAATATCAGATGAAGGGTTGGCGGCAATTTTAAGGGCAATAGCGTTCACATCAAATCTTTTAAGTGACGAGAAAGATTACATCCGTGAAGCGGCTGACAGACTTGAAGAGAAGGGGGAAGATGATGAGTGAGAGCATAACGGCGGTATTTAGTATGGGTTGGTTGGCGGGTGTCATAACTACACTCGTATCGATAGGGTTGGTGAAAGATGAAAGACGTAATAAAAGACAACATTTACACGATTCTCGAAACAATGATGGTGTTCTTCATGGGGATGGGTCTGGGAGCGGCCTTGATGGATGCGATTAAAGACTGGATAGCAAGTAAGGAAAAGAAGGGAGACGAAGATAATGATTAGTTTATGGACTGATGAAGAAAAAGACTTGTTGTATACAAACATGAGCAACCAGGAGATAGCAGATAAGATAAACAGGACGGTTAAAGCCGTCAAGAAGAAGCGCTATGAGGAAACAGGCCACTATGTAGAAGCTGGAAAGCAAAAGGAATCTGGCTATATACAAAAAAGAATAGTGCCGCATATGGATGAAACATACAAGAAAGCGCGTATTATAACACTTTGCGAAAGGTTAAAGGTAAAGCTGTATGGATAAATTCTATGAGAACAACCAAGATTTTAAAGATTTTGTGGATGCAAACGCTAAAGCATATAACAAGTCGGTCGAGTTCATGATAAACACACCGACCGCGCAAGAGTACAAGAAGTATTTACAGGAACGGGACAAAGGAAAGGCGGTAAAGAATGAAGTCAAAGCTTATGGGTGTTAGTGAAGATGATGCTATGGTTATTATCAAAGTGCTGATGCAGAACGGATTTACAGTCAAGAGCTTTCAGACTGATGATACCATTGTTGAAACTATAATAGAGTTCTGGAAACATGAGGAAGGATGGCAAGAATGAAAGTATTACTAGGGATGCCGTGTGTTAAAGATATACCTTACAAGACTGTAATGAGCCTGTTAAAAACAGTCAAGAAGGGCGCTGTCGAACCGCTTATAGTTAATGGGTCGCTGATATACGATTCCAGGGATATGATAGCTAAGTTTGCTGTTGAGAAGGGCTATGATTATATCCTGTACGTGGATTCTGATATGGTTTTTGATGCTGAATGTCTTAACAAGCTTCTGGCGCACGATAGGGATATTGTGACGGGATTATACATTACCAGGCGCGGAGAAAATAAGAATGTGGCTTATAAACAAGTTATCAAGAGAAGACTGTTCCCGTACAGAGCGCCGAAACTGATACACGATACATATTCCGCTGGATATGCCGAAATAGCCGCCTGTGGCTTCGGATTTTGCCTTATCAAGACCGAGGTGATAAAATGTATGTCTAAGCGGTATAAGAGCTTATTTGAGCCTTATGGCGGGCTAGGTGAGGATATAGCATTTTGCGAACGTGCTAAGAAGTGCGGATATAAGATTTTTATAGACCGTGATGTGAAGCTTGGACACGTCGGGGAAGTGGTTTATGAGAAATAAAAAGCAAGGGGCGGTGGATAATTCCAGACCGCCCCAAAACCATGACCGTTATATTATATCAATATGCTTCCTGTGATTCAAGTAACAAGTCTTGCATAAATTCATCATATGCGGCTTTAATATCTTTCATGCTGGCCGTTGTATATCCTGTGTAGCCGTCGGGCTGTTTTGCGTATAAGTCAACGTCTGCCTGGTAGTGATACTGTCTGATGCCCTTATTATTATCCTTCATAGTCATTCTCCCTTCTCGTCTGCGAAATAGTATTCAAAGTCGTCTTTGACCCATTCGATGCCGTTTATTGTGAGTATCTTGCACTTGCCTTCTTGCTCCAACCTGGCACAACGTACCAGGTCTTCATAGTCGGGGCAAACATAGTACAGAACATCGTTGTCGTCTATGCTTTTAAGGTGTGATGGGATTTTGTATGTTAAGGCGTATTGCTTGCCGAACTCAACCTTGCCTTCGACGGCGGTACGGAGAATAGCTAATTGCATATCCAGTCTGTCGTGTAACATACGCGTCTTATCGTCCTTCGCGCCTTCCAGGGCTATAATTGCTTCTAAAAGCGTCTGGAATATATCTGATTGGCTAATACCAAAGTCTTTATTTATTAGCTTCTTCATCGTCTTGCTCCTTTCATAAAACCTCGTCATCGCCTATGTAAAAGTGGCTGTCGTCACAATTCACGTAATAGTCAATGTCAACAGATGATACAAGTTCGCGCTCTATAATATCTTTTGCTGTGTAAAAGTACGCGTATATAATGCTGTTTGTAATGTGAGTCCAGTTGCCGCTATCAACAAGCACGGCCTCGGCTATGCGATGTAGCTCGTTTATGCAATTCTCAAGTCCTAACTGTCTTAACGCTTCCTCTGCTGTATTTACGCCGCTGCAAATAGCGTCTTCCCAAATAGTCAAGTTATTTAATATACTCATAATCGTTCTCCTTTCATGCCATAACTTCATTCCAAGCGGCCTGCACTGCCAAGTCATACTCTGTATAGGCCGTTGCTAGTCTCGTTGTGTAGCACTCGCCAAAGTCGGGCGCTTTCGGGTCTGTTATCTCGTAAAGGTCTATCCCTTCGGGGTCGGCCTCGTAGTCGGTGCAAATGTATCTAACGTCGCGGCCCTTTAATTCATCCCAGGGTCTAAACTCAAAACGGCCGTAGCCCTCTATCCAGTATTTTTCACGCATCGTCGTTCTCCTTTCATGCTCGTGCATCTTCTACCAGGTCTACCAGGTAGTTTATTATTACCAGTGGGTCGTTAAGTAGCAAAAGCTTTATCGTTTCGGGCGTTTCGTCGTAATCCCTGGCTTCGTACTCGTCCAGGTCGTACAGCCTTTGCGCTAGTTTGATATATTTCTCAGTTCGTGTCATGTTTTATCCTTTCCGACGGGGCTTGTTTCAGCCCCGCCTTTGTGCTGTGCTTTAAGCGTTGAGTATATATTCAGCGGCTTTCTCGGCCTGGCTCGATGCCTGTACTATCATTTTCGGGTCGTTCTGGAGCTTTTTAATCCAGGACTGTAAGTATGCAACGCTGTTGTCGAATGTCTTGCTTGTATCAAGTCCCGCATAGTTACTCAAAAACGCGCTTCCCATTTCTGCAACAAGTTCTTCACGGCTGTATTCTTTGCTACCAAAGGCCGCTTTCTTGTTCTCGTTCTTGCGGTCGCATCTGGTAGACTTTAATGTGCTGTGTGTCAGCTCGTGGAATGTCGTCCCGTAATAGCCTTCTATCAAGTCAAACTGGCTCTTGTCGGGTACAACCACAAGGTCTTGAGCGGGGCTGTAATATGCTTCATCACTGCCCTTGACGACTTTGAATTTCGGCGCATCGGCGCTGTTTATATAGCGCTCGATGATGTTCTCGGCGTTCTCGATAGCGTCATGGCTGTTTTCGGGCGCTTCGTCCTTCGTCCAGTCGTGTTTTGGTGTAATGCCTTCGCACTGTGTCAGTACGTTGAAGACTGTGTAATATCTAAGCGCGAATGTTGTGTATGTGCTGGGCTTGCCGTTGTCGTTGTATATCGTGTCGCCGTTCTCGTCCTTGCGCTCGTGTGTCTCTACTATCCAGCCTGTGATTATCTGGCCTTTCTCGCCTTTCTTGACCTTGCCGCCTTCGGCCTTAATCTGCTGGAATGTTGCATACTCGCCAGCGGTATAATCTAAAAGCATGTGGTTCATCAAGTTATATCTCTTGCCGTTAGAGTGTGAAAAACAGGGGAACATAAGTGTCTTGCCGTCACATTTCCATGCGTCAGCGTGCCAGGGCTTAACCCAGGGAATAATACCCTGTTGCATCTTCTCGATGATTTTGTTTGTGATTACTTCATAGCTCGTCTGTTTTTTGTTTGTGTTTGTCATGGTTTTGCCTTTCTCCCCGTCGTGCCGTTAGGTCAGCGTGTTTTTAATATTCGCGGTTATAAAATTTATTTATTAACTCGTCGCGTGTTGTAGCGGCGATGTTTGCTTGCCACAAGTCCTCAACCAGTACGCGACCAGTTACCAGTGCTGGCAACGTGTCGGTGGCTGGCCACTCGTAGTCAAGTATCAGCGATGCAAATGCTCTAGATGCTATACACTCGTTTTTTGCTCTTGTCATGGTTTATAAACTCCTTTCGTGTGCCGTGTGTGTATTATTCCGCGATGCGTGTCGCCTGTAATGTGCGGCATATTAAGTCATTCTCTATCTTGCCAAAGCCAGCGGCTTCAAGTGCGCGGCTGACTTTCACAACGTCGATAAACAGCTCGTTTGTTACGTCCTTGACGGCTACCACGTCGCCGTTGCCGTTCACGTAATCGCGTGCGTCTTTCTCTGTCTTGGCGGGTATTGCAACTTTCATCACGTCTGTGCCGTCGTCAAGATAAACATAAAATTTTTTCAGTGCTGTCATGGTTTTAATCTCCTTTGCGTGTGTGTATTTACGGGTTACGCTCGCCTTTTGTGCGGACTTGCGACCGCCGCGCTGTGTGCGTGGTAGGTTTATAACCCTTTATACTCGCGTCTACTTTTTCAGCCTGGGGTGAATAGTGTGTTGAAATCCCGACCCTGGGGGCGTTTCGCTTCGCGGGTGCTCCTGGTGCGCTGTATGCGTCACTTGTCCGAGCGTGTGTCCTGTATGCGCTTGTCGGCTTGCGGCTGTGTGCCGTGGGTGTCTCGCCCGAGCCGTGGCGGTGTGCCGTTCGCCGCCTGGCACATTCTACGATACACCGCCGCGGTGTAACCCGTCAACATCGGAAAATTGCACAAAGTTGCTCAGGCCGCATAAACACTGGCCAAAATCGGCAAAAAAAGTTTTTCGGCGGCAAAATCGACAACGCGGCGGTGGATTTTTCGGCAAGTTGCACAACGCCGCGGTGCTTGTAAAGCTAGAGAATTAGTGATATGATATCAATGCGCGTGAGAGTGTACGCGCGAAGGAGTGTGTGTATATGCCAGTAAGCGCGGCCAGGATAAAAGCCAACCACAAGTACGACGAGAAGACGTATGATAAACTGACTATAAGGGTTAAAAAGACTGACATGGAGCGCGTGCGCGAGTGCATGGGCGATATGTCTATAAACGCTTTTATCAACCAGGCAATACTGGAGAAGGTTGACAGGGATATACACTAGAGACTAAGATAATAATATATATAGCACTATTAACAGGCGCGTTCGTCCTAACAGGCGGGCGCGTTTTTGTATGCAAAGGACTGAGCGATGAGCGAGAAAGTAGAGAAGACGAGATATCAGCAAGTTATCGACGGCGACGTTGAGCCAGAAGGTAGTGAGAAGGGCTGGAGTAATTTACAGCCAGAGAAGTATAACTTTGCTGTTATTGACAAAGACCGCGCGAAGGAAATTAGTCGCAAGGGCGCGATGGCTGTTAATAAACTACATGGCGAGAAGAAGACCGCGAAGCAAGCGCTGGAGCAGATACTAACACTTAGGGTAGACGATAATATCCTGGCGTGCGCGGATTTGCCAGACGACTTGGCCGCTAAGCTTAAACGGGATAATCCTAACGCGACTATGTATGATTTACTACAACTCGTCGCCGTAGGACGCGCCGCAGGTGGGAACATGAAGGCGTATGAGCTTATACGTGATACATACGGCGATAAACCAGTCGATAAAGTGGACATCACCGCGGACGTGACGACAGAAGCAGACAGGGCGCTAATGGCCAGCATCGCAAGCCGCCTAGAAGAAACAGGCGCACACGTGGAAATAGTCAAAGACATAGATAATACTGGGGATTCGGGCGCATGAGAGTGACAACTATTCGCGAAAGTTTAGTTTCACGAATAGATGACAAAACGCTGGGAAGTCGCATGGTTACTGGGTTTGCTGGCATTTTCGGGAATCGGTTTCGGGGATAGAGCCTGTAAATTTAGCAAGAATTTATACACCGCACGTATATATTTAAATTTTTACACTAGCTAAATTTACTACGCATACACACGCATACACACCCGCACATACACCCCCCCCCCGCGTGGGAGCGCGATGGCGGCGCGAAGGAAACCATATATCCGCTCGCAAATTTTATATGAAAATAAGTCGCTTTAGCGTACTAAAGTATTCCTAAGAAATTAGGACGGAGTATCAAA
>Ga0265299_10002679_pt1 | contig 17930 bp, 14 predicted proteins | sample AusTroGonzalo_MG_4_FD_193485 | JGI IMG/M metagenome (GOLD analysis project Ga0265299, IMG submission 193485) | Bovine rumen microbial communities from tropical cattle in Woodstock, Queensland, Australia - Gonzalo_02 | ecosystem: Host-associated > Mammals > Digestive system > Stomach > Rumen ... | reverse complement strand
ATGCACCGCCAGAGGAATAAATGATTCGACTGTCGGCAAGTCGAGACATTATGCGGCGGATTGAACTGGTGGGCATTCCAACCTGCGACACGAACTCGATTGAATAGGGTCTTGCCAGCGGATTGCCCGCCAGAGCGCGAAGGACGGCAGACTGACCGGCGGTAAGTCTTTCGTATATGGCGCCATACCCACCCAACTCACGGCTGAAAATCAGGTCCAGCGCAGCAGACATGCCGTCCAACGATATCTCCGCCCCGTCTGCGGACGTTTCCCACAGCGCCTCGCAAAGTTCCTGCACATCGCCAGATACGCCGTCGGCAAAATCAAGTATTCTTGCGACAACCGGCTGGGATATCCTGCGGTTTCCACTCTCGAAACGCGCCGTTATGAACCTTGAAAACTCCACACGGTCTATCTCGCCGACGGAGAATGTCAGCGCCGACTTGTAGAACGGACTGTCCATGTCGTCGAAAATCGACATCATTTCGTTACGCAAGCTGCCCATAAAGAAATACGGGATGTCAGCCTGGAACTGTATCGTAGAGCGCATTTCCGCAAGAAGGCCCCCTGCATTCTCAAGCCGCAGGACATCCTGGAATTCGTCGAAGACCACACATGATTTGCCATCGCCTGCTAGCTTCTCAAGCGTATCCATGACCGCATGCAGCGAATTCGGTTCAGAGGCTGCCCGCGCATCAACGGAAATCGTCGTGGAACCATCCCGCGGATCAACGGCAATGACGGGCCGAAGACGAAAGGCGAACTGCAGCGCCTTCTTGAGAAACGACATCTCGTCCGTGGCCTTTGCCACTCCACGCATCACACGCTCGCAGAATTCAGCCAAAGTCCTGATGCCATAGAGGTCTATATATATGAGCTTCATGCCCTTGATGGAGCCAATGGCATGTTTGACAAGAGAAGTCTTGCCCATGCGCCGCGCACCTTGAACAACCAGATTCTGACCAGACCTGGCGAATTCCTTGAGTTGGCGTTCAAGCTCAGGCCGCGGGCAGAAGTTCTCCCCGGCAACGATGCATCCATATTTAAAAGGGTTCATGCGCGAAATTATACCAAAAATGCACTGCGCAAATCAAGGCAGAAAATTGCGCACTTTTGCGCAGCGCAAATATAATCACTTCGCAGAGTGTACCATTCTCTTTTTATAGCCCATCGTCGGCAAGGTTCTTCGAAGCTTCGCCGGACTTCTGCACGCTCCCAAGCTTGGCCTCTAGCCCTTCAATGTCACGTCCGTCGAATCCTACGATGCTGTTGTCGCGCCAAACCAGTTCACCCGCATTCTTGCCGCACAAGTAAAGCGTAGAGCGCGGCGACCTCTTTGAAAACCTCCCTCCCGTAACGATCAACCGCCCCTTCTCGTGCAGAAAGACCGTCGGATTGTCCATTTTGAATCGCCAGTTGTTGTAGTACCCGCAATTGTATATACGAGCATCTTCTTTCACCCAGAATCCAGTCATGGCCGTGTCCGCATAACAATCCGTAAGAACGGCATCAATGCCGACCAGATCGAACGCGACTGAATTCTCCAGCATCTCAGGGATGTCGGAGCCGGACTTTTTCACGATTCCTCCCCAGACATGGCAACGCGTGTAGCGATTGGACCATTTCATGTCCCGGATGCCGGTAGTGTAGTCCACAACGACAATATCCGTAAAATGGGAATCCCCTATGTAGGTGACAAGCCCCGCGTTCCCGGCAAGGCCGGACTTGTTGCAGATGAAGTACAGGTTGTTCGCGACAATCTCATACCCGCCCTCGACTGCGCGCGGGAGATCCGGCGACCCGAACTGAAGCCCGACGCCTTTTCCGTTGCGGAATGTCGAATCGGCAAGCGTGAAGTGCCTTACGCCCATGACATGCGCGCAGCCTGCAATGCCGTTCCCGTCGACGTCTCCGCCGCGAATGAACAGGTTGTGGTCGGCAGGCGCAGTGGTGTAGCCGACTCCGTCCTCCATCATGCGTCCATAGTACCTGAGCACAAACGGCATCTCCTCCATAGCCTTCAAGTGGGCGGACTTGTGCATCAGGAGCGACGCCTGATTGGACACGACGAGCATCGAGTCTATCTCGTATTCACCGCGCGGAAACCACACCACGCCGCCCCTGCCTGCGGATTCAACCGCGCGCATGATTCTCGCCGAATCGCCGCGCTCGCCGGGAAGACGGGGGAAATTCGACACGTCGGCATCCCACGCGCCGCCAACGGCAGACACATTACAGACGACGCCCAAAGCGGCTCCAAGGACCGCAGCAGATTGAAGCCTCATAAATCTAGAAGACGATGATCATGGCGCCGGGCGGCGGGGCAGTCCAGACGAAAATCGCCTTGGCGTAATAGCCGCTGCCGCGATACACGCCGAATACCTTGTCGGACTTGTCGCCCGCAACAGCCTTCTCAGCATCAGTCGGCATGTAGTCGATGTAAGACTTGTTGGTCCAGCCCTTGCTGGGCTTTGTCACAGTGATGATGACGGGAGTGTCCTTCTTGCCGACTCCGGCGAGCAGATTCTCAAACACGTCCGTATTCGGCGCCGCGGCTGTGAACGTCATGTACTCCGGCGTGTGGCCGGGATAGACTACATCTTTCGAACCTTCCCTGCCGTTGTTGAACGAGGTGAAGATGTCCGACCCCACCGTGATGTTGGCATCGGCGTGGATCGTGAGGTTCGTCATCGACGAGTTGCCGGCGAATGCTCCGTTCGCGAGGCTCGTCACTGTGTCGTCTTTCGTCTTGCCGCCGAGCACGAGACTCGTCATGTAGGGCATCGGCGAAAGCGCGGAGCCGCCTTCATCGGAGCGATCAACCTTGCGCAGCGCAGGCAGTTTGAGGTCGCCATGGCAATAGTTTGCTTTTCGACCCCGAAGATATGTTACCGCTGCACTCGTAAAATAGTGCTGCGCCGTCATCGACTTCGGCGTCAAGTTTGTGACGGACGAGAAATTCCACGACGAGAAGTCCTGACTTGGCTCGGAAGACCACAATCCGCCATCCTCAATACTTCCTATGGAAGGAAGCCACAGAATCAGGTTCTCGACAATTATTTGCGATCCGGCGAACATGCTGCTGGCGAGGCTTCCCGGCATCCCAGGCTCGTCCAGCACGATGGTTTCGAAAGACGCAATCTGCGTCTGGGACGAAGAGTATACCCAGAAAAGCGCTTTTGCCGCCGTTGTAATCGTTCCTGGAGAAAAGAACGTCTTTACGGTGTTCGTGTATCCTATCGGGATAAGACACAGACAGTTCTGGTTGTTGAACGCTGTGGGAACCCACGGCGTGGAATCGTTCTCGAGACGGAACTCACCGCCAAGATCGACCGTGCTGGACCCTGCGAGCATATTCGTCGTGACCGAACCATCGCCGTTTTCAGTTGTTGTGATGTCGAACAATCCACCATATCCTCCCTTGCCGAGCTTGAACGTGTGGTTTGACTGATCCATTGCCGTAAGATTGATTCTGAAGTTGCCGTCGGTGGCCGTGGCGGTTTTCGCGTCGCGATCGTAGTCCTCGATCGTCCATGAATTGACGAAACGAGCTGCGAAGAAGAGGTTCTTCTTGTACTCCACCGTAATCGTCGCAGAGGTGGCATCGTTCGTCCCGATGTCGCCATACCATCTGGCGAACGAGACCCCGTCATTGGGAACGGCAGTGAGCCGGAGAACCGTCCCGTCCTCGTAGCGGCCGAGCGCATCCGCCTGGCTGCCATCGACGACATCCGTCGTGATGCTGCCGCGAGTTTCGTCGCACCTGAGCTTCAGCGAGATAGGCCCCGGCGCGCCCTTGCCGAACGAATCGGCGTAGGCAATGTACTGATCGGCGTAGCTGCGGAATATCTTGTTGGTCACTACTCCAAACGGCACGTAGCGCCCGGGGTTCGCCTCCATGTAGGAAGAGATTTCCGAGTCTGTCGCAGGACGGTAAGAGCCTTCTATGAAGTTCGTCCAAATCGTCTCGCGCGGAATGACGAAGGCGAAAGTCTTCGTTGCCTGGGAACTCGGGAACACGTACCCCTTCCCTGGCTCAAAGAGGGGCAATCCGCCGGTAAACTCGACTTCCCGGAGTTTTGTAGGGCCAAGGAAATGGTTCGGATAGTCGCCGCCTGAAAAAGTGACCCCGTATTCTTCGTGGCCGCCGATGACAACGCGCCAGATGTTCGACTGACCGGAAAATGCCTGATAGGTTATGTTTGTAACCGTCTTGTTTTCAGGAGAGATGAGAACCTCCACCGGCGTCTCATTTTCATGGACAGTTCCGCTTAAACATCTGAAAGCAGCAAAACCCACATTGACGACCGACGGCAGACTGAGCGTACCGCCGCAGGTGAAACTCTGGAACGATGCGCCGACAAACTCCTTCACATTGGAAAAGTTGAAGTCCTCCCAGCGGGATTCCGACGCTATGGGTTCGATGGCAGTCGATGCCACCGAGCGCGGAAATCCACCATACGCGTTCGGCGTCAGGTTCGGGACATTGAGGACGAGTCGCTTGACGGAAGGCCAGAATCCGTCATTGTTCTGTTCGGTACGGGCCGCGCTTCCGGATGGGATCTCCGCCGAATCGATGACGACTTCCTCGTAACCACCGTCCCATCCGCCCATGATCTTGTTGATCGAGTCGAGTTTCGACGAGTGGACAATGACGCGCGGCGTTCTGCCGCCGGCGGGGACGCCAAGGGAGTTTTCCCAGTTGGCACGAATCTTGCGGGCGGCAGGATTGCCGGAACGAGTTGCCACGCCGATAGAGAGGTCGAGATATTCGGAAACCGAACCACCTTCGCAGAATGCGTTTCCGCTGACAGTGCTACCAGAGCCTCCCGTCAGGTCTGCATCGTAGGAGGCGATTCCGCCGCCGGAAGTGAGCAGAGTGCCGATGGCCACATCGTTGTCGTTCCAGACTACGACCTTATTCCGCTCTTGCGTGATGTGCAGAACAAACGTGCCCGTGCTGTCAACCATAACAGGATGTCCGTGCGGACAGACTGCCGTACCGCCAGTCACGATGCTCCACGTCGGCGCGGCGTAGCCGAGTGCCTTCCATGTGCCGCCGTAGTTGAGGAACGCGAGACGTCCGTCGTCACTGACCTTGAGGTCGGTCGCCGTGCCGGAAGCACCTGCCGCAGTCGCGAGCTTGGCGGCGGAGAGCGTGTTAGTCCAGACGGCAGAGGAAAGATCCTTCGCCATTGTGAACTCGACGACGTCGCCGTCGGTGCAGAGGACGTAGAACTTCGGGCGGAAGTAGTCGACGTCCCCCATCGTCTTCACGAGCGCCGTCTTGCCCGAAAGCGCGTCTGCGCCCGAGACCGCCGACCATGCCGTCGCTATCTTCGCGGCAATATCAGCGTCTGCAGGATTGTTTACAAGCGCGACACTATACGCAACGTTCGTGGCGACCGGGTTCGCATACCACGGGATTACGTAGCTATTCGCTGCCGATGCGGACAATGCCGCAAGCAGGGCCGAAACAGAAAGAATGTGTTTCATTGTTTACTCCTTTTCTTATTTGGTTTGGCTTTTGTAAAGCCGGACATAGTCGATTTCATAACGGGCAGGAAGAACCGTGTCGTCCACGCCCATGCGTCCGCCCCACCCGCCGCCGAACGCGAGGTTGAGCCGGATGAAATACGGACGGCGGAACGGATTGAACCCGTCCTTGTCTGTCAGGCCGGTGATATCCTGCGAGTGATACTTCTCGCCGTCGTAGAAGTAGTCGATCGTGGTTTCGTCCCATTCCACCGCGTAGATGTGGAAGCCGTCTGCGGGGGTTGCGACTATCTTGCCGGCTTTCTGGACGTGCTCCCCCGTCTCCGGATCCGCCCAGTGCGTCGTTGCGAAGATGCAGCCCGGCCTGTGCCCGACGGCCTCCATCACGTCGATCTCGCCGCACTTTGGCCAGCGCATCCCGACGCCGCACATCCAGATCGCAGGCCACGTTCCGAGCCCTTCGGGGATCTTCGCCCTGACCTCCAGCCTACCGTACTGGAATTCAATCTTGCCCTTCGTGAAAATGCTGGCCGAAGTGTATGATGCTTCCGCGCGCCCTTTCTTGAAGTCGTTTGTCGGCGCAGATGGATCGTAGAACCTGTTCGGCCACTTCTCCTTCCGTGCGGTGATGACGAGCCTACCGTCTTCGATGCGGGCGTTCTCACTGTGAGCGACGGTGTAGTACTGCAACTCGTTGTTGCGCCTCCAGCCCTCCTCGAATGTCCACACGGCCGGATTCACCTTGTCACCGTCGAACTCGTCAGACCACTCTAGCCTCCAGCCATCCGCCTGTCCGTCGGCAAACGCCGCCACGGCGGTCGCGGCGACCGTCAACAAGGCGAACAGACGTATGCGAACAAGACTGAAACCCATGCTTGGTAGTATACCAAATCTCACCTCGCCTGAATTATCCATTAGGGCAAAAATTGTTATTCCATTCAGGCGGGCGTGTTTCGTAATTCCCAAACACTGCCTCGGCGACTACCGCCAGTCTATCCATGGAGCCATGTAGAGAGGAAGCCGCAGAACTCCGTTGGCGTCCGAAAGATCGCCTGGATGCAAGACGAGGTTTTCGCCGACGTTTGCCGCGAACTTGGCGCGGAACTTGTCAAGAGACGCCGTTGAATAATCCTTCTCACTCTTGACCTCCACAGCCGTGACATTCTTCTTCCTGCGCATTTCCGCGTTCGCGACAAGAAAGTCAACCTCCATTCTCTCCTCGGCATTGACCTTGTCGTAGCGGGAATAGAAGAACAGGTCAAGCCCCTGTGCCGTAAGCATCTGGGCGACGGCATTCTCCACCAGCATGCCCTCGTTGAACGAAAGGCTGTCGAACATTATGCGCCTGTGCGCATCCTCGACGGCCCTGGGATTCGCCCCAAACGCAAGGCTGACGAGCAGCCCCGTGTCCGCAAGATAGCATTTCATGGTTGACTGCTCTGCGCTGAGGGCGAGACCCGCCGATGGCTCCGTCGAATTGTACGCGACATTCACCGTCATCGCGTCCTTTAGCCACAAGAATGCGTCGCCGTACTCGCGCACACGAGCATCCTCTCCAAGGGCCGACAGCCGGAACTTCTTGTCGTGCTTCTGGAGCTGGCTGGGAATCTCGTCAAAGATTGCCTCCGCCTTCATGGCGTACTTGCCGGCATGTTTTCGTATGTCGGCGCGGTAAAGGGCTATAATCCGGCGCTTTGCCGCATCGACTTTCTTCAAGTCGGACGTTTCAATCCACTTGACCACCGCCTGAGGCATACCGCCGACCACCAGATACTCCCTGAACGCATCCTTCGCCTTGCGGTGCGCCGCGCCCATCGATTCCCTGTCGCGCAAATGCGAAGATATGACGTCCGCAAGGCCTTCCCGCCCTGTCGCCCAAAGAAACTCCTCGAAGTCGAGAGGATACATCTTGATATGATCTTCCTCCGAAGGAATTACGATATTCGACACGTTCTCCTGTATGGAAACCAGGCTTCCGGTCTCAAGATAGTGGTATCGCCCGTCCTCGACGAGATACTTTATCGCCGCGCGTGCGCGCGGAAATTCCTGAACCTCGTCAAAAATGAACAGAGTATCCCCGACATGTAAAGACACTGCATAATAACTTGATATCTTCTTGAAGAACACATCAAGGTCATCAAGGTCATTTTCAAATATAGCCTTTACCTCGTAAGGGGCAATATTGAAATCAATGAGGATGTACGATTTGTATTCGGTCTTGGCGAATTGCTCCGCCACATAGCTCTTTCCAACACGTCTTGCACCGTCGATTAGGACTGCCGTGTCCGGAGCATCGTTATTCTTCCATTGAAGAAGCCTTTCGTAGATTTTCCTTCTCATAGAACCAGTCTTTCTCAAGTTTCGGCGGTATTATATCACAATTCCAAGGGGCTGACAATAGGCTTATCTACACGATTCCAAGGGGCTGACAATGGGCTTATTTACACGATTCCAAGGAGCGGAAAATTGTTATTCCATTCAGGCAGGAGGTTTTGGTATAATTCGCAGACGTATGGACACACTGCTTACATTCTGCGAGGAGGACGGGAGGCGGAGCTTTCCGATGATCATCGACGGCATCTGCCGGTTCGCCAGCACGAAGAGGTGGCATGTCGAGAACATCACGTCCCGCGACAGGACGATGGAGATCGGGCGTCTGCTCGACTTCTGGAAGCCGATCGGCTGCATTGCCGAGATAAGCCCCGTCTCGACGCTGCCGATCAAGGCGTTCAAAGGCGTTCCCGTAGTGTTCCTGAACCGCAGCCCGCTGGAGACCGACGGGAAGGCGTCCGTGGTGGAGATGGACCATGCGGCATGCGTGAAGCTCGCCGTCGAGGAACTTCTCCGGGGCAAGCCGGCGATGCTCGGGTACACGCCCTACCTCATACCGTCACGCACATGGAACATAGCAAGGCAGGATGCGTTTGCGAAGATGCTGTCGGAACGCGGCGTTCCGTTCTCTCTCTTCGCACCAAGAAGCAAGGCGAAGCGGATTCCGCGCATAGACTTCATCAGGCAGATGCGTTCGTGGCTCAAGAGCCTCCCGAAGCCGTGCGGAATACTCGCGGCGAACGACGAGACGGCGTCGGTCGTGATCGCGGCATGTTCGTTGGAGGGGTTCAAGGTCCCGCAGGACGTGTCCGTGATCGGGGTGGACGACGACTCCACCATCTGCATGAACGCCGAGACGAGCCTGTCAAGCATCCGGCCGAATTTCACCAAGGGGGCCTACATGGCGGCGAAGCTCATCGACCGCGCGATCAGGCATCCCGACTGGCGAGGCCGCCATGTAGTCTATCCGCCCGAGGGAATAACGCGCCGCGACTCGACGCGGTTTGTCCTCCGCCACGACCCGGAGGTCGCCGCCGCCATCGACCTCATACAGGCAAAGGCGTGCACGGGGCTCGGGGCGGACGAGGTCCGCAGGAGGTTCACGTGTTCGCGGCGCTCCGCCGACGAGCGTTTCCGCGCCGCGACAAGGCAGTCCATCCTCGAGATGATACATTCGGTAAGGTTGTCGCGGATGCAGGAACTGCTCTCCAACCCGGACCAAGGGCTGAACGCCATAGCCAACCTGTGCGGATACGCCTCGCAAAACGCCGCATGCAAGTTCTTCCGGCTCAAGACCGGAATGACCATGTCGGACTGGCGACAGAAGCACGTCGGAATATGATTTTCCCCTGAAGCGACGCGCGGCGAATAAGCCGGATTCTGTTCATCCCCTTGCGGGGACTCCGATCATTCATCTGAGCGGTCAACCCGGGGGTCTAAAAGGGTCAGCAACTGGCACGGCCTTGTCTGCCAAAGCCTCCATGCCGACAACCATCACAACGCCTAGACATGCAATCGCAATTTGATTTTTCATTTCCTTTGACATCCTCGTATTTCAATGTATTATATCACAACTCACATAACCCAGTGCACAGGGATGCGGCAACTGCACACAGGATGATAAGAAGAACAGGATTGAGCATCTTCTTCAATGTAATGGTGGCGGATACTGCTACAAGCATCGCGGCGAATGCGCTGAAATGATTTGAAAAATCGAAGACGCTCATTCTGGCGAACGCGGCGAGAGCGACCAGCATCAGCGCAACGGAAGCCGGCCTTACGCCCCTAAGTATGCCGCGAACAATTGCGCTTGAGCGGAAGCGGTCAAGGGATGCAAATGCGAAATACGCAAGCACCGAGCCCGGCAAAAGAAGCGCGGCGGATGCGAGCACCGCGCCCGGGACGCCAGCAAGGCGAAACCCGAAATACGTCGCGCCGTTAACGCCGATGGGGCCTGGCGTCATTTGCGTCAGCGCCATGAGGTTGGAAAACTCTTCCACCGTCACCTGCAAAAACGCAGCCGAAGGCCCGACGAAGTCCTCGATGTACATCGGCACGAGCACAAAGCCTCCGCCAAAGCACAGTGCGCCATACTTCATGAAAAACAGCAAAGGCAGAAGCGAAGACCTGAACTTCTTTGCGCCTGCCGTCCTTGATCCCGCAATACAGACGGCTGCAAGCCCCGCCGCCATTGCGCAAACGAGAACAAGCCAGACATCGACGCCAAGCGACAGAGCAGCGAGCGCAAGCGCCGCGAGCGAATACGAGAAGACATCGTTGAGATTCTTCGACCAGCCGCGTATTATCGTCGCGGCGATTATGCCCGTCAACGCGCTCCGCAAGCCGAGGAACGCCGACTTGACTAGCGGCGAATCGATTGGCAGCGAATCATAGCCCGCGGAAACGAATGTAAATATTACGACCGACGGCCATGCAACGGCAAGCACCGCGACGAATGCGCCGATGCGCCCCGCGACCTTTCGCCCGACATATACGGCTGTGTGCGTCGCGATAAGCCCAGGAACCATCTGGAAAACCGGAAGCCTGTCGAGAAGCTCCCCTTCCTCCGTCCAGCCTCGCCGCGAAAGCGCCTGGTCCGCAACGGCGATGATCGCGTAGCCTCCGCCGATGACGAACAGCGAGATCTTCGAAAACTCCCAGAAGAGCAAAAGAAGGTTCTTCATCACCGCGCCCTGTATTCGGCGCAGCTGTCGGCCGTCTCCCAAACCTTTATCGACACTATCGACAGCGGCGACGGAATCTGACCAGAGAGCAGCGAGTGGAAATGCTTAGCCAGGTTCTCGGCCGTAGAGCGGAACGGTATCGCAACCGTGCGCATGCCGTGCTTTTCCACTACTGCAGCGATCTCGCTTTCGCCAGCCGAGGCCGTGTTGTATATGAACGCATGGTCGAAGCGGTCGCAGATCGTCTCCGTCGCTATGCGCTTCAGGTCCTTGAAGTCCATCACCATATCGTTCGTTCCGTCGCCGGCGACCGACACGTCAACCCTATACGTGTGCCCGTGCAGGTTCTTGCAGAGCCCCTGGTGGTTCGTGAGCACGTGCGCCGCATCGAACCTCACTGTCTTTGTAACCGTTGTCATTTGTGCGTATTATACCACAAAGCATACTTCCCAACCAAAGCAATCTCAAGTGCAAAGCTGGCAGTCACCGCCGCGCCGACAAGGGCTAGTCCTGTCAGGAAGTTGATCATGCCTCGTGTGGATTATGCCAAATTTTCAGTTTGGTTTTTTAGACAGGATTTACAGGATTGACATGATTACGAGATTACGAGTGAGCCACAAAGATCAGGAGATACAGGGGTGTTTGCTCCTATCTCTCCTGTTTCTCCTGTACTTTGTGGCTGTCCACACCTCTTCTCTTCTCACGGATCAATTTACTGTATTGTCAGTCCAAAGCCGTGTTGTTTAAATTCAACTCCCACGCTTTCACTTGCCACGCCCCATCCACGCCGCGTCACTTTAACGAGGTTCCATGACGGATCAACAAGCCGAGAGCGAATCTCGTACACGCGACGAAATGTTCATGAATCAGCCACATCAGCATAAGATACGCTATCGTTCGCGGCAGAACGCACAAACCACTCACCGCAATCGTAGCCAACTGCGAGCGCGGTTTCGTCTAACGAAAGCAATCCGTCCTCGTCCGCATCGTGTCCAATAGCAATCTCAACGTTGTTAGTAGTCGTCGCATCAAGCCCCAGTGAGAACACGAGCCGCCTTCCACCACTTTCATTGACCGCGAACGTGAAGTTCGTCGAAACCTCCGTATCGGAAAAATCCGCCGCAGGCAAAGCGGGAATTCCTACGGCAAACGAGCATGCCGAAACCAGAACTGCTAACAGGCAAACCAATGTCTTCATCGTACGACATCCTTTCATGGATAGACGATCTTGTAATAGTGATAAAGTTTTCTATGTGCTTCCGACTTTTCGTTGTCTGTTGCCCCCGCCCTGCGGCAAAACTCTTCCCATAAGTTTCTCCGCACAGGTTCGGGATATTCAGAGAAGTCATGAAGAATCAAGCCGCAAAAGCAGTTGAAAACTTGGCGACGGAAATCCGCCAAACCGCCATTGTACATCAACTTCATCCTTCGGGATCCTTCCCACTGCCACCATATGCACTCGCGATTCGTGTAAGAATTGAAATCATGAGGCGCAAGTTCACCGGTCAGCGCGTTTGTACTTCCGAACTCAGGCATGTATTCCCCCCTCATCCCCGCTTGGACAACAGCCTCTTCTCGTGCGACGTCAACAGGCAACGCATTTGAAACACAGTCGGCCACGTACATAAGCGCGCTTGTATCTGCTCGGAACAACTTGTACTTTGTTAGATGAAGCCAAATGGCGCTACTAAGCCCACGATAATTCACCTGATTGCCATTGGTCACAGCGGCAACAGGATAGCACTCAGCGAACATGTTGGAAACGACATGCCACTGAACTTGAAGCACCTGCTGCGTCGGGAACTTATCCTGAAGATCCTTTATCTTGCCGACGGTAGGAATAAACTCGCGCCACAACGTCCTTGCGCCATACTGGTTTGCGAGACCGGCAATCTCCGCGTCTATCTCCGCAATGGTCGGAAGCTGCGCCTCCGTCTCGGCAACACAACCGACTGCCGCTGTCGTTGCAATGCACAAGGTGCTTGCGATTTTACTGATAGGGTTCATTTGGCTTTCTCCTTGCTGTGATTCCGAATTTGGAAACGGTTACCGTTCCATCCGTCTGGACGGACACACTTTGCGGCACAATGCAACAGTCATGTCCATAAGGTCCGCCGATGATGCCCCATTTAACTGCTATGTTGACAGTACAACCGCCAGTTATCGGCTTCATATCATTCTCTCTGCGTTGGCACATGGCGCCCAGAGACAACATCAGGGGATTTGCCACCCTCTTTTCGACAGGATGTCGCAAACGCGAACAAGCAAATTGATACTGTTATGAGAAACATCCCCTTCATAACATAGACACTCTTATGACATGACGTTCGTTATACGCCTCGGATTTCTCGTCCTCCGAAATGCCAACCCGCCCAACAGACATTGCTGCTAATGCCGCACGCTTCCGTTCTTCCTCAAGCTTTTGCACTTGATCTTGCAACCGCCGCGCTTCGCAGAAAAGATGAATCGTCTGCAATATTGATGCCACGAGAACCGTAAGATAGCCGCATTTCTTCATTTTTCTCCTCATTGTGTATTTGTCACTTCACCATCGTCGTTCATCTCCACGAAAAAACCGCACCATGAATCATCCGCTTTCAATTTGACGACATCCGCTTTCATCGCGGCAAGAATTTCTTCCTGTGAAACAAGCCGGCCTTCTGCCTCCTTTAATTTACTCTCTTCCGTATTCCCAGTTTTCAACTGGTATAGCTTTTCCCGAAGGCTGATTACATAACGCTCTTGCTTCTCACAATTGTGCTTCAACTGATCGACGCCCCTCTTTTTGCATTCATGCGCCTGGTCTGCCGTTGCGCCGACTATTTCCCTTGAAAACGCCTTGGCACAGGCTCTGGCAATCTCTTGTGATGATGCCTTGACCCTCACGAGAACAGACGCCCTTTTCGCCCGAATCTCAACTTCTGCCGAAGAAATCGCCTTTATCATGTCGTTACTTGGAGCATTGGCACATTCCGCATGAACTCGCTTGTAAATCCGAGACTGAAAGTCTGGCGACAGCCAGGATTCACGCATCGCAACAAGTTGATCATACGCCGTAGAATTGCAATCGTTCTCAAACGCATAGTAAACATTCCCCCCGACTCGATGTCCATATGAAAGAGCGCATGTTGCCTCGTATTCTTGCCGTGCAAAGGCAACTGCCAATGCAATTACAATGGCTAACACAGCAACTGCAAGTGTAAAAAACAATGCTTTTCTCACCATCACTCCTCCTCAATGATTTCCATCATGAACTGTGACACCATCCAAACGAATCACATCATTTGTCGTCCGTTCTATCCAATGCTGGTGTTTGGTCACTTTGACAGTACCACTTTCCGTGATTTCAAACACTTGTTGATAGGCATTTTCAGAACCGCCAATCAACCTTCCGTCAGAATGCACAGAGCCTCTCGCCCAACTTTCAGTGGCATCCAGTCTTTGATACCATTGGACAGGAATGTTCCAAGTCATCGCTCCGTTTGACCACACTTGTCTGCGATCATTTGATCCTGCATCATCCATGCACCAATAATTTCCAACTGAAACATGATGCCAGTAACCTGCTCCTGCATCCAAATTATGCACGAGCACTCCGTCAAAATTTGTCGTTGCATAATACCCGCTTGGCTGCAACACGGTTTCACACGGAATCTCAGAAACGTCAATTCCTTGAAACGAAACATTCATAGGGACGATATACAGCCAAAGCCGCATGCCAAACCCTCCTGCCTGTCCTTTTGGCCGACATTCGTTATTCCACACCTGCTGATTGCAAACAATCGCTTGGGGTTCCTTCACCGATATAGGCGGATGATACGACTCCCCGTGGCAGCTGGCAACAACGTCAGAAATTGTGCCTCCTAAAAAATGCAATTGTAGAATGTTGTCACACCCATCTCCATCCAAGAGATCAGAAAAGAAATCATCCGCGCCAAGAGACCATGAAAGCCCAGCACCGACAGGGAAGTGCCTTAATTTCACTTTCTCCCCGACCCCATAGACATGCCTATTCTGATTAGTGTTTGCTGGAGCCACATAGACGGCCTCCAACTCCACCTTCACGCTCGTAAGCTTTTCCTCGTCTTGCTCCTGTGTCGCATCGGGTACGTTCTCCGTGAACGTCGTCGTAACGACGATGTCATTGGTGGCTGAACTCGGCAACTTGCCCTGGTACGTTATCGTGAAGTCAAGTTTCTTGCCGGGCGATATGTCCTGCTCGACGGGAAGGACATGACCAAACACTCGCTCCAACTTGTCTTCGCCGACAATCTCGAACCTGACATGACCGCCGTTCGGCCCGCCATGCGCCACGCAGTGAAGCTCAGTCTGCGTGGACTGCCGCTCGACCCAATTGGTGGGTGTATTCCAGTAGCCGTCCTCGAATATTACTGCAGACTTGGAAAACACTGCCGACGCTCCCGCGTCGTATGGGCCTTCGTCGTCCTCTTCGTACGGTCGCTCGTCGTGTTCTCCATACGAAGAGCATCCGCACCACCCGCCATACGCGGGAAGGCGATAGTTCTCGTAGCCGTAGTAGCCTAGCGCCGCGCATCCTGTGCAATGGCAAGCGCCGTTGCATGAATAAGTGAACACGCCGCCTGAAGACGAAACGGAGCAGCAACTGTTTGTCCAAGTGAAACCACCTCCAAGACAATCTGGCCAGACGGACATGGAGAACGTCGCGCCGCTGCGCATCCCAATAGCCTCTATCGTCACAGGCCAGCAGATATACATTTCCGTCGGCGAGTTCTGCCATACATCGATGTCGGCGCTCGACTTCCCGACACAGGCTATCGGCATTCGGCTTTCGGCACGATACGCCTTGCCTATGAGCAACATTACGCGATTTGTCCCGCCAGGCCGTGCGATAAACGAAGGATCGGGAAGCGCAGAAGGAGCATCACCGACGAAAGTGACAAGCGCGTTGGCATTCGAGACGACAACATCCACCCAGTAGTATGCGTTTGAGTTCGCTCCCTGCGGCAATTCTTGCTGAGGACCGAAAGCTGGTTCGCCAGCGATTAGCGGTTCTTCATCATAGTAGTTCGGAATGCCGTCATCGTCCCAGTCGTCGGGATTGACGCGGCGATACACGCGCTCGACATTGTTAGACCTGGCAATGAAATCGCCGTTAGGATAAAGTTCCAGTTGCGCAGAGACTGGCGTGTTCGTGTTACGGTTCAAAAAGAAGTTTTCCCACGTAAGAAGCTTGGTTCCGCTAGCCGCGTCCGCGCTCCAGAACTGCGAGAGGCAAGGAACCGCCGACATGGGCACTCCAGTTGCAACAAGACGGTTTGATGCATTTCCGAGATGCGCCCCAGCCATGCCCCACGAATATATCCAGAACGAATCAAGCAGTTCGTCTTTTAACGGGAATCTCATGCCGCCCAAGTCAAAACGAAATACGTCCTCGTAGCCACCGCGCTTCCACCATTTGTCGTAGCGGACGCCATTCGTCGGCATCGCATATGAATAGAAATCATTAGTTGTAGCACTCTCAAGCAAGAAGCCACGGGAGACATCGTCTATTGGGAATTGAGAATGTAAAATGGAAAATGGAGAATGGTGGATTTGGTCGGTTTCTGTCAAATGCGGAAGATTCCGAATTTCCTCGCCCGCCAAAGCCTTGGCGGCGGCGGGTACATTCTCAATTCTCAATTCTACATTACCACTCGGCGGCGATGCGCCGTTCGGCGGGGCGTTCGTGCCGCTTTTCTGCGCGGACAAGGTAGCAATCGTGGCGAAGAAGACGAAGACCGCAGTATGAATTGAGAATTTAGAATGTAGAATGGACCCGCCGTCGCCAAGGCTCTTGCGGGCGAGGAATTGCGGACGATCTTCAATTTTCCTTTTCCCATTTTCAATTATCAATTTCGCAATCGCGCATGCGATTGCAGTCACCGCCGCGCCGATGAGGGCTAGTCCTGTCAGGAAGTTGATCATGTACTGCGAGGATTATACCAAATTTCCCGTTTGTTTTCTTAGACAGGATTTACAGGATTAACAGGATTTGGTCGAGTAGCTTACGGTATCTCGACCGTCACCTTGAAAAAGCGATAGCCTGCCGCATCGGGGTCGGCGACATCCGTCACGTCGTCCCATTGCGCTGCGGTAGAAGGCGATTTCGCACCTTGAGCTGAAGCACCAAGCGATTTGGCTCCAAGCGTCTTGACGCGTGGCAAAAACGAATTGCCCGAACCGTCCTCGGTATGGTTAAGCGTAATCGCCGGTTTTCCGTCCTTCATCTCGAAACTGGTTATCCTGAAATCATCGTCCGGGTCTTCAGGATCAATCCCAAGCGCATAGCACTCACCAACCGTCCTGCATCCGTTGGCTGACATCGTGTTAGCCACCGTCGCAATGTCCAAATCTGCCAAATCCGGGAAAAGCGCCCTTGCGTTTTCTTCCATCCATTCTCTATTCATTTCGGTCCAATGCGCAAATAGCGTACAGTCTGTAATGTCGCTGCCCCATTTCTTCCACTGGCCACCGGACTTGGCCGTAAACCAGCCAGCGAATTCGAAACCATCCTTTTCCGGCTTCGGCAACGTCTTGTCTATTCGCGCCCCTGGCTGGTAATTGCCTTCCTGGTATGTAAACCACATCTCGGACTTTTGGCATTCGCCTTCCTGCGGATCGAATTCGACCCTTACGGCGTTGCGCCCGCCGAACATGTCGAATCTAAGTGTTATCTTCTTGACTACTTCGTCATCCTCATTAGACAACTCAAACAGCTGTCCCTCAAAGCTCGACACCAGAACCACGCCCCAGTACGGTTCCCCGCCGCTCGTGTCAACATCGTAAATCACGTCTTCGTACTTTACGTAGTAATACCCCTTGGGGAGGTAATATGTCTTGTACGCCTCAAGGCCAGTCATGCTGTAAGCCATCAGTGGAACCAAAAACCCCGACGCGTTATAGTCGGCCCGGCCAATCGCAATGCGCACCTTTGAAGGATCGAACGGAACGTCTTCAGCCTTTATGCGATCCCGCAGGGACTCCCTGATCTCGCTTGAGCAAAGGAACCGGACGCCTACAGTGTTCGCCTCTCCCGACGATGGCTCTACCTTGACGTAAAGGCTTCTGCTTTTACGGCTTGGAGTCGAGCCAGAGAACGCGTCGGTATAGTCGTTGTCTATGTTCATCTTAAAATCGTCAACCATGACACCATCGACCTTAAACCGCCCGGCAATCCAGTGATATGAATCATCAACATGAAATTTGACAGTTCGCTGTCCTGGGCAGACCTCGATGGATTCGCCGCTCATCAGCGTCATCCGCCCTCCCGTAGAGCCGTCGTCCACGCTCCATCGCAAATGGTTGGATAGGGAAGACGGGGACAAGGTATCGGACCCGCTGTTGAAGAAGTGTACCGTAAGGGTCGTCGTCCACACGGCATAAAACGTCACTTCCGTC
>Ga0265299_10002675_pt1 | contig 17941 bp, 10 predicted proteins | sample AusTroGonzalo_MG_4_FD_193485 | JGI IMG/M metagenome (GOLD analysis project Ga0265299, IMG submission 193485) | Bovine rumen microbial communities from tropical cattle in Woodstock, Queensland, Australia - Gonzalo_02 | ecosystem: Host-associated > Mammals > Digestive system > Stomach > Rumen ... | reverse complement strand
ATTTGGTCGATCATAATCAGTTGTTTTAATATTGTTGTATAACGTATTACTTTGATTTTGATGATTCTATTACCACGGCTTGTGCTTCCTTAAGAAATCTTCTCTTACTTTTTCAGGGAATGTCTCCTGGCCGACGGCCCCACCGTAGTAGTTGAAATAGCAGTGGTCATTGTAGGGGATCACCACCCCATTCATCGCTGACGCTTTCTCTTCATCGGTCATCGGACGGTCGAGGAGAGTGTAGCAATATAGTCCCCAACCTACACGTCTGAACCAAATCATCAGCCGTTCGGGGGTGGATTGAGAATAATCAATGCCAATGCACCCCATATCTTTCAACTGTTCACAAATGTTGTCGTATTCCTCTTGAGACAGCCGTACAATGGTCATCAGCGAGTCTTTATTCTGTTCAGCCTTTTTGCCACTATATGGCAGATAACGCTTGTCCGGGCCTTTCACATAGAATCTCTCAAGTTTATTTCCATTGAATTCCAATGTCATATCACAGCTGTCGGCGATGGCGGATTGAACGTATCGGTGAAGGTCTTCCATTTCAGTGTGATGCTCGTCATAATGTGTTGCCATAACATCTGGATTGCACTTTTGGCCTGGCAACATAAAGAAAACAGCCAAAAGCAATACATTGACCGCACCCCAGATGACCGTAGCCAACTCCCATTTGTTACGACAACGGATGCTTGCGAAAAACAACACAATGCTGATAATAAGAGCAGGTATCCAAAGCCACCAAAAGAAAACAAAAACGAAAAAGCCTATATCTTTGCCTATCCAAATTGAAATAATGATGGCTGTGACGATGGCGAAAGGAATCAGTTTCAGGATTCCGAAAAGGGTTCTGCGAGAATGTTCGTCCATGTCTATCTATTTTTCAACAAATTTCGATTGCAAAGATACAAGCTGTTTTCAAACACCCTTTTCCGGCTTCACCGCGCTCTCCGGCCACACAATCTTGCCATTACACGACACAGTCCACATCTCTCCATAATAATTTTCCGACATGTATTTCACGAACTCATCAATCCACTTGTCGTCTTTGTCCACAAACTGTAATAATCCGTCAGCATCTACCCATAAAGCTGACCAAAAGCTCTCTTCTCCAAGACTCCTACCAACATAATCTGGCATTTCCCTGCCAGGATAGTTGTCCACTACAAGCCCACGTTCGTTGACATTCACCACCATCCATGTTATTGGTCTGGGACTGTCCAACCGGGAGACGCATTCCTTATAGACCTCTTCCCACGGCTGACCAACGTGGGCATGAAGGAATTTGATTAACGGTGTATAGTCGTAACCCGTTCTATGGAATGAGTTGTGCTGCTTTATGGGCATCCTCTCCGGCAAAACATCCTGTTTCTTTCCGCGTTCAAACCGGTACTTCAACTTGCCAACCTGAATATAATGCCAATACCCATTGTGGGTTCGCTTGTTCACCTTTCGGTAAAGCGGAGGTTTGCCTTCTTTTCTATTGAATCCCATGTTGTAACAGTGTTATTACACCAACCCGTTTCGTTTCATCAACTGCTTAAGCTCTTTGTCGGTAATGTTTTCTTGGTCGGATTTGTCATAAATGGTGACAAGAGTGATATCGTATGGTGGTGATTTTACAGTTCATTGAGCAATTCTTCTGCATCGACACCATTAATTTTCCCTTCCTGCATCTGCTTAAGTTGTCCAAAAGCATGGTCAACTTTGGCTAAGCCTGTTCTTTCGGCGTGGCTTTCGTTTGCACCACGTCAGCCTCACTGTAAGTCCAACCCATTTTTGAAATCATCTTTTTGAAAAAGCTGACCTCATGGTTTGGTATGTTAATGGTAATTGCTGTCATATCTGTTTCTTCCTTTAGATTTCGGCTGCAAAGATACATTTTTCCAACGAATAATCATCATCTATATGAACTATTTATCGATTGTTTGGCGCATCGTTTCTGAGAGGTGTCACGCAGGCAGTGCAAGTCGCATCTCTCCGAGATGCTTGCTCAAACCGCGCCCGTCTGCCACCACACTGCGCCTACCGGCTTGTATGGTGTTAATTGCGCCTGTCGGCGCGTCTCATGCCTCCGACATGAGGCCGTTGTCGATGCATAATACCTACAAACCAACTTCCTTACACATCCGTTCTATCAACTCTCTATGTTGCGGGTACAGCTTCAGTAGTTCATCCTTCTTTGCCAACTCGAAGTTCTCGAAACGGAAGGCCGGACCGACGGCGCAGCCGACGAGGCAGAAACCGCGTTTGGAGGGGATGTCGGCGGCGAACCACTGCTTTGGCTGGATGACCACCTGCATTTCGTCTTGTTCGGAAAGACGGTGGACAGTCAGCATCCCGTCAGGATCAATGACGTAGATATTGAGCGGTTCGCCCGCGTGGAAATACCAGATTTCCACCATGTTGTGCAGACGATGGAATGCCGACATGTCGTTGGCAGTCAGCATATAATAGATGGTGGAGACGGGCTTTTCTCCCGTCTCGTCGTTGCCGAACAACTGGCGGTAATAGCCGCCTTCGGGATGCGGAACGAGCCCCAGTTTTTGGATGTATTCCTTTGCTTCCATATTTGTTTTGATTTTTCGGTTCTTTATGATTTTTCTTGGAACTGTCATAACTTCTTTCCTACTATTCGCTGCATCACCACGGCGCAGGAGGCGTCGCCGGTGACCGACATGACCGTGCGGCCCATGTCGATGAGGCGGTCGATGCCGGCGGCCACCGCCACGCATTCGACCGGGATGCCTGCTGAGGCGAACACTATCGCCATCAATGCCAAGCTGCCGCCCGGAATGCCCGGAGTGCCGATGGAGGCCACCGTGGAGGCGAAAGCGATGGCCAAGTACTGGCTCATGGTGAGGTCTATGCCGCAACAGGTCGCCATGAAGACGGACGCCACGCCGAGGTAGATGGCGACACCGTCCATGTTGATGGTGGCACCCAACGAGAGCACAAAACTGCCGATGTCTTTGTTGACACCCATCTTTTCCGTACATTGCATCGTGTAGGGCAGCGTGGCCACTGACGAGTCGCTGGAGAAAGCGAACAGCATAGCCGGCTGCAGGCCTTTGAAGAATTTCAGCGGTGACATTCTTCCCAATATTCCCACCGCAGAGGAATAGACCACCCCGGCATGAATAACAAAGCAGAGGTAGGCCAATGCCAGCAGCGCCGCATAGGAGCCCAGCACCACCGGACCGTTATCGACCACCACGGGGGTCAACATGCAGAACACACCGATGGGGGCCAGTGCCATGATATAGTCCAGAATTTTGCCCACCACGTCGTTGAAGCTGAGGGTCACCTTTCGGGCCATCTCACCCTTCTCGCCCACATGGACCATGGCAATACCGAAAAGCAGGGCGATCACGATGACCTGCATCATCGCCATCGAGCTCAACGGCTCAATGATGTTCTCCGGAAACATGTTGACCAACTGGTCCATTACCGTAACGTTGGATGTTTCGACAGGCTCCGCCGCAGTATCCAAATCAATGTTGATGACCGGCAGGAAGCTCTTCAGCAGACTGGGTAGCACCAGCCCAAGCGTCACAGCGAAAAGGGTGGTTGTCATGAAATAGAGCAGTGCCCGAAATCCTAACTTGCCCACTTTCGAGATATCATTCATTGAAAGGATGCCTGCCATGATGGAAAAGAGCACCAGCGGCGCCACAATGAACTTCAGCAAGTTAAGGAAGATAATGCCAAAGGGTTGGATATACGTATCGACAAAGTCGGCTTGGTTGCGAAGCAGGATTCCCGCCACCACTGCAAGCAGCAGGGCGATGCCAATCTGGGCGGTAAGGGAGAGTCTCTTCATAATCTATCGTGAAAAACATAACATTTTGAAAGAATCATAAACTTTTATGCACATATCGCAGCACAAAAAGGACGAAAAGCACCCAAATGGTGGGACTGATTTTCTGTATGCCTTTCTTGCCGCTGCAAACGTTCATCAGCACATAGACGATGATGCCCAGCATGATACCGTCACTGATGCTGTAACTCAACGGCATCATAATCATGGTGACGAAGGCGGCGATGGTCTCGCTGGTATCTTCCCAGTCGATATCGGTGACGTTGTAGAACATCATAACGCCAACGATGACAAGGGCTGGACCGGTGGCGGCGGCGGGAATGGCCAAAAACAGAGGACTGAAGAAGAGCGACAACGCAAAACAACAGGCGATGACGAAGGCAGTGAGCCCCGTACGTCCACCGACAATAACCCCGGCGGCACTCTCCACGTAGGTGGTGGTGGTCGAGGTGCCCAGCATGGCCCCGGTGGTGGTAGCGATGGCATCGGCCATCAGCATCCGGCCCACGCCGTCAACCTTGCCGTCCTTGTCCACCATGCCCGTCTTCATCGAAACACCAATCACGGTGCCGATGGTGTCGAAAAGATCAACGAAGAGGAAGGTGAAGATGACGATAAACATATCCGGAGTGAAAATGCTTGACCATTCCATTTTCATGCAGATGGGAGCCACCGAAGGCGGAGCAGAAACCACACCGTTTATGTGGGTCACACCCAGTGGAATGCCGATAAGCGCCGTGGCAAGGATGCCCCATAGAAGTCCACCTTTGACTTCCCGGACCACCAACGCACCGCATATCACCAAACCGATGAGGGAGAGCAAGGTGGCCGGGTCGCCGAAATCGCCGAGGGTGATCAGCGTGCTCTGGTCATCGACCACGATGCCGCAGTTGTGCAGACCGATAAAGGCGATGAAGAGACCGATACCCGCGCCAATGGCCGCCTTCAAACTTGCGGGGATAGCGTTGGCGATGAGTTCCCGAACCTTGAAGAGCGAGAGTATGATGAACAGGATGCCCTCAACAAACACGGCCGTGAGGGCGAAATGCCAGCTATAGCCCATCCCTAAGCAGACGGTGAAGACGAAGAAAGCGTTGATGCCCATGCCGGGGGCCAGTCCAAAGGGTTTCTTGGCATAGACGGCCATCACCAAAGTACCGACAATAGCAGCGAGGGCGGTGGCCGTAAAGACAGAGTTGGTAGGCATTCCCAAAGGTTCAAGGGCGCTGAAGATGCCGGGGTTCACGGCCAGGATGTAGGCCATGGTGAGGAAGGTGGTCACCCCGGCCACAATCTCGGTCCTCACCTTATGCTGTTCAGGATCAAAACCAAATAGTTTCTTTAACACGGACATCTTGTTGTCTCCGATAATTTGTTCAATCATAACACTTTAGAACAGAAAACGAAATGCAAAGATACAACTTTTTTGAAATGGTGCTAAACTCATGTGCGGAAACCATATATTTTTATACAGTTTCCGCACATGAGTTTGACGCATTGTAACTCATTATGCTAAACTCACGTGTGTTGTTTAGCGCATCGCCTCGGAGAGGCGTCACGCACGCAGTGCAATTAACAACATCATAGTGGGAACACCTTTCACCACGGCTTGTGCTTCCTTAAGAATCGGCGTTTTTCACTTTCGCTGAACCCTCCAGAATCGAATGCTCCCGCACTTCCGTCATATACGAATGTGCAATACTCGTTATATGGGATAAAAAGGTTGTTCTTCATCAGATTTTCCTTTGCTTTGTCTGTTATAGGATCGACCTGGATGTTATATTGGTAACATCCCCATTTGTCGCATCGGAAACGGATGTTTATCCGGTCAGGCGTATATTGATCGTATGTGACCCCTTTGCAATGCATTGACTTCAAACGTTGCTTGACATTGGCATATTCCTCTTGGGAAAGACCTGCGACAGCCATCATCGAATCCAAGCGAGATTGTGCTTCTCCTCTATTGTAATTGTCACTGCCGTAATAATTCCCTACATAAAACCGCTCCAGTTGTTCTCCTTCTAAAACCAGTTCTATTTCACAACTGTCTTTAAGTGCTTCATGTAGATATTCTCTCAATCCTTCCATTTCTGTGTGGTGTTCTTCGTAGTTTGCAGCCATGATATCGGGGTTGCATCTTTCGACAGAGGGCCGGGTCATAAAGAAAGCAGCGACGAGCAGCACATTGACCGCACCCCAAATGACCGTAGCCAATTCCCATTTGTCACGACAACGTATGCTTGTAAAAAAGAACACAAAAGTAAGGATGAGAGCGGGATATGTTAGCCAAAAAAGAGCAAAAGCTACGACAAAAGCAAAATAATCGTCATACCATATCAAGACGCCCAAAGCCGTGATAATAGCAAAGGGAAGCAGTTTCAAGATTCCGAAGAGGGCTTTGCGAGCTTGCACTGTTATAAGGATCGTATCTTTTTTGTGACTTTTTTTCGGTCTTCTTTAATTTTGCATGATCTTGGGATTCTTCAATGGGTGCAAAAATAATCAAGCCGGCAACTCGAATTTCAGATGCCCAACTTTGTGAACGACGAAGATGATGAGCAACTCTATGGCGTAGGCTATTAAATAGCTGTACCAAAGGAGAGTGGGCGCGTAATGGGCCACAATCCAGAGTACAGGGATGACCATCAGGGAGATCATAAACGAGATGAGCAGCGACATCTTATGGTAGTCGTAGAGTTTGTAAACCACCATAATCGTGTCGATATAGCACCACAAGGCCAAGCTAATGGCGAAAGCACGCAACGCGGAAACTGTTTCGCTGATAGTCGCTTCGCTGTCGGCACCGAAGCCACGTGCAATGGCCGCGGGGAAAATCCACACGGCGACACATATAATGACCATGCTGACGGTGATGAAACGGAACGACTTGCGTAAAATCAGCTGGAAAGCCTCGTTGTCGCCGCGACCCACCTCGATGGAGCCGAGGGATTGTATGGTACGTTCAACACCGGCCAGAAAGAGGTTGTAGATCTGCAACAGGTTCATACAGACAGCCAAGGCGAAAAGTCCTACCCTACCCTTTGCCAACGAAACGGAATGGTTGCAGGCGACGTAGAGCAGTGCCAGCGTACCGCAGGCTACGGCCAAGGGAGCGCCTTGGTTCACGATCTTACCCAGCGAAGCGCGGATGGTGGCGAAAGAGAAATTGTCTTGCGTCGTCGGACGCAGCGTAAACCGCAGGTGGTTGTCCTTGTAGCGGAAGTGGCGGCACATAATGGCGATGCCCACTAAGTGACCTATAACGGTGGCCGTTGAGGAGCCCTCAATGCCCCACCCTAACCCTTGGATAAAAACGAGGTCAAGACAGAGGTTGACCGCGTTGTCAATCAGGATGGCGACGGACGCAAGTCGCGGACTGCCGTCGACGCCAGCCATCGTGGTGAGCGCCCACATCACCATATAGGCCGGGGCACCGATCATCATTACCTGCAGATAATCCTGGGTAAGCGACAAAAGTCCTTCGTTGGTGCATAGCCAGCCCGTAACAACATCGGGAATGGCAATGCCACAAGCCGTAAACAGCACCCCTACCGCCAGACAGGTGGCCATGGCGAGCGTGAAATAATAGGCCACGCCCTGATGATTCTTCTTGCCTAATTCGATGCCGACCAGCATGCCGGCACCCGTGGCCAGCAGCATGTTCAAGGTGAACATCACCTGCACCACGGGCTTCGTCAGGTTGATGGCACTCACGCCGTCCTCCCCAATCAAGTTGCCCACAATGATGGCATCCACCACATTGCCTAAACAGCCCGACAGGGCGATGAGGATGCTCGACCATAGAAATTGCCAGTACTTGTGGTTAAATGTTGCTTTATCTTCCATTTGTCTTTGAGTTTTTTATTCAATAGGTCGGCTTGCGCCGGTAATCTTGCGTCCCTACCCCGGCCTACGGCCACCCCTTCCAATGGAAGGGGAATTGACCTTTGACCATTGACTATACGGTAAAATAGTCGAAGCCGATGATGGTATCAATGAAACGATGGACATAGTCGGCGGCGGTGGGTGGCCACTGGAATCCCATACGGTAGAGCACCTGTGTGGTGTATTCGTTGGTGGACTCTATCCAGCGCATGGTGTGCTTGCCGCTCACATTGTAGGCCATCAGCGGACGCAGCAGCGTGACAAGGTCCGGATTTGCCATCATCCGCTCTAAAGCCTCTTGGAACTCAGGCATTTCAACCCGCCTCAACGTGATGCCTGCCGCGGCAAAGCCCGTCAGGATATCGCTTAAGAACTGTGGATGGGTGTTGTTGGGATGGAAGACAATACACTCCTTCGGGGTCTGTGACAACTTCAGAATGGCACTAGCCACCTCGTCGATGGGCGAGAACTCAAAACGACGGTCAAGGTCTGCATAAGGCACCATCCCAATCACGACGTAAGCCCGCAGACGCGCCAGGAAGTTGTTAGTGGTAAAGTTAATCTGGAATTCACCGTCCTTCTGGCGTGCAGACAAGTTGCCCACACGCATAATCTTGGCATTAAGTCCTTGCTGCTCAATAGCTTCGAGCACCAGTTCTTCGGCCTTATACTTCGAATAGACATACTTGTTGGCATCGATATTCTGCCCGATATTGAACGTCTGCTCGGTCAGCTTCACCTCAAGCCCGGGTTTGCCGTCAACGCTCATGCCAGCTATGCTGTTGGTGGAGATATGGATGAGTCGCGAACCCGTGCGCAGACAGAATGTGATCAGGTGACGCACGGACTCAATGTTGACCATCTCGATGTCGTTGCCAGCCGAGAAGTGCTTCACGTTGGCCACACAGTTTATGACTGTTAATTGACCATTGACCATTGACCGTTGACCATTGACTGTTGACTGTTGACCATTGACTATTATGTCGAGGGCATCGGGTTGGGTGACTTCGGCGTTAAAGGCCGTGACACGCTCATCAAAATGATCGAAGTCCTCGAAATAGTAGAAGTACAGCGACTTGAGGCGACTGAGAGCCTTCGCGTCGTCCTCCGCTCGGATGGGACAAAGAATGCGACCGCTGTAATTGGAAAGCAATTCTCTAAGAATGTGAATGCCGAGATAGCCCGTGGCTCCCGTCAGCAGGACATCGCCAATGGGCTGACGCTTGCCGTTGCGGAAGGCATCGAGCGTGTTAGCGGAGAGAATGTCTGCGTATTGACCATTGACCATTGACCATTGACCAACGACTGTTGACTGTTGACCGATGACTTCCACCGAATCATCTGATGCAGAAGTGTTTTCGGCATCGCTTCCGTTCACAAATGCCGCCAAAGCGCGAGGTGTTTTTTGGTTAAACAAGTCGTTGAAGACAATCTGCACGCCCTGTTTGCTGGCCTCTACAATCACCTTGATAGCATTGATGCTGGTACCGCCAATCTCGAAGAAGTTGTCGGTGGCGCCCACCTCCGGAATCTTCAGCACTTCGGAGAAGATATTGCAGAAGAGCTCTTCCGTTTCACCCACCGGGGCCACATACTCGGTGGCGCGCTTCATCTCGGGTGCCGGCAGCGCCTTACGGTTGATCTTGAGGTTCGGTGTCATCGGCATCACGTCTAACTTCATATAGACATCGGGCACCATGTAGTCGGCTAACGATGAGGTGGCCAATGCTAACTGGATGCCCTCATCGCTGAGCGAGGAACCCTCGTCCAACGTATAGTACAGCACTAGGTGTTCGTTGCCCATCACCTTGCGCACCTCGGCAGCGGCCTGACGGACGCCCTCGATGTTCAGGGCTTTGTTCTCGATTTCGCCCAACTCGATGCGGAAGCCGCGCAGCTTCACCTGCGTGTCGATGCGGCCTAAATACTCGATTTGTCCGTCCTCGTTCCAACGGCAGAGGTCGCCCGTGTGGTACATACGCACGGGACGGCCCCAACGGTCTTCCTTCACGAACGGGCAATCAACGAACGATTTGGCCGTTCGCTCGGGCAGTCGCCAATAACCGCGACCCACCTGGATACCGGCAAAGCAAAGCTCGCCAGCCACGCCCTGCGGCACAAGGTTGCCGGCCACGTCAACGATGAAGTTCCAGTTGTTGGCCACGCTTTCGCCGATGGGGATGTTCTCGATGCGCTGTCCCGGCTTGATGGCGTAATACGACGTATCGTCGGTACACTCCGTGGGACCATAGACGTTGATAATCTCGATGTGGTCGCTATATACACCGCTCATCTTCTCGCCGCCGCCCGTGGTGAAGCGGATGGGCAGGTCGTCGAAAGCATTGAGCAGCAAACAGGTCATCGCCGTGGAATATCCGCCACCCGTAATCTGATGGTCAATCAAGAATTGGCGAATGAGTGCCAGATCCTTGCGAATCTCCGTCGGCATGATGTGGAACGAGCCACCCAACGTCAGCACAGGGTACATATCCTCGATGTGCGCATCGAACGAGAAGGAACGGTGGCCGCTGATGCGGTCTTCTGACGTCAGCTTCTCCATGTCGATGACCACGGCGATGAAGTTGCGCAGGCCAGCTTGGTGGAGCATGGCTCCCTTGGGCTTGCCCGTAGAGCCGGAAGTGTAAATCATGTATGCCAAACCATCTGGAGATGATAAATCCACAGCGGCAGCATATTCTTCATTCTTCATTCTACATTCTTCATTTTTCATGAAGTCGTCAATGAAGAAGGTTTTGGCGGCGGCGGTGCTGAAGTCGCCTTCCGACTGCTTGGCCTCCAGCACGTCGTGCGAGGTGATGAGCACCTTCGACTCGGAGTTCTCGAGCATGTAGCTCAGTCGCTCGTTGGGATACTCGAAGTCCAGCGGCGTGTAAGCGGCACCCGCCTTGTGAATAGAAAGCACAGCGAGCGGGAACTCCTTAAAGCGGTCAAGCATGACGCAGACGAAGTCGTTGGGCTGCACACCGAAGTCGATCAGCTGGTGAGCCAACGCATTCGAGTAGCGGTCCATCTCGGCGTAGGTCAGTTGACTGTCCCGATCGACCACTGCCGGTGCGTCGGGGGTGCGTTTGGCCTGCTCGGTGAAGAGGTTGGCAAAGGTTTTGCTCAGATCCACGTCAATATCCTTACCCGTACCAATTTTGATGATACGCTCCGCCTCCTCATCGCTCACAATGCTGATGCTGGTGAGCGCGTTGTCGGGAGCGGCCATCATGCGGTCTATCACGACACGGATGCCATCGGCTAAGCTTTGCATCAAGCGGGCAGAATACTTGCCGTTGTCGTATTCCACGCAGATGGTGGGTTTTCCTTCGTAGTTCTTGATGAAGAAGGTAATGGGGAACTTCGGCACATTGAGTTCCAAATTCTCCAGCTCTAACGGTGTGCCCTGGCAGACATACTGGTTCATCACGCCCAACTGATAGACGAACTGTATCTCAGCCGTCAGTCCGTAGTCGGCGGCAATCTGGGCAAACGGATAGTTCTCGTGCTGCAGGGTTTCATCGAAATTGTTGCTCACCTCCTGCAGGAACTCTATCACCTTCTGCTGACCGATGTGGGCACTCAACGCTAATGTGTTGACAAACATACCCACGGTGTTGCGGATTTGCAGGTTGCTACGGCCACCCGAGACGGTGGTGATGCACAGCTGGTCGTTGTTGGCGAAACGCGACAACACGTAGTATATAGCACCTAACGTCAAATGGGCAGGCGTGATGTTGTTGGCGCGACAGAAGGTGTTGACCGCTTCCATGTCGAACTGGGCACGAGCCATACTGATAGTGCCCTTGGTGGGATTTTCCAAGTCGGGCTGTACTTCGGTAGCCGCCTCCACTTCTGCCAGACGGCTCGCGAAAAACTCCTTGGCGGCATTGTATTCTTCCCCACCCTCGTTGTCCTTTTCGGCCATCACGTAGGCTGCGTAGTTCAGGTCTTCCTCCTCGATGGCTTCTCCGTTCATCAGGCTGCACAACTGGGAATAGAAGAGATCGAACGAACCGCCGTCAAAGACCAGGTGATGCACGTCTGCCAACAGACAGACCTGTTTCTCGGTCGTCACAATCTCAAAGCGATAAAGCGGTCCCGCGCTGAGGTCAAACGGACGCACAAAATCGTGCTTATGCTGCTCCAGTTCTGCCTCGCTCATTTGGATCTGCGGAATTCCCACGACCTGCTCCTGATCTATAATCTGCACGACACCTGCATCACCATTCCCGAAATGCACAGTCAACTGCGGATGATGCTTGACGAGTTCTTTCAGCGCGTCGGCCAATGCCTGTGTGTCGATGTTTTGCGGGAAGCCGATACGGTAAGGAATGTTGTAGAGGGTGGTCAAGGGATTCTTCAGACAGTCGAAATAGACGCCGGTTTGGGCGTAACTCAGCGGGAATGTTGAATGTTGAATGCTGAATGCTGAATTGGGTTGTGTGTCGGAAGCTTTGGAATCTGTGGCGGAAGCTGAACCTCCGTCCATAATGCTTAATCCTTCATTTAACACATGCTTCCAAATCTCGTTCTCAATGCTTTGCAGTGTGCCAGTCTTTACCAGTGACTTTGCGTCGAGTGTCACGCCATAACGTTTATTAACCTGCACGGCTAGTTTGATGGCAGAAATAGAAGTAAGACCCGCATAGCCAAGCACTGTGGTGATGCCAAAATCGGTATTCCCTACAATGGTTGCAATCATATCGTACAGTTCTTGCTCCAACGTGTTTAGAGGAATAGCGGCATATTCTTCATTCTTCATTCTACATTCTGCATTTCTTTCGGGTTTCGGGAGGGCTCGCTTGTTCACCTTCTGGTTCTGGTTGAGCGGGATGGCATCGATTTGCATCGTCACGGCTGGCACCATGTAGGGCGGTTTTTCTTCCAGAATAAAGTTATTGAGAGCCTCAACATCCACCTTTTGGTCGCTCACCACGTAGGCAGCGATGAATTTTCCGCCGCCCTCATCATCGAAAGCTTGCACCGTGGCATCCTTAATGCCCGGAAACTCCCGAATCACGGCCTCCACCTCTTTCAACTCAATGCGGAAACCGCGAATCTTCACCTGACCGTCACGACGGCCGATAAACTGGATGTTGCCGTCGGGCAGGTAACGCACGATGTCACCTGTGCGATACACGGGAGCCCATTTCGCCTCATCCGTAAACGGATTGGTGATAAACACCTCCGCCTGTTTGTCCGGACGGTTCAGGTAGCCGCGGGCCACCTGCGGACCGCTGAGCCACAGTTCGCCAAGGGCACCTGCGGGAAGTCGCTTTCCGTACGAATCTGTGACGTATGTACGTACATTCTCCAACGGCTTGCCAATAGGAATATCGGTGTATTTTTGGTCCACCTCAAAAGCTGTCACGATAATAGTGGCCTCCGTTGGACCGTAGCCGTTGTGCAACTTGTAGCCCTTCGGAGGTGTGAGCGGTGCCAACTTCTCGCCCGCCACCGAGAGATGCAGCAGTGAGTGGTTCTCGATGTTCGTGGCAAACTGGTAGCCCACCTGTGTGGTGATGAAGGTGTGGGTGATGTGCTCACGTTCGAAGTATTCGTTGAGTGCCATCAGGTCAAGACGCAGCTCCTCGGGGATGATATGCACGGTGGCCCCACCCGTCAACGGCGGATAGATGCCCTCCTGATGCACGTCGAAACCATAGCTGGCGTATTCCGCCACGTTGTGTTCGGGCTTCAGGTCGTAATATTTCCAATACCAGTTGCAGTAACAAACGAGGTTGGCGTGGGTCAGCTGGCAGCCTTTGGGAACGCCCGTAGAGCCGGAGGTGTAGAGCAGAATGAAACGATCTGTTGGTTTTGGTAGAGACGTTGCGCGCAACGTCTCTACAGTTTTCAATGTTGCAATATCTTTCGTCAGCAGCACTTCGCCCTCGTATTCGTCGAGCAGGTCGCGCAATTCCTCATCGGCAATTAAGAGTTTGGCATTGGCATCTTTCACCATGAAGTTCAGTCGCTCCTTCGGATAGGTCGGGTCGAGCGGCTGGTAGGCGCAGCCGGCCTTCAGGATACCCATCGAGGCGATGGCCATCCATTCGCAACGGGGGATGATGATAGACACGGCATCGCCCACGCCTAATCCTTTGGACGCAATATAACCTGCAATGCGGTCGGAGATTTCGTCCACCTGCGCGTAAGTGTAGCGGTGTTCCTTGAAGACCACAGCTTCCGCATCGGGGGTCGTTTTCGCCTGTTTGCGGAAGAGGGAAACAACCGTTTCGGTCGTGTCGTAGTCCACCCCTTGCGGATTGAAGCTGTCCAACAGGGTTGTCTGTTCCGCAGTTGTAATCTCCACGTCGCGCAACAGCGTCTGCGTCAGCATGCCACTGACCACAGCTTCGTAACTCTCCAAAAACTGAGCCACCAGCATCTCGGAGTACTCGTCAGGGTTGTACTCTGCCTCGACAACATACTGTCCGTCACGGATATACGCCTTAACATAGATAGCCACCTCAAGGGTGTTGTTGTTCAGTCGTTTTGCCTGCATCGGCTGTCCGGCAAAGGTTAGACTGTCGAACAGCGTGCCGTGCCAGGCAAACATCGTGGCCGCCTGCAGTCCCAAGTCGGTCACCACATCGCTGTACGCGTATGCCTCGTGCTGCCGACAGCCGCTCATCTGCTCCTGACTGGTTTTCAAGAAGTCAAGCACCGTCGTCTCGTTATCCCATTTGGCATACACCGGCAACGTCCTGACCAGCATGGCCACCGAATGTGCCAACTGTTTGTCGGAACGCCCATTGTGAATCGTGCTGAACAGTGCCTGCTGCTCATTGTTGTACTTCGCCAACAAATAGCCGTAAGCAGCTGTGAAGAAAGTGCTCTTGTAGATGCCGTGCTTTTGGCAGTAGGATTCCACCTCGGCCTCCTCTATCCGCATCTGCCGCGTCAGTTTGGCCTCACCACGGACCTTTTTCCCTTCAGCAAGAATGTCGCCCAGCAATGGGCTATACACGTCACCACAATCAAAGTTATCCGCATACCATTTCTTATCTGCCTCGAAATCAGCCGACTTGCTCTTCGCATCCTCCGCCGTCGCCACCTCCGCCATCGTTTTTTCCTCCGGTTGAAGTGTCTCGCCGCCGTAGGATTTCTCCATATCGGCCAACAGTACCTTTCTTGAGGCACCGTCGCTGATGATGTGGTGAATGTCCTGCAACAGGTAGTAATGCTCGCTATCTTTCAGTAGCCGAATCCGGAACAACCTGTCGCCCACGATGTTGAACGGCACGATGAACTTAGATTTTTCAGCCTCAATGTCGTCACAACTTGAAACTTGAAACCTGAAACTTGAAACCTCTGAGTCATCAATTACCTGCATCGGTTCTCCTTCGCCATTCAATGTGATGCGGGTGAACAGCGTCGGATGCGCTTTCACTGCTTCCTCAATGGCTTTTGCCAGACGTTCGCCGTCTAAACTGCCGTCGAACGTATACAGATAGGGTATGTTATAGCACGCCTCGCCCTGGTGGTTCATGCATTCCACATAGAGGCCGTACTGGGTCTTTGATAATGGTGCTGAATTTTTCATGTTTTACAATTTTATTCGAAATAACCGAATCCGGCGATGGTCACCAGCATTTGGTCAACATAGTCCCAAGAGGTGCTCGACCAGTGGAAACCGAGACGATACAACACTTGAGCCGTGTAGTGGTTGTCGGGATTAATGAAGACAGCCTTTTGTCCGTGCGCCATATCCTGATAGGCCAGCAAGCTCGACAGTTTCTTGGCTTTTTCGGGATTCTGCTTGGCATATTCAAGGGCCATGTTGAATTCTTCCGCCTCCACCCGGATCGGGGCCTTGCCCACCTGCGACAACTCGGCCAACACATCGCCAAAATGCACGTTGTGGTTGTTGTACGGATGGAACAGGCAGCACTCCTTCGGCGTCTGGGACAACAGCACGATGGCCTTCGCGGTCTCGTTGATCGGCGAGAACTCCATGGGAGAATCAGTCATCTCGTAGGGATAGCATCCCAACATCTGGAAGACCCTGATACGGCCCATCGCGCTGTTGGTCTGGAAGTTGATTTGGAACTCACCGTCGGTGGAACGCGGGGCGAGGTTACCCACACGCATCACCTTGGCATTCAGATTGTTCAAGGCCACAGCTTCCAGCACGATGCGCTCCGACATGAACTTGGAATGGACGTATTGGTTGGCGAGATTTTGTCCTAAATAGAGTTTCTGCTCCGTATAGACCGTATCCTCAGGCGGCATGCCGTTGATGGAGAGTCCTCCCGTGCTGTAGGTGGAGACATGGATCAGTTTCGCACCGTTTTGCAGACAGAATTTGACGCAGTTAACTGCACCGCCAACGTTCACATCCTCAATCTCAGTGCCTTTGGAGAAGTGTTTCACCACGGCGGCGCAATTGAAGACCGTATCCACCTTGCCATCGACTTTGATTTCATGCGTCACATCGCCGTTGACGATACGCAAACGACTGCCAAACAACTCCTTATAGCTGTTGCTAAAGTAGTAATACAACAAACCTTTCAGTCTGCGCTCAGCTTTTTCATCGTTCTCCCCTCTCACCATGCACCAGATAACCGGCACGTCGTCACGATCAATCAGTTCCTTGAGGACATGGATGCCCAAGTAGCCCGTGGCACCCGTAAGCAGCACGTTGCCAATGGATTGCAGCTCACCTTTCTTGAAGGTATCCAAGGTATTGCTTTCAAGAACATGGTTAATGGGGTTGTAATCATAGTTGCGGGCTTCCTCGTCCTCATCAACGGCACCGCCGGTCAGGAAGTTAGACAACAGACGCGGCGTCGGGTTGGCGAACACATCACCGTAGGCGATATGATGACCGTTCTTATCAGCCTCGATGATGACGCGCGTCACCATGAGGGAGGTACCGCCCAACTCGAAGAAGTTGTCAGTGGCACCAATCTTGTCCATGGAGAGAATGTCGCTATAAATCTTGCAGAAGAGTTTCTCGACTTCGGTGACGGGCTCCACATATTCGTGGTCGGCTGCTTGAATGACCGGAGCGGGCAACGCTTTGCGGTTCACCTTCTGGTTCTGGTTCAACGGGATGACATCAATCTGCATCGTGGCCGCCGGAATCATGTACGGCGGTTTTTGCTGACCGATGAAATCGTTGAGTTGTTTGATGTCCACCTTCTCGTCGCTGACGATGTAGGCGGCAATGAACTTGCCACCGTTCTCATAGTCAAAGGCTTGCACGGTGGCATCCTTGATGCCCGGGAATTGGCGAATCACGGCCTCGACCTCCTTCAGCTCAATGCGGAAGCCACGAATCTTCACCTGACCGTCCTTACGACCGACAAACTGGATGTTGCCATCGGGCAGATAACGCACGATATCGCCCGTGCGATACACGCGACTATGCTTCGGATCGTCGCTGAACGGATTTTGGATGTAGGTCTCGGCAGTCTTTTCGGGGCGGTTCAGGTAGCCACGGCTCACTTGCGGTCCCGTGACCCATAACTCGCCCATGGCACCGATAGGAAGTCTATTGAATTGTTTGTCAACGATATAGAGTTTCAAATTATCTAACGGCTTACCGATGGGGATGTCCAATTCGTAATCCTTCACCCAGTAATTCGTGGTGAAAATGGTGCATTCCGTCGGGCCGTAGCCGTTGTACATCTTGTAGTTCGTCGGCGGGTTGAGCGCCGAGAGTTTCTCGCCACCCACCGCAAAGCAACGCAACGAATGGTTCTCGACATTGGTCGCGAATTGGTAGCCCACCTGCGTGGTGATGAACGAATGGGTGATACCTTGTTGGTTGAAGTAGTCGTTCAAGTCGGGCAGATTGAGACGGATGTCATCGCCGATGATGTGGACGCAGGCACCACAGGTCAGGGCGGGATACATGTCCATCATGCAGGCATCGAAACCGTAACTGGCGTAGGCAGCCACCTTGTCGTTGGCCGTCAGACCATAGTGCGTCTGGTACCAATGGCAGAAAGCCACAAGGTTGCCGTGTTCCAATTGACAGCCTTTGGGCGTGCCCGTCGAACCGGATGTGTAGAGCATAATGAAAAGGCTCGAAGGCGTGATTTCGGCTATTGGCTGTTGGCTATTGGCTGTTGGCAGTTGATCTATATCCTTAGTGAGAAGCACAGGACCATGATACTCGTTCACGATATCGCGCAATGACTCGTCGGCGATGAGCAACTTGGCGTTGGCATCCTGCATCATGAAGTTCAGACGATCAGCGGGATAGCTCGG
>Ga0265299_10002674_pt1 | contig 17943 bp, 15 predicted proteins | sample AusTroGonzalo_MG_4_FD_193485 | JGI IMG/M metagenome (GOLD analysis project Ga0265299, IMG submission 193485) | Bovine rumen microbial communities from tropical cattle in Woodstock, Queensland, Australia - Gonzalo_02 | ecosystem: Host-associated > Mammals > Digestive system > Stomach > Rumen ... | reverse complement strand
GCCATATCTATTGAATATTAGGTACTTAATGAATAAAATGGTCTTTTTTTAGAGAAGTGGCAAAGATACGATTTTTTTGGGTTAGTGGGTTAATGGGTTAGTGGGTTATCTCCGGAGAGACGGGGCTCGCCCCGTCTCTACCGGAAGAAATGCCTTTCGGCACTGTGGCAGCCGGCCTCCATGAAGGAGATATACTCCAAGAAAATAGCATCTTTGTCGTTCGGGAAAACGTGTCCGAAACATTCCGCCAATTTTGCTATTTGTTGTAAATTGTTGTACTCCAAAGGATTGTCAGTTTCAGAAACGAAGTTGTGCGGGGTTTTCGCTGTGTCCGTATAAGTTCCTGACAACTCCTCGAGCAGATTGGCGGGCAGAATCACATCATAATGGTCGGCATTGTCGGGCAAGTAGGCGGCATGCAGCATTGCAAAATCCGCTTGATCCACCTGTTTCTGGACATCCTGCGGAATCTCCGCATTCAAGGGATTCCATAGCATCACGTTACGGAATCCGGCACCGTCCATCGTGGCGGCCACGTCAACAGGTTCCGCGCAGACGGGCGTTTGCAGTATCGTCTCCATCTTCTGCCGCCTGTCGGCATTCATCGCGTGCCCGCCCGGCGCCACGTGCGGGAACAAGCCCATGTCGTACAGTCCCTGACTGTTCAACTCGCCTTTGATGGTGAGGAATCCTGTCGCGGGTTTCGCCTGGATGTCGAGTAGCATACAAAGGTTTTCAAGCTCATGGTAGGCACTTTCCGTCAACCACCGCTCCCAAACGATGAAAGCGGGTGTGGAAACGGTCCGCAAATCATCCACAAATTTTTGTATATCAATATCTTGCAGATTATTCCGACGCAACAAACCCTCATAATCATCCGCCATCAACGCCTGCTTGTACGGTCCATAATTCTTGCCCAAAACCTCCACATAAATCCCTTTCTCCAAATGATGCTGGATCAGGTAATAATTGACACTGCGGAAAAAGGCGTAATAATCCGAAATATTCAGGGTTTCAGGGGTGTTGAACCAATAACGCGGGGTTTCGGGACAGCGGTCCAGAATCTCGAAAACGGCCTTTAACGTTTCCGGGATCTGTAGAGACGTTTCATGAAACGTCTCTACAACACCGTTAATGTCGCCGTCAGGTTTCTCGAAAATGCAATAGAATTTCTCCGACATGAACAATTCCGCAAACGGCAGGATATCGTTTTTGTCGGCGAAGAAATCGGTACCGCGACGGTAATAGTCGAATGATCCCAACGCATTGGTGTTCAACGCCGTACGCGCCAACCGCTGAATCAGATAGAGGGTTTCGTTGGAATAGCTGCCGCTGCTCATCACCAACGTGCCGTTCACCTCCGATGCTTGCAACTGTTGGTGGATGTATTGAAACGCCTCCTCGAACGAGGCCTCTACCAATTGCCCATCCCGTTTAATATATGGTTTTGTAATTCGTTGATTCATTATTGGGTAAGTTTGTGGAACAGTTGTTCCATGCCGAGGGCATCGAGATCGGCGGCGGTTTTGAGGCCGACCTTTTCGGCCAGCAGGTGGAGGTCCTTGGTCAGGGTGTCGGCCACCAACTGTCCCTTGTTGATGATGATGACGTGGTCGCACATCGCCTGCACCTCCTGCATGATGTGGGTGGAGAGCAGCACGGTGCGGTTCTTGCCGTAGGAACGTATAAGTTCGCGGATTTCAATCAGTTGGTTCGGGTCGAGACCGGTAGTTGGCTCGTCCAAAATCAGCACTTCGGGGTTGTGGATCAGGGCTTGCGCAATGCCGACACGCTGTTTGTAACCACGCGACAACGCCCCGATTTTCTTGTGCTGCTCGGGAGTCAGCCCGGTGCGCTCAATCACCTCATCGACACTTTTCTTCTTGTCCTTGATACGAAACACGCCCGCCACGAACTCCAGAAACTCGCGCACATACATGTCGTAATAGAGCGGATTGGCCTCGGAAAGATAGCCGATCTTCTGACGGATGGCCAAGGAATCCTTCCAGATGTCGAGACCGCAGACCGTGACATCTCCCTCCGTGGGCGGAATCAAACCGGTGATGATCTTCATCATCGTGGTCTTCCCGGCGCCATTCGGTCCCAAAAAGCCGACAATTTCGCCTTTTTTCGCTTCAAAACTGACCTTGTTGAGGGCATATTGCTCCCCAAACACCTTTGTTACGTTGTTAACAATGATAGACATGCTATTTCTTTGTTTTAAACCATTTCTTGGCCTTTCCGCCCTTGGCCTTGGTGATGCGGACAGATGAACGCACCTGGTCGTCAATGATATTCCGATGGATTTGGAAACAGTATTGACCGTTAGGGGCTGATTTCAATTGCGTGCGGAATTCATCCTTGTAAAGCTTGTTCCACTTTTCCTCTTTCACTTTATACCCCTTTTGGGTCTTTTTCACCCAAATGGAGGCCTGGGTGGTGGAAATATGGTAGCGGATTTCCTCCTTCACGGGCAGGGAGAAGCCGTAACGATGCGGTTGCGACATCTGGATGTGACGCAATTCCTCCGAAAGGGCGTCATTGAAACGGTCATCCAATTTATTGCCGATGATGTAGGGTTGCACGACCCCATTCGTGTCTAAGGAAAAGACGAATGTGATATCCGATTCGATCGTATGCGGATTCTGACAGGCGGTTTGATCCAAAAGCTGGAAAAGGTAGTTGTTCATCGTCATGTAATCCTCCGGGAAAACGGAACGATAGGGAAGAGTCACGTTCCGCTCTTCCTCCAAGAAGTCCACCACCGAATCCATTTTCTGGACAAAATCTGCAGGAAATTCATATTTCTTCCATTTATAACGAAGACTTTCCGCATAATCCACCCATTGGAAATACATACCTCTGGCCTGTGCATAGTCGCCCTCCAGATTCAGCAACTCCATCATACAAAGGCTCTTATACAGATCCGAGGTCTCCGCCACCACCTGGACGCGCGACTTCAGATGGTCCATATCCGGGATATTCAACTTCTCATCGGCAGCATATTGAAGCGCATCGGAATAATACTTGTGGGCACTTTCAAAATCCTGCAAGTTCTCCAACTGTTCCCCTTGTCCCCAAAGATGATGGAACCGCTGATAACTCTCCATCGTGAGGATCTTGCCCCTGATCTGGGTTTTGATATTCCGGTATTGAGACGTGTGCGGGAGGGCATTCAGAGCGTCATAATAGTAGCGTTTGGCTTCCTCATAAAGGGTGTTTTGCTCCAAAATTTCCGCCTGATAGAACAATTCCTTATAATCCGTCGTTTTGGTCTGCGCGGAAACAAACAAGCATAAGCTCGTCATTATCAGCACAATACTTAATCTTAAAACTTTTTGCACGGCGAATTTTTAACAGAAAAACGTGATTTTTTTTGAGGGCGCAAAGATAATCAAAAAAATGATACCTTTGCAGCCTCATTCGGGTACGCAATACCCGCGTGACCTCTTAAAGCTAAGATCCTGATCCAAAAGAACTTCTGATGGAAAAGAGAATTGGAACTATAACTATATTATTGTCAGACAGAGCGTCGGCAGCGCAGGTGAACGAGATCATCTCCGCCCATTCCGACATTGTGCTGGCGCGCCAGGGACTGCCCTTCCACACGCGCCCCATCGCCGTCATCTCCCTCATCGTCGAAGGCGACGTCAACGAGATTAATTCCCTGTCGGGGCAACTCGGCAAGATAGAGAATGTTACGGCCAAAGCGGTGGTGACGAAAACAGGAGGATGATGCTTCCCCTTGCGAGTTCGAGATTCCGCCGCCTCCTATCGTCGGCGACGGAATGGAGTTGCGCTGAAAGATAATACCTTGAGCAGCCTCGGAGAGGCAAAAGGCACGAAGTGCAATTAACCCTACATAAGGCGAAGCCGCAATGTGGGGTCAATACAGTCAAAACAATAACAATCAAAATAAGAAACATGCAATTCCACCCTGAAAAATGCCGCATTCCCGATGAGATCGGGAAGCCCTTTATCGACCCGGAAGAGATCTGGGATTTTATCAACAAGACCGAAAGCACGCCCGAGCGGGTGCGCGAAATCATCGCCAAGTCGCTGAACAAGAACCGTTTGACGATGGAAGAGACGGCCGTTCTCATCAACACCACCGACCCTGTTTTGGTGGAGGAGATCAAGGAGGGTGCGCGCACGCTGAAGCGCAACGTCTATGGCAACCGCATCGTGCTGTTCGCGCCCCTCTACGTGGGCAACTACTGCGTGAACAACTGCAAATACTGCGGTTTCCGCTCCTCCAACCACGAGCAGGTGCGCACCACCCTCACCGATGAGGAGTTCGTGCGCAACATCGAAGCACTGGAAGACGACGGCCAGAAACGACTGATCCTCGTCTATGGCGAGTCACCAAAATACTCGCCCGAGTTCATCGCCCACACCACCAAACTGGCCTATTCCGTGCACAAAGGCAACGGTTCCATCCGCCGTGTCAACATCAACGCCGCACCTCTGGATGTCGAAGGCTTCCGCGTCGTGAAAGAGGCGGGCATCGGCACCTACCAGATCTTCCAGGAGACCTACAGCCCCGAAGCCTACGCTTGGTACCATCCTGCCAACACCATCAAGGGCGACTTCAACTGGCGCCTCACCTCCATGGACCGCGCCCAGCAGGCAGGAATCGACGACAACGGTCTCGGCATCCTGTTCGGTCTCTACGACTGGCGTTTCGAGGTGCTGGCCATGATCCGTCACACCAACCACTTGGAGGCCTGTTTCAACGTGGGACCGCACACCATCTCCTTCCCGCGCATCAAGGACGCTTCCGGCTTGGACATCGACACCAAATACTTCGTCGATGACGACACCTTCGAGAAGATCATCGCCATCTTCCGTCTGGCCGTGCCTTACACCGGCTTGATCCTCACCGCCCGAGAGACCCCCGAGTTCCGCGTGAAGGCCATCCAGTACGGCATCTCGCAAATCGACGGCGGCACCAACCTGCAGATCGGCGACTACAAGTACCATCACGAAGAGACCGAGAAGAACAGCGACAAGGTGGAGAACCAGAACCTGCACCGCGAACAGTTCAAGATCGGCGACGACCGCACCTTGGGCGACATCATCGAGGAGCTGTTGGACAACAACTTCATCCCCAGTTTCTGCACCGCATGTTACCGTTTGGGCCGCACCGGCGAGCACTTCATGGAATTCAGTGTGCCCGGCTTCATCAAACGTTACTGCACGCCCAACGCCATCCTCACGTTGAGCGAGTATCTGGTCGATTACGCCACCCCCGAAGTGGCCGCCAAAGGCTGGAAAGTGATTGAGAACAACATGGGGAACGTCGATGAGAAGTTCCGCGACGAGCTGGTAAAGCGCATCGAGCGCATCAAGGCCGGCGAACGGGACCTCTATTTCTAAAAACACATTTAATTTTTTCCATACATTATTATTGTAGAGACGTGGTGTTCCGCGTCTCTTTTTTGTACCTACCGCAACCTGTTGCCTATTGCCTGTTTTTTGTAACCCGTACCACCTTTCGCCGTACAAGTGAAACAAGCAATTATTAACTTTTGTTGATATTTTTTTGCAAATAAATGGTGGATATTGAAAAAAATGTATTTTTGCAAGTTGTTTTTTGCTGTAAGAATCCATTGGCGAAAAAACAAAAATTGAGTTGTTAAAAAGTTGATATTGAGTAAATTAAATAAATAAATCAGTTTTTATGAAAAAGAATCTATTATTGAACGGCATGGCATTTTTGATGTGCCTGCTCCTGTTTGCGGGAGTTTCTGCGCAAACGACCAAGACTTTTTTGGTGACCAAAGACAGTACTTGGACCATCCCGACCAAGGCGGATGACGGTGTCACTCCGCTGCAAGTCACCTCTGTGACTTTTGAAGCCATTGGTGGCGGTGGTGCCGGCGGTTATATGACCTCCGGATTGACTCGTCGTGGTGCTGGCGGTGGTGGCGGCGGTGCCTACGCTACCGTAACCGTGAATAATCCCACCGGCTCCTACCAAATCATTCCTGGAGTAGGCGGCACCAATCCTTTGAACGGTCCGACTGTTTCGGGCAGTGCTTCTGTTGTCAAGCAAAGCGGTACGACTATTTTGTCGGCAGCAGGTGGTGCCTCATCACCTTATGTTAGTCGTGATGGAGGAAAAGGTGCGAAAGGCGGACAGGCTTCTGCCTGTACCCCTACAACCGGTGCATACAGCGGCGGTGACGGTGCGGATCCATACGGTATTTTGTTAGGTTGGCTCTTTAGTTATAGCGGCGGCGGCGGCGGTGCGGCCAATTCTCAAAGTGTTGGTGGCAACGCTTCTAATGGTGAAGATGTGGTTGGTGGATCCGCAGGAACAGGCGACATGCCCGCAGGCAAGGGCGGTAACGGCCGATCCGCACAATCCGGAGACGGTGCTGGCGGCGAAAGCTACGGTGCCGGCGGTTCAGGAGCCACAGCTTATACCATACTAAGCAGTGGTTCAGGTAACTATGGCGGCGCGGGCGCCAATGGCGTGGTGCGCGTGACCTACACCTATATCTCCGAAGAAATCGAAGTGGCCGACGCGGAAATCTCTATCTGCCATGACTCGCTCATTGACCTCCCCCTCGATATCACGGTCAATGGCTTTGAGCTCAAAGATGCAATAATTGCTTTCGGTGGATCAACTCCTCCGGCTGGACTCAATTACTCGGCAACCATTCAATTCAACACGACGGACAACAAATGGCATTTGACGGGCTCTGCCACCAACACTAATGCCACAACAAAATTCTTCACCATCAACGGAACTGCTTCTACCAAGAATAATATCGAAACCGACAATTTCACAATCAAAGTGAACGTCTATGGCAAACTCAACGGCGGTACGATTGCGGAAGACCAACTCGTCTGCCATGACTTGGGTATCCAAGTTCTTACAAGTGTTCAAGATGCTACGGGCGGATCCGGTGATTTCTACTACAAGTGGATGCATTGGGATAATATAGATGTAACAGCGGGAAACATAACTTCGGGATCTCAGTATTGGATGAATATTCCCAATTCTAATGCTACCACCTACTTGCCAGAGCTACAAGGACAACATTTTTATGCCAGAGGGTATGTTGATGCTCATTGCGGAACCGTCTTTGCTTTGGCTGAACAAGATCCTACTCGTGATTTTTTAGAAGTCACTACGGTGGATCCTCTCACTTTTACTGATTCTTATTCTTCAAACGACACCATCTGCTTGAATGAGACCTATCATAATGAAATTACGATGGAATTTAATTCACCAATAGGTTACGCTAATGACTGGTACCACAATTATAATTGGAATATTTATTGGCAAAAGTCAACCGACAAAGGTGCTCACTGGGATAATTTGACAGGCTTGGTTTGGACGACCTATAATGTTGATCTTACTCCTTCTGACTACTCTGCCCAAGGTAATGATGACTTTTGGTATCGTGCGGCACTTAAGTTTAACGACTGCGACTCTGTGCCCCTCAATGCCATCTATAAGGTTCATGTGAAAGAGAATCCGGACTACACCGCCCAGTTCCAGGATGTGAATATCACCTTGTGGTATGGCGCCTGCGACACCAACATCGCCAATCTGGCTGCCCCGACACTGGATCCCACGCCCGCCTCTGTCACCCGTGCCGATTCCTACACCACGGTTGACACCGGCACCTACATCATCAAGTGGAACGTGATCGCCGATCAATGCAATATTCCGGTGGAATACGAGCAGAAAGTCGTTGTGGCATATCCTGCTTGCGACACCAAGGTTACTGATGCCAATGGTTATGAATATGAGGTTGTGCGTGTCGGCTGCGACTGCTGGATTGCCGAGAACCTGAGAACCAACTCCACCGATGGTGTTTTCTACGATGAAGACGCTGCCAACGAGGCGTTCGGCAAACTCTACAACTGGAACGATGCCGTGGCTGTGAACAACACGGAGAAGACCGCCAAGACCGGCAACAAATACCTCCAAGGTATGTGTCCGGACGGTTGGGCCATTCCCACCCCGGCTCAATTCAACTCGATGTTGGCTGCAGCCGGCGGCGACGCCCAAGCCGTCAAGTCTGACGATGAGAGCACCTGGTTGCCCGGCGAAGCGGGTACCAACACCTCCGGTTTCGGTGCCAAGGGCGCTGGATACTATGAGGCCAACCAGTTCCAGAGAATGCTCGGTTACACCTACTTCTGGACTTCCGAGCTCAACTCCTCCAACTCTTACGTGGCCAAGGTCATGGAACTCCGCTGCGGTTGTGGTGAGTTCACCTGCTTAGACAAGAGCAAAGAGAACAAGCTGAGCGTGCGCTGCGTGCGTATCGAACCCGCTGAGTAATTAAAAATTAAGAATTAAGAATTAGGGGAGCCGATGTGGTTCCCCTTTTTTGGTTCAAAGTTTAAGGTTCAAAACCTACTAACCCACTAACCTACTAACCCATTTAACCCACTAACCCACTAACCGAAAAAAATTGTATCTTCGCGGGCTTGTTTTTGAGCTAATATAATATATTGTACAGTATTGGAAACGTTAGACAGAACAAAGGAACTTGAAACGCAGGATATAGGCACCCTGCTGTGGAAATACGCCTTGCCGGCGGTGATCAGCCAGATCATCGCCTCGATTTATAATATTGTGGATCGTATTTTCATCGGTCATGGGGTGGGACCCTTGGCTATCGCCGGTCTTGCCATCACCTTCCCACTGATGAACATCATCCACGCTTTCGGCTCGCTCATCGGTGTGGGCTCCGCTTCGCGCATGTCCATCGTTCTCGGCAAAAAAGATAAGGAATGGGCGGAGAATATTCTCGGCAACAGCTTGATATTCACGTTGATACTCAGCGGATTGGTAGTGTTGTTCTGCTATCTCTTTATGGACCGCATTTTGATGATGTTCGGCGCGACACCGGAGACAGTGGCCTACGCCCGTGAATACATGGTCTATATTCTGCCGGGCATGTTCCTGATTACCCTCACGTTCAACCTCACCGGTCTGATCCGTGCTTCGGGTTATCCCACGAAAGCGATGCTGATCATGGCGGGCGGCGCAATCCTCAACATCATCCTCGACCCCATCTTCATCTTCGCCCTCGATATGGGCATCAAAGGTGCGGCTATCGCCTCCACCATCTCCATTTTCTGCATGGCATTGGTGTCGGTATTGCATTTCGTGCAGCCCGATTCCTTCATCCGTTTCAGGAAGCATGCGTGGAAGCTGCGGGGCTATATCTTCAAGAACATCACGTTGATTGGAATGAGTCCGTTCTTGATGAACTTGGCCGCCGCCGGAGTGGTCGCCATCCTGAACCGACAGCTGCTATTCTATGGCGGTGACTACGCGGTGGGTGCCTATGGTATCTGCAACACGTACGGAAACCTTTTGGTATTAGTGATCATTGGCGTCTGCCAAGGTATGCAGCCGATTGCCGGCTACAACTACGGCGCGAGTCACGGCAACCGCCTCAAGCACGTTTATACGCTGACCATGTGGATATGCGTGGCGGTCGGTCTGGTCGGCAGCGTGATCTCCTGCACCTTCCCTCGCACGTTGATGCGCGTCTTCACCACCGATTCCCATCTCATTGAGATCGGCAAGACGGCCTTGCGCTACAGCATGGTGATGTTCCCGCTCATCGGCTTCACCATCGTCAACTCCAACTTCTTCCAGTCCATCGACAAACCGTGGGTGGCCATCACCACCAGCCTCTCGCGCCAGGTCATCTTCCTCGTCCCGATGAGTCTCCTCATCCCGCTGCTCTTCATGAAATCCGGCCTGAACGGTCTCCACGGTGTCTGGATCTCCCTTACGATTTCCGACGTCCTCGGCGCCGTCCTCGCCGCCATCCTGCTTTACACTCAACGACATGTCTTTTCAATTCGGGACCTTGAACTTTGAACCCAGGGCTCCGCTTCGCTCCACCCTGTGCTGACATATATCGCCCTTACAGGGCTTTCAAGGAATGCTCTTGAAACTTGAAACTTGAAACTTGAAACTAAAATGAACTATTACATAGATACCCACGCTCACCTCTACCGCGAGTACTATCCCGAAGACCTTCGGGAGGTGATTCAGCGTTCCATAGATGCAAAAGTGGAGAAGGTGTTGCTCGCGTGCGTGGACGGGAACACCCCGCCGATGATTGCCGAGGCGGTGGAGATGTTCCCGGAGAACATTTACGGGCTGATCGGACTGCATCCTTCGGACGTGCGCGAGAACTATGAAGAGGTGCTGGCGGAATTAGAGACCCATATCGAAGACCGCAACATCGTGGGTATCGGCGAAATCGGTCTCGACTACTATCATGACCGAGACTTCGAGCAGGAACAGCAGATCGTTTTCCAACGGCAGTTGGACTGGGCCCGCGACCGGCACTTGCCACTTTCGCTGCACATTCGCAACGGCTACAGCGAGGCAATTCCGATCCTGAACCAGTACGAGATCGGCTCTTTGTCAGGGGTCCTGCACTGCTTCTCGGGCGGCATCCAGGAGGCGGAATGGGCGGCAAAACACGGATTTGCCATCGGCATCGGTGGCATCGTGACCTTCAAGAACAGCAAATTGCAGGAGCTGATCCCGAAAATCGGGCTCGAGCACATCGTCTTGGAAACCGACGCCCCCTACCTCGCCCCCACCCCGCACCGCGGGCAACCCAACGAGAGCAGCTACATCCCGCTCATCGCCCAGAAAATCGCTGAAATCCTCGCCATCCCCGTGAAAGAAGTGATGGAACAAACCACCGCCAACGCCGAATCAATATTCTTTAACCATTAACCCACTAACCGATTAACCCACTAACCGATTAACCCACTAACAATGAAAAAAACACTAATCACAATCGTAATCCTCGCGATAGCAGCAGGCATCGCCACCGCGCAACCCAGAGCTCTTGGTATCAGAGCCGGCTATAACTTTGAAGCTTCCTATCAACATCAACTGTCCGGATCTTTGATTGAAGTCAATGCCGGGGTGACCCCTTTCATCTTTCAAAAAGGGGTCAGATACGACAATGGAACCCCTGTGGATGTGCTCTACCAATACGGCCGTCTGCAGGCTGTGGTTTCCTACGACTGGCTGAAGCAAATCAAACCGAATCTATATTGGTACCTTGGGGCCTGTATTGGAGTCAGTTGGGGCTATGGTGATTTTTTCGAAGGTCCCAGTTACAACAACAAAGGTAAGTTGGTCACTTACAGTCGCATAGGGCTTCCCGTGGGTGCGCAAATCGGGATTGAGTACGATTTCAACATCCCCATAAACCTGAGCTTGGACTGGCGCCCCATGATCAACCTGTTCGGTCTTCGCCAAGGCGACTTCACCTCCAACCTCCTCAACATCGCCTTCGGCGTCCGCTACCGTTTTTAATAACGGTTAGTCGGTTAGTTGGTTAGTTGGTTAGTCGGTTAAAGAAATCCCCTTAACCGAATAACCGAATAACCCACTAACCGAATAACCGAATAACCCACTAACCGAATAACCCACTAACCGAATAACCCACTAACCGAATAACCCACTAACCCAAAAATAATGATTGAATCCAACATTTTCACGCCCTGTCAGATCGGGCCTATCACGTTAAGAAACAGAACTATACGTTCCGCCGCTTTTGAGAACATGGCGCACGGCAACCGTCCTACCGAGCAGCTGTTCAACTACCATCAGGCGGTGGCCCGTGGCGGCATCGGCATGACCACCGTGGCATACGCTTCCGTAAGTCGTAGCGGACTCTCCTTCGACGGGCAACTGTGGCTGCGCGAAGAGATTGTGCCGGAATTGAAAAAAATGACGGATGCCATCCACGCGGAAGGGGCCAAGGCCTCCATCCAGATCGGGCACTGCGGCAACATGACGCACCGCGCCACCTGCGGATGCAAGCCGCTCTCCCCGTCGGGCAGATTCAACCTCTATTCTCCAACGGCCACCCGCAAGATGACCATCAAGGACATCGACCAGATTGTGGATGATTTTGGCAAAGCAGTGGATTTGTGCCGCCGCGCCGGCTTCGACTGCATCGAGGTTCACGCAGGACACGGTTACCTCATCAGCCAGTTCCTCTCGCCTTACACCAACCATCGTCGCGACGAGTACGGCGGCTCCCTTGAAAACCGAATGCGTTTTATGCGTCGCGTGATCACACGAGTGATGGAGGAGGCCAAAGACGACATGGCTATCGTGGTGAAAACCAATATGTACGACGGTTTCCGCAGCGGTATGCATGAAGACGAATGCATCAAAGTGGCGCAGGAATTGGAGAAATTAGGAGTACACGCACTGGTGCTTACCGCCGGTTTCGTCAGCAAAGCCCCGATGGATGTGATGCGCGGCGCAATGCCTCTGAAAACCCTTGCCCACTACATGGATTTCAAGAAGTTCTGGTGGCTGAAATTCGGTCTGTTCTTCTGCGGTCGTCTCATGATTCCCACGGTACCTTACAAGGATGCTTACTTCTACGACACTGCCATGAAGTTCCGTCAGGCCGTGAAGATGCCCCTGATTTACGTGGGCGGCATGGTCAACAGGACCGACATGGAAAAGGTGATCGATTCCGGTTTCGTGGCCTTCCAGATGGCCCGCGCCCTGGTCCACGACACCGACTTCGTGAACAAACTACACTCCGGTGAGGTGACAAAGAGCGGCTGCAAACACTCCAACTACTGCATCGGCCGTATGTACACCTTGGATATGAAGTGCCACCAGTGCATGAAGGAAGGATTGCCCGCCAACCTGCAACGCGAAATCGACAAATCGGAACAACGTTGGCAATAAACCGTTCCGTAGAGACGTTTCATGAAACGTCTCTACATACCCACCATCAATAATATTGTTAAAGAGATAATGAAAAAGAAAACGATTTACATCCTCTTGGCGGCCGTTCTGCTCGTCGGTCTTTTGTTCCTGATTCTGGCCAAAACCGGCGTTGTGGGCAACAGGCAGCCCAAATCCGACATTTTTGCGGTGAAGGACACCAACAACATCACCAAGATTTTCATCGCCGACATGAACGGGGAGTACTCCCTGTTGGTGCGTCACGAGGACGGATGGTATGTGCAGGATTCCATCAAGGCCATGCCCGCGAAAGTGAACGACCTGCTTTCCACCATCCACAACGTCGCCTTGCAACAGACGGTGGCCAAAACCGCCCAGTCGAACATCAACAAGATGATGTCCGTGAATGCAGTGAAAGTGGAAATTTACCAAAAGGCTCCGAAATTCAAGCTTTTCGGCATCCCGTTTTTCAACAAGGAACGGAATGTGAAAACCTACTATATGGGGCCTTCCACCATGGACAATTTGGCCAATTTTGCCATTCTGGAGGGTTTTGACGAGCCTTGTATCGTTCATATCCCGGGATTCCGTGGCTTTTTGACCCCGTTTTTCGCTTTCAAACCCGTTGATTGGTATAACTGCGACCTTTTTGACACGAAAATTACCCGCATCCAGTCCTTGTTGGTCGAAGATTTTGAGCATCCCGAGGAATCGTTTTACGTGGAAAAGTCCGGTCCTCGCTTCTTTAGCTTGTATAATGTTCATAATGAGCTAATTGCAGATTATGACACGGTGAAATTGCTGGATATGCTGGCGGAATACCGCGATAAGAATTATGAACTATTCATTACAGGCATGTCGGAAGGGGCGAAGGATACCATTTTACGTTACAACCACTTCAAAACCATCACTTTAACAGATGTGGACGGGAAGAAAACCACGTTGGACATGTACCGCAAGATGGAACTCGACCCCTACTATTTAGATGCCATTGTCGGAGGTCTGGAACGCGCCGGGGACGAACCCTATAACCGCGACAAGTTCTACGCTGTGCTTAACGGCAACACGAAGAACCTGGTACAGTGCCAATACTACCACTTCGACCGTCAGGTCCAACCGCTTTCCTACTTCCTGAAACAGCAACCGAAATAGCCGATGAGCGACGAAACCTACATGCAGCGATGCCTGCAACTGGCCGCCTTGGGGTTGGGGCACACCAGTCCGAACCCGATGGTGGGGGCTGTCATCGTACATCAGGACACCATCATCGGAGAAGGATACCATCACCGCTGCGGTGAGGCCCATGCGGAAATCAATGCCATTAACTCCGTAAAAGACATGGAGTTACTGAAAGAGAGCACCCTTTACGTGAATCTGGAACCATGCTCGCATTTCGGGAAAACACCCCCCTGCGCCGATGCGATCATCCGCTACGGAATCCCCAAAGTGGTCATCGGCTCCATTGACTATCACGACAAAGTGAACGGAAACGGCGTGCGGAAACTGCGCGAAGCCGGTGTGGAGGTGATCGAGAATGTCTGCCGCGAAGAATGCGAGGAACTCAACAAACGGTTCTTCACGTTCCACCGCCAACATCGCCCATACATCATCCTCAAATGGGCGCAAACCCGTGACGGCTATATGGACATCGACCGGAGAGACGGCAATGTAACCTCTTATTGGATAACCAATTACACTCTTAAAGTGCTGGCCCACAAATGGCGTGGAGAGGAGGATGCCATTCTGGTCGGTTATCGCACGATGCACAACGACCACCCACAGCTCACCACCCGCGAATATCCGGGCAAAGACCCGCAACGCTTTGTGATGCAACGGGGTGATGAAATCATTTCTTCCATTCCTTATACACCTCTTCCAGATAACACCCAAGAAGCTGTAGCCGCCTTATATCAATCTAACATTCAATCTGTTATCATTGAAGGAGGAAAGAAAACCTTGGAGAAGTTTATGGAAGCGGATTTATGGGACGAAGCACGGATTTTGGTAGGCAGTCAAACTTGGGGAAAAGGACTTCCTGCTCCTGAACTTCCCGGTATTCCAGAAAAGACAGTAACTATTGACGATAATCTGTTGATGTATGTTCGACGACAGCTATAAAACCATCGCAAAACCGTCGGAAGGGAGCTACAGCGAAAAGCGCAGCAAGTTCCTGGCCTACGCATTCCCCGTACAGGACGAACAGGAGGTGAAACAACGTCTCGCTGAAATCCAGAAAAAGCACTGGGACGCCCGCCATCACTGCTATGCCTACATCCTCGGTCCGCACAAAGATGCCTACCGCCTGAACGACAACGGGGAGCCCTCAGGCACGGCAGGCCGACCGATTTACGGCCAGCTGCTGTCGAAAGACCTGACCAACACGCTGGTAATCGTGGTTCGTTATTTTGGGGGGATCAAACTGGGTGTCAGCGGTTTGCAAAATGCATACAAGGTGGCGGCACGCGAGGCGTTGGATGCCGCCGTCATAGAAGAACGCACTATCCAAGAAAGCTTTCTCGTGACCTTTGAGTATGTGAAGATGAATGACATCATGCAGATTCTGAAAGATCCTGAGGTTCAAGTCATTGACAGACAGAGTTATATGCGTTGCACCTACACCATTTCCGTCCGCCAGCGCGATGCTGACCGCATCACGGAAGCCCTGCGCAAGGTTCCTTTCACGGAAGTGAGTCCTCTTTGATTTTATTCAGAAACCATTGTTTATATCTTTCCTTTTCAGACTTATTACGCATCGTTTTATAACGTATTTTTGCCGTTTGTAGTAATAATTGTCTTAAATAATGAAAAAATCATTTCTTGCGGCTATTCTCTTCTTGACGGTAGCCACCTTATTATCAGGCTGTGTGGCCAAGCAAAAGTATGCCGAGTTGCAACTCAAGTATGAGCGCAGCCAAGATGAGCTGAAGTTCATGACCTCCGAGAACAAGAGCTGTCAGGATGCGAAGAAGGCATTGCAGGCTCAGTTGAGCGAGCTGAACACCGAAGCCGAGAAACTCCGCACCGACACGCTGCGCCTTTACCGGAAAGCCCGCACTTGCGAAATGGAATACGAGAAAGCGCAAAAAGATTACGACGAGCTGCTCCGGAACTTCGCTGACGTGTCCTCCACCAACCAAAGCACCATCAACGATCTGCTGGGCGACCGCGACAAATACAAAGACGAGCTGACCCTGAAGGAGAAGATGCTGGCCCAACAGCAGGATTCCCTCATGAAAGTGCGCGTTGAACTGGCCATGAAAGAGCAGCGTATCAACGAGATGCAAGCTATTTTGGCTCAGAAAGATGCCGAGGTGAAAGCCCTGAAGGAAAAGGTTAGCAATGCATTGAAAGGATTCGAAGGCAGCGGCTTGAACGTCTATGAGAAAGACGGCAAAGTGTATGTCTCCATGGATGACAAGCTGCTGTTCGCTTCCGGCAGCTGGAACATCAACGAGCAAGGTCTGAAAGCCATCAAGGATTTGGCAAAAGTACTTGAAAACGAAACGGACATATCCGTCTTGATTGAAGGCCATACCGATAACGTTCCCTACAAGGGAAGCGGCCAAATCAAGGACAACTGGGACCTGAGCGTGATGCGGGCCACCGCCGTGGTGAAAGCGTTGCTGCAGAATGGCAACATCGCCCCGACCCGCCTTTCCGCCTCCGGCCGAAGCGAGTATCTGCCATTGGATGAGAACAATACACCCGAAGCGAGAGCCAAGAACCGCCGCACGGAAATCATCCTCACTCCCAATCTTGACCAGCTCTTCCAACTGATACAGGGCAACTAATGACCTCCTTCACCGACACGCTGCTCGCCTGGTACGAGGAACACAAGCGCGACCTGCCCTGGCGCGGCGTGACCGACCCCTACAAAATCTGGGTTTCCGAAATCATCCTGCAGCAAACCCGCGTGCAACAGGGCTGGGATTACTATCTGCGGTTCATCGACAACTTCCCGAATGTCAAGGCATTGGCAGAGGCCGATGAGGAGCGGGTGCTGAAAGTGTGGCAAGGACTCGGCTACTACTCCCGCGCCCGCAACATGCACGCCGCCGCCCGCGAGATCATGAGCAAACACCAAGGGAAGTTTCCCGATACCTACGATAAGATTCTGTCTCTCAAAGGAATAGGAGCATACACCGCAGCAGCTATCAGCTCCATCGCTTTCGGACTGCCCTACCCTGCGGTCGATGGCAACGTGATCCGCATCGTCAGCCGCATTTTCGGCGTATGCGACGATGTCTCGCAACCGGCTGTGGTAAAAAAGATTACGACAATCTGCGAGACGCAGATTGATTCCAAGCAGCCCGGTATTTTCAACCAGGCCGCCATGGATTTCGGGGCCATGCACTGCACCCCGAAAAACCCGCAATGCGAAGAATGTCCTTTCCACTCCGAATGTTACGCATATAAAAACAACCTTACGGACATTCTTCCCATCAAAAAGAAGAAAGCGGAACAAAAGCACCGCTATTTCCATTACACCGTTTATCTTTCTGATAATAACACCATTATAGAGAAAAGATCGGGTCGGGATATTTGGAAAAACATGTACCAGTTCCCGTTGACGGAAACCGGTTCGAACGATTTTGCGGGCACGCCTGTATTTTCCACGCGGGAAACACTTTCCCATCAAATCATCCATGCCCATTTCTACGTCCAAAATGTCAAAAAATTACCGAAACCATCTGAAAACCAAACAATTATTGATTTTGATGACATTGATAAATACCCGATGCCGAAAATCATGACGATGTTTCTGCGGGGTATTTCCGAGGATCACGCGTATCTACACGTATAAAGCAATGTAGCAATGTTCTGCACAGTTTGCAGGAAAATTTATGGTATTTCCCGCTGAACGTGCAGATGATGTAGAAATAATACGCGCAGATACGAGTGATACGTGGAGATAACCAAAAAAATGTATCTTTGCCTTTCTTAACTTTTGTCCAAAAGTATTAATAACAAACTGATAGTCAATATGATAATAAAAGATGATTTTGTGTGCAGACACAATGGTCCCGCCGTGGACGAGCAACAGAAAATGCTGGATGTCATTGGCGTGAAAACGTTAGACGAACTGATTGAGAAGACGGTTCCTGCCGCCATCCGTTTGCCGAAGCCGCTGGATTTGCCCGACGGCATGACCGAAGGCGAATACCTGAACCACATCCATGGTTTGATGGCCAAGAACAAGATTTTCC
>Ga0265299_10002672_pt1 | contig 17949 bp, 18 predicted proteins | sample AusTroGonzalo_MG_4_FD_193485 | JGI IMG/M metagenome (GOLD analysis project Ga0265299, IMG submission 193485) | Bovine rumen microbial communities from tropical cattle in Woodstock, Queensland, Australia - Gonzalo_02 | ecosystem: Host-associated > Mammals > Digestive system > Stomach > Rumen ... | reverse complement strand
AGCCAGTATGTGTGCGGAATTCACACGTCGCTCGAAGGCCTTGCCATGATGCAGGCCGCCGCGAAATCCGCACAAAGTAACAAGTGGGAATCCGTTCAGCAAAGGTTCTAAATGAAACTCTCTTTTGTAATCCCCTGTTACCGCAGCGCAAACACCATCGAAACCGTGGTGCAAGAAATCCGCGATACCATAACTGCACGTAACGCCACGGGCCCAAGCTCCGACGGCAAACCGTTCTATTACGAAATCGTCCTCGTGAACGATTGCAGCCCCGACAACGTTTGGCAAGTCATCAAGAACCTTGCCGCAACAGATCCACACATCAAGGGAATCTGCCTCGCGAAAAATTTCGGCCAGCACAGTGCACTGATGGCGGGTTACGGACAAGCTACGGGCGATTACATCATCAGCCTCGATGACGACGGCCAGACTCCCGCAAGCGAAACATTCAAGCTTGTAGACAAACTCGAAGAAGGCTACGATGTAGTCTATGGCTACTACAAGCATTCAAAGCAGCACCTATTCCGACGCCTCGGCACCTGGGTCAACAAAAAAATGGCCGAGGCCATCATCGGGCAGCCCAAGACGTTACGCACCACGAGCTTCTTCATTATGCGCAAGTTCATCGTCGAAGAGATCGTGCGCTACCCGCACCCCTTCGCCTACATTGGCGGCCTTGTGTTCCGCGCGACCAAGAACCTGGGCAACGTGGCCGTGCAGCACCGCCGCCGCCTCGAAGGCGAGTCGGGCTACACGCTCGCGGGCCTTATCGGGCTCTGGATTAACGGGTTTACGGCGTTCTCCGTGAAGCCGCTGCGCGCCGCCACCTACATCGGGCTCCTCTGCGCTGTTGTCGGGTTTGCCGCGGGTATCTTCGTCATCTACAAGAAACTGATGTACCCCGGAATTCCGGTGGGCTATACCAGCATGCTTGCCACCCTGCTGTTCATTGGCGGCATGATCATGTTCCTGCTAGGGCTTATCGGCGAATACGTGGGCCGTATTTATATTTCCATCAACCAAGCCCCACAATACGTCATAAAAGAAAAAACCTAAGTGCAGGGCGGGAATATGGGCACAATACTCGACTTCATCCAGTCTGACCATACGGTACTAGAAGATTACGCTAAAGAAATCAAGAATGAAAAAGCGGATGTTATTTTGTATGGATCCGGATGCTGGGCTAGTCAACAGTATCGAATGTTGAAAGAATTGGGCGTTGAAGTTAAAGCCGTAGGGGTTGACGCCAAATACCATACGTCCGGCAAATTTTTTTATGACAAAGAGATTGATTCCATCGAAAATCTTTCTCAAAAGTTTCCCAATGCTTCGCTTTGGGTCGGCTTCAACCTTGATCAGAAATCATTCCTTTCGATAAAAAATGATCTAAGCCAAAAATACCGATTCAAGAAAATTTACGCCTGCGATTGTGCGAAATATGAAAATTTCGCCAACCAGAATTACCGTTACAATGATGTCAAGAAAAATGCTGCAGGATTCGAATGGATTTACGACAAATTAGTAGACGAAAAATCTAGAGAAACGCTAATTTCGTATTTAAATCAGCGTATTTCAGGTGACTATAAATATGCTGAAAGTGTCTTTGATCCGAACCACTATTTTTCAAAAGACATTATCAAACTTGACCACGAAGTTTTCGTTGATTGTGGTGCCTTTACCGGAGACACAATACAGGAATTGCTCGCCATTGACAATCCTAAGAAAGTCTATGCTTTCGAACCGGATGAACGAAATTACACATCGTTGAAAAATAAATACATCAATGACAGCCGTATTGTCTGTTTCAAAAAGGGCGCATACAGCAAACAAGACGTGCTTTCTTTTGCTGGCAACAATGCCGATGCCAGTAAAATAACTGATTCTGGGGATTACAAAATAGAAGTTGATTCCATTGACAACTTGATTCAAGACGAAAAGATTTCGTTCATCAAAATGGACATTGAGGGTGCAGAACTTGAAGCGCTAATGGGTGCCACGCAAGCAATAAAGACAAACCACCCCAAATTGGCGATTTCGGCGTATCACAAATTTGAAGACCTGCTAACGCTCCCTCAATTTATTTATTCTTTGAACGACCGCTATCAGTTCTACTTGAGACGACATTCACATTTAACGCACGAACTAGTTTTGTACTGCATTTAGAAAAAAATTATGTTCATCCTCGCACTCGGCATCGTCGTGTTCAACAAGATCCGGCGCACCTTCATGGATACGGTGTAGGCGCTACACCTTAAATCCCGCATCCGCCATGCATTTCTGCGCGAAGCAGTTCGCTTCGTCTTCTTTTTCGGGATAGCTATGCGTGATTTCGATGTTTTGCAGACAAATTCCCTTCTTGCCGTGATAGAGCACGTGCGCAAGCTCGTGGAAGAACGTGAACCACATCGTTTCGCGCTTCTTGAAGCGATCGTGAAGTTGAATGAGCGGGACATCCTTGTACCAGCGGTACATGCCGTAAACAGGGGCGCTCTTGAAGTTCTGAACGAACAGCACGCGAATTCCGATTTTGCGGCAGATTTCTTGCAAGCCTGTCATGCAATCGTCAACCACCTCCGGCTCGGGAGTCCAATAGGTGATTTTCTTTTCACGCTTCGGCAACGTCTTGTTTGCCGCTGCAAAAGCGATGATTTCGGGGAGGGCCGCCTTCAGGCGCTTGCGGACAGGAATCTGCTCCTGTTTTTCCATCGGGTCGCGGTCCGAGAGAATCTCGCCACGGCGAATCCACGCCGAAGTCGCATAAGGGTCCTTGACATCGGCCAGCGAAATGCTGAACGCCACCTTCAGCCGGGCATTCTTGTAGTAGCCGTCCCACGCCTTCGGAGACGCCACAGCAAAGAATTTCAGCAAGGGCATTAAAGATTTGCTTTCGTCCTTTTTTTCTTGCACCCATTCGCGGACATTAACCTCATCAGGGAAGGACTTTTTCCAAAGGGACTGATCCGTCAGCGAAGCCTTGATTCTCTCGCGAGAGAGAAATTCGTCATAAGACATTTGACGGCGCAACCAAAAACCAGCAGGAATCTCCGTGACCATTTCAAGAGAAATGGCCGAATCGGGCGTGATTCGACAATTCCCTTGCAAAATATCGTTCACCGCCTTGGGCGTATAACCCATGCGCGCAGCCAAGTCGTTCGCATCGAGGCCCATTTCTTCAAGTTTTTCAGCCAAAGTCCGCCCCGGCGGGGTGACCACAGCCAGTTCATCACATCTGTACACCTGCATAAACGCTCCTACTCGTGATAATCTACAATTTCTAGAATCGAAACGGTTTGTTCGACAAGCAATCCGATGACATTTCCGAAACTATTTAGAATAGGCTTGAATATAAGCCTATACGGATGGTCCAAATCGCAAGCCCATTGACCTGCACGATTGCCCGCCAGTTCATGGTACCTGCCAGGAACGCCCTTTAAGTCGTCCAAAGTCGCCGCTCCGCGAAGATCGCTAAGACGCTCCATGTAAACTTCCGCCCGTCTTTCTCCCATTTTTCGCACCGCATAGGCCTTGTCACCCGCACAGCGAGCCAATTCCTTGTCTGCATACACAACCTGCATTCCGCCCCCAATAATTTTACTACACCTACAATATACATTAAAATTTTAATAAAAGCAATGGGTATAGTATTTTTTATTTTGAATATATATATTTCAACAAAGACCTCAGTAACACAATTCAATAAAAGGAGTAAATATGGGTGTATTCATTTCTCTTCTCGCATCTAACAAAGTTGATCCCATCCAGTGGGAAAAGGCCTACGAGGAAACCCTTGTACTTGTAGATAAGATGGGGTTAGTCGAAATTCGAGAATTTGAAAAATTCGGTCAAAAATATTTCGCAGCAACATCGAGCACGGAACGAGAACATCATCGCGAAACTGGCTGGCTTGCCGAAGGTGACGCAATCTTTATGGCGACAGCCGAGGACTTCTTTTTGCCCCGCAAAATCGACACACCAAGGCAAGAAGAAAACTACAGCGACCCATTGATGTATATACTTGCGCAAGAGGGAATCGTCGATTTTAAAAATCCGTATGTCAAGAACGTACAATATTTTTGGGGAAGCAAAACGCAAGGAGAACCATACCACACGGCGCTCCTTGCCATCGGTTGTCTTTTGGACAGCCGGTTGAATGGCGAGACGATTTGCAGCAGCGATATTACCTATGGCCAATGCGAATGCGCCATAGAAAAGGCTAATAAAATCCTGAAGAAAAAGATCGGTATGCCTCTGCGTTGCCGCATGGAAGACCTCTACAAAAGGGTCCGCCAGCTACCCATTGAGCCGTGTCAAATGCTCGATGCTTTCGCCGTAACATATTTGGGAGCTAAGGACAAACGATACTATAAATTCGTCGCAGAGCACTTTTCCGACGAAGAACAATACCTATTCGTCAAAGAAAAAATAAACGACTCATATCTAGGCACAATCGGTTTTGCAAACAGCATACAACAAATTCTTTCGTATGACGTGCCCATTGCCAAGGTTTGTTCGGCGTTCCTGGAAATGGATCCCAAGAAAAAGAAACCTCGAGAAAATGGCGAAAACCCTTTCCAAACATTCATCAAAACTATCCTTGCAACAAACATCTATCTGCCAGAAAAAGACATGCGTGACTGCCTGAAAGTAGATGAGAATTCTGACGAGACGATGTGCGTCGAAAAGCAATTTGCAAGCATTCTGTTTATGGGGGCACGAAACCGCAGTGTCGCACGATACATTCCCTTGGAAGAACTGACGGCACAACTTGTTGAATCGCTTGGCGACAAATGCGATGTCAAGGGCATCATTGACAACTATCTTAAAGACAAAGAACAAAAGCAGCAAGACGGAGAAATGGACATTTTCGCCAAACTGAACGACTTCCATGACGAATTCAACAAAAAATTTGCTGAGGAAAAGAAGAAATATGACGTAAGCCGTACAGAATATTTCATATTCTTCCAAAAGGGCGATTCTGTTTCGCCAAAGCTTTTGAACTCTCTAAAAATAACGACAGAATTTTACAAGACAACCATAGATGAGCCGCAATTTGCGAAACTTTTTAAAGGCGATTACGAGGACCGGTGTCGCTATCTAGAAAAACAAAATCGTGCACTCAAATTGATGGATTTTGAATGGCAACATATTTTTGACGACATCAGAGACAACCCGGAAAGTTTCAAGCGATATTACCCTATGGTGCGAATAGAGATTAATCATCGTAGCATCCATGATTTCATCAGGGCATATGTCGTAAATGACGACTTCTATGAAATGTGCCAGACGCTAGTCACAAGCGAAAAACAGTAAGGAGCGCTGTCCATGAAGGTCATCAACAACGATTACCTGCTGAAGGGGTAAAAAAGATATTTATTAGCAGTTCTTTTAAAGCAATTCACCGCATATTACATTTTTCCACACATAAAATCAATAAAAGGCAACATTTTTCGACACTTATTTTGTGAAAATCGCCAACAGCGTGCATTTTTCCTTAAAAATGAGCGAATTTTCAAGGAATTTTATTTTTTTACACCGCGACCTTGAACACGATGCCGCCCGTCACGTAACGGTGGATGATGGAATTGATGAGCGTCTGGTAAGGCATGCCCGCGGCCTTCGCCATTTTCTTGATGCCGTTCAGGTCATCGAGCTGCATGCGGATGGTGATGTTCTTCGCCGAAGCGGACATGATGTCGGCTCGAATCCGATCTTCCTCTTCTTGTATTTCCCAGGTCCTTGAACGACGCACCCACATGATAAACCACGTCGTCGACGATGACAAAACGATCATGGACCTCACGCATATTTTCCAAACGGACCGTCGGGAATTGCCTGTTCAAGCGAGCCTCTTCTTCCCTCATGGCATGCGTAATCCTAGCAGAATAGATAATCGCATTTACCCCTTCGGCACGTTTCGCCATAAGGGACAAAACCATGTCGTTGGCATACGGATCAATGATAACGAGTTCCTTTTTCGCGGAACGCACCAACTGCACGGCAAATTCGTAGCCGCTCCAATGCGCATGCGCGGGCAGCAGGCCCTCGCTTGGAGGCAAGTTCGCCTTCACGAAGAAATCCACCTGCTTTTCGAGATAAACAACACGGGAATCGAGGTTTTCCAGCCTATTTTCGTGCGAAATTAGCCGCTGATTGACGCTAAAACCCTTAAGCAGATGCTCTTTTAGAACCTGGTTGGCCCAACGACGAAATTGCGTTCCTTGATAGGATTTAACCCTGTAGCCGACTGAAATGATAACGTCTAGACTGAAAAGTTTGACCGGTTTGTCCGAATTTGCAATTTGCAAAAAATGCAAATTGCTTTTCTCTTCCAGTTCATGTTCTGCAAAAACATTGGCAATATGCCGTGAAATAACAGAAATGCTTTTAGAGAACAATTCCGCCATTTGCACTAAAGTGCAATCGGCTACAACTCGGTCATAAAATCAAGCAAGCTTGATTTTGCGACACTCGTTTTGCACGATTTTGAGCCTGCGTGAGCCAGACGGTCTCGTTTTCGACCCGAACTTCAATATGGAATTCCCCGCCCTCCGGCTGATAAACGATAATCTCGTTCTTCTCGGCAGGCGGCAACGCATCTTTTTCGTTCATCATTCACTCCTCCCCCGCCTACAAGCCTGAAAAAGCGGGACAAAAACGGCATTTAATATACATTTGAGCACTTTAAATATAAATTTGCCAGCGACCCTTGTCAATACCCTAAATGAAAAAGTTTTTCCGGTCGCTTTTAATCTATATTACTCAACAAGATGACCGCGATTGAGTTCAAGAACATCTGCAAGCAGTACCACCTGGGGCTAGTGATTACCAGAACTCTTAGCCACAATTTGAACCAGTAAAAATCAAGTGTTTACAATGATAAAAATAGGCTCCACAATGCATATACAATTCATCCTTATTTCAACGGCATGCAAAACAAAAGATAAAAGAATCGACAGTTTATTCAACCGGAAACCGTTAAAATAAATCGCCCAAATGCCCCCCTCCTCATTACAAACCCTCAAGAACCTTCTTTTCAACATCACCTCATTCGGGGTGAATTTCATCATATCTTTTTTACTGACACCCTACCTCATTAGGACAGTCGGAAAAGAGGCTTACGGATTTATCCCCCTCATCAACAGCATCATAGGATATTCGTCCATACTGACAACCGCCATCGGTTCCATGGCAGGGCGTTTTATCACAATGCGAATTTACAAGCAAGACATTGAGGGAGCCAACAAATATTTCAACTCCGTTTGGGTCGCAAACACCCTGCTATCAGCAACATTCACAATTACGGCAATCTTTTTCATAGTTTATATAGATACATTCATAACCATTCCCACAAACCTAATTACCGAAGTCCGTTATTTATTTGGATTTGGTTCAGCTTCGCTCATCATTGGCCTCCTTACAGGGATTCTCGGAATCGGAACATTCGTAAAAAACAGAGTTGACATGACCGCATCGAGAAGCGTCATTGCAGAATGCACAAGAGTTATCGTCATCCTCACTCTGTTTTACTTTTTAAAGCCTTCTATCGTCTATTTAAGCATCGGAGCATTCATTTCAGCCATCCTATTTTTATTTTTTAATTTTTCTTTCAAGAAAAAATTATTACCGGAACTAACCTTTGCCCCTCAAAAATACTTTTCCTTACTTCATCTAAAAGAAGTCTTTTTCTCAGGCATATGGAATTCTATAAACCAATTAAGCAGCATTTTATTGCAACAAATAGATTTACTGATTACAAACATATTCATTGGTGTTTCTGTCATGGGAAGCTATTCCATTGCCAAAACCGCACCACTATTTATCTATAGTGCATTGGCTATGCTCTCCGGAACATTCTTCCCCCAATTCAATATTCTATTAGCTCAAGGTAAATCTACAGAACTTATATACGAAATAAAGAAATCAATGAAAATCGTCGGTTTCTTAATCGGAATACCGATAGGATTTTTATTAGTCTACAGCAAAGATTTTTATATGTTATGGGTCCCCGGCGAAGATGCTGATTTTCTCTATTGGCTTACTGTAGTAACAGTTTTACCAATGATAATTGGCGGGAGCGTCAATCCAATATTTGGAGTTTTCCCAGCAACGAATAAACTTAAAATTCCATCCATAGTCCTATTAGTTGCAGGCATTTTGAACACCCTAGTAATCTTCATTCTTCTAGCAACAACAGACTTAGGTGTCTGGGCCATCGCCATTACGGGAGCCATTCAGGGCGGATTACGCAACATGTTCTTCTCTACTATTTACGGAGCAAGATGCCTTAATCAAAAATGGTACACATTCTTTCCTGTCATGTGCAAAGGTTGCTTGGGAATGCTAGTAGTCGTACTGACAAGCCACATCGTCAAAAACATTTTACCAACCAACACATGGATTTTATTTATATCATCTTTCGTTATCATTTCCATTTTCGCATCATTAATCAATCTGTTTTTCATATTCTCTAAAGAAGAACGCGGAGCGATGCATCTTATGCTTCGACGAAAGATGAAACAATGAAAAAAAAATACATCATTCCAATTATTATAATTATTTTATTCTTTGCATTTCCGTTTCCATTTTTAAACGGAAAAAAGGTTCATTTATCCATTGACGATTTCTACACATCATTTATTGATCTAAAAAATGAAAAATACGGTTCCATATACGACCAACCGACATTTCATTATCTTAAATCGATTCACGATGTTACCAATGCAAAATTTACGCTATATACATTTTCAAAAGCAGAAAAATGGTCCATATCAGAAATTCCCACAAAGTACATAAAAGAGCTAAATCAATCCAATTGGATAAAAATCGGCTATCACAGCGATCATCCTCAATCAAAAAATGACAATTCTTCAAACTTTCAAAAAGGTTATCTCTATTTTGAAAGCAATATTCCACCTTCCCTGATTGCAAAGGCGTTAAGACTTCATTATTTCCACAGTTCTTTAAATGATATCAGTTTTCTCAAAAGCAAAGGAATAATCAAATTATTTTCAGCTGACGACAACAGAATCAGCTACTCTCTGCCGCAATCAGTAAACAATTCCTTACTGCAAAAACAAGCTATATCGTACGCATCAATGACCTTTGAAAAAACTGATTTTAGAATAGAACACCATTTTTTCCCATTATTAAAAGTATGGTCACATATACAAGACGATGTTATAGTCATATTTACACACGAATGGGCTCTTAATTTTTGGAACGCAGCAATGCTTCGCATAATTGTTTACTACTTTGCATTTTATGGATGCACCTTTATTATGGAGTGACAAATGGATAAATTGAAAAGGTTTATTGACATTTATGTTCCTGTTGAGGCCTGCACATTAAGGTGTCACTATTGCTATATTACGCACCACAGACTTTTTGCTAATAAACTACCCAAATTCAAATATGATGTCGATACATTTAGAAAAGCTCTATCAAAAAAGCGGTTAGGAGGAACATGCCTACTCAATTTTTGCGGTGGCGGAGAGACACTGCTACCACCTGAACTCCCTAACTATATTAAAGCCGTTTTGGAGGAAGGTCATTACGCAATGATTGTAACCAACGCAACAGTTGATCGAGCTTTTGATGAAATTTCTAAATTTCCGAAAGAACTACTAAATAGACTATTTTTCAAATTTTCATACCATTATCTGCAATTAAAAGAACGCAATTGGTTCGACAAATTCTTCAACAACATTCGTAAAGTACGCGATGCAGGAGCCTCATTCACGTTAGAAGCAACCCCATCCGATGAACTCATTCCCTACATCCAAGAAATGCAAGATTTGGCAATCAAGGAAGTCGGAGCGATTTGCCACGTCACAGTTGCACGCGATGAACACGACATGTCTAAACTGAATATCCTAACACAAATGAGCCGGGAAGAATACAAAAAAACATGGAGCGTTTTTAACTCCAGTCTTTTCAATTACAAATTTTCCATTTTCGGCGAACCACGCAAGGAATTTTGTCATGCCGGAGATTGGACTTTATGTCTCGATATGGGAAACGGAATATTAAGCCAATGTTACAATGGACTATATTCCCAAAATATCATGGATGATGTAGAAAAACCTATAAAATTTAAACCTTTAGGTTGTCATTGTCAACAACCTCATTGTTTCAATGGCCATGCCTGGATTGCCCTCGGAACCATACCAGATTTAAAAGCACCAACATACGCTGATTTACGTAATCGAATATGCAATAATGGAACAGAGTGGATTCAACCACAAATGAAAGAATTTCTCTCTCAAAAGCTCTACGAGAACAATGAAGAATATAGCCCTTGGAAAAAGTTATTGATTAATGCAGAAATGAGCATCCGTGAATCTGCAAATAAAGCATTGCGAAATGGATTCTCAATTTTCAATAAAATTCGGCACAAATGATTTATTCCGATAAAATCCAACAACTTCGAAGCATCATAAACAATCAACTACTGCCGTTGATTGATTCCGATTACGCATACCTTGAACTGCCCTACTACGAAAACATTGGCGATACGCTCATCTGGGAAGGAACACGAATATTCCTAAAACAAATTAAATACAAATGTTTGTATAGTGCTAGTAGCACCACTTTTTATCACCATAAAATCTCACAAAATACCACAATACTTTTGCAAGGTGGAGGCAACTTCGGAGACCTTTGGGAAGTTCCACATTCTTTCCGCAAAAAAATCATTGAGCTATACCCTAGCAACAAAGTCATCATTTTCCCGCAAACAGTCTGGTACGAGCACCAAGAAAACATTAAGGCCGACGAATTCTTTTTCGCAAACCACACAAATGTGACAATGTGCGCCCGCGACAAGGTTTCGTTCAAATTTATGCAAGAACATTTTCCCAAGAACAAAGTGCTTCTCGTCCCCGACATGGCGTTTTTCATTGACTTTGATAAATTTGGGAAAATCAACACAGCCAAGACAGAACGATCTTTATACGCCAAAAGAGTCGATAAAGAACTTAAGAACGACATTTGGCCAAGTTTTATTCCACAAAACGCCGAAGTTCACGATTGGCCGACAATCGAGCACAAAACCCCAAAATATGCCCACGCCGACTACATTGTCGGATGGCTAAACTTTTTTGCAAACATAAAAGGCATCAAGCCAATCAATCTACTTATCGATCTGATGCGAGCACATTTTTATCGACCGCAATACATCAAAGACTGCGTTAAATTCATAAACCAATATGACACCATTTATTCCACCCGCCTACATATAGCCATCGCATCAGCCATGATGGGTAAAAAAGTATATCTCATGGATAATTCCTACGGCAAAAACTTTAGTTTTTACAATACATGGCTAAGGGATTTGGACAATACAATCATTCTCTAAAAAGGCTCGCACTGTTTTCTCTACAAATAGGACATCCCCCATCATAATTTTCAGCCTTCACCCCTCCCTCCGAACCTTCATTTGCAATTCCTTCCAGAATAGATTCATAAACGTCCAATTTTTTTAACATTTTTTCTCATTTCTTTAAAAATAATGTATTTTGTATATCGTGAATATACAAAACGGTAAAAATATAAAGAAACTTCTACTACAGATACCGGCAAACACGGTAGTTACCTCCCGACGGCTGACCTCCATGGGGATAAGCCGCATGCTGGTCGCAGAATACGTCAAATCCGGTTGGCTCCGGCGACTGGCGCCGGGAGCTTACACACGCCTAAACGAAGGTGCCGATATAACAGGAGCGCTATTCGCTCTTCAGGCAGACCTTATGCCAACTATACATGTAGGAGCGGCAACAGCACTGAACCAGTATTATGGCAAATTGCATTTTGTAAAATCAGAAACCAAGACCCAATTGTTCGCCCCACTCGGTCAAAAAGTTCCTACATGGTTTGCAAAAGTCTATGGAGAAAACTGCGATATCAACTATTCCGACTTTCTTCCTGCCGAAACCGGATTGGATACTAGGTCTGGCGAAAATTTCAAGTTACAAGTACCATCAATGGAACGCGCTCTATTAGAACTTCTATACCTCGTCCCTAAAAAAATAACCATATCTGAAGCCTTCGCCATAACGGAAACCATAGCATCTGTAAAGGTAGCCCTATTGCAGGAACTTCTGGAAAAATGTAGTTCTATAAAAGTCAAACGCCTTTTGCTCTGTTTTGCCGAAACCGCAGGCTTGCAATGGTCTAATGTTTTAGACATAAGTAATGTAGACCTTGGATCCGGAGTCCGTAAAATAGGCAAAGATGGCGTCCTTTACCCCAAATACAATCTAGTTATTCCTAAATTAGGTTAACATGAGCTTCGCCGAAAATTACATAAGACAAGTTTCACTATTAGTCAATGTACTTCCAATCATTGCAAATGAGACCTGTTTCGCGCTAAAAGGCGGTTCGGCCATAAATCTATTTTATCAAGATTTGCCAAGACTTTCCGTCGATCTCGATTTGGTATATTTGCCTCTTGACAAAAGAGCAACAGCAATAGACAACATCAACAATGCTCTTCTCCGCATTCAAGGCAATCTACAGAAAAACGGCTTACAGGCAGCGATTGCAGGTCAGGCAACAGAAAAGAAAATCATCTGTTCCAACCACGAAACGACTATAAAAATCGAACCAAACTATACAATTCGTGGAACGGTTTGCGCTCCGATAGAAGCTCCCGTATCCCCTAAAGTGCTAAAAAAATTTGGTTTCGCTCAAATGAAAATTCTTGAATTCAATGAACTATATGCTGGAAAATTCTGCGCAGCATTGGATAGACAACACCCGCGAGACCTATTTGATATAAAAAAATTCTACGAAACGCAATCTAATCTGAACGACAAGATTATCCAAATCTTCATCATTTACCTACTCGGTCACAACCGGCCTGTTCATGAACTTCTAGATTGCGAGATTCAGGACCATCAAGACATCTTTGAAAATGAATTCACAGGTATGACTGACGAACAAGTCGATTATTCTAAATTGCAAGACTTCCTGTTGCAATTGAAAAAGGACCTCAAAACACATCTACGTCCATACAAAAAATTCATTCTAGACTTTCTTGCGCTAAATGAAGGCTTTCCCAATTTTCCAATTTCAGATTTTCAAACATTGCCTGCAATACAATGGAAAGTTCAGAATCTAGAACATCTGCGAAAATCAAACAAGCAAAAGTTTATGCAACAACAAGAAAAACTTGAATTGTATTTAAGCAAACAGGATTAGCAATGCCCCAGCCCCTCGTGTCAATCATAGTTCCCATCTACAAAGTCGAACCGTACCTGCGGCGATGCTTAAACAGCATCGTTAACCAAACATACACCAACTTGGAAATTATCTTGGTAGATGACGGATCTCCCGACGGCTGTCCGCAGATATGTGATGAATACGCCGCCAAAGATAAACGCATTGTGGTCATTCATAAAAAAAACGGAGGTTTGTCTGATGCAAGAAACGCCGGGTTGGATATATGCAAAGGAGAATACATTTCCTTCGTAGATAGCGATGACTGGGTCGCAGATGTATATATTGAGGCTTTATTGAATTCGGTTTCAGAGAACAATGCCGACATGGCCATTGCTAATTTTTTAAGAACAAACCAATTTTATAAACTAAGTATTCCTAACTACGATGAAGTCAAGGCCCAGATTCTACAACCAGTTCAAGCCGTAAAGAAACTGTGGACAACAGAAGAAATCATATTTGTCACCGCATGGGCAAAACTTGCAAAAACCTCATTATATAACAACATCCGTTTCCCTAAAGGATTAATTCACGAAGATGAGTATACATCATACAAACTTCTATATGAATCTTCAAAAACCGTCTTCTTAGACATCCCTCTATATTGCTATTTTCAAAGAGAGGACAGTATTATGGGAGAAGCAAAACCAAGCTCAATTAGAGTTTTAAAAGCAAGAGTAGAACGATATCAATATTTTAAACAGAATAACGAAAAAGAAATTATGGGATTATGCCTAAAAAATCTTTGTTGGGATTTGATATTTGCATATGGACAACGCAAAATAAAAAAATTGTCTATCGGTTATTCCGCAGAAGAAATTATAAATATTTATCGAACTGCTGTAGAGGACTTTCACAAATCAATTTATAATAATTTCAAGAAATATGTCATACTCAAAATTTTTGCACTATATCCACAACTTTATCTCATATATCAGGTGATTTCTCCAATAAAACTTCGAAAAATATGAAAAAAATTTTTTTTCTAAATATTCTTTATTATACTACTAGAATACAAAAAGCAACATGAAAAAAAATCTGTATTTTTCCATATATGCATTTTCTATCTTATTACTAACCTCAATAAGATGTTGTTCTCTAGGAGGTTTTTCTGGAATTCTCTTTTTTATGTTAGCTTTACTCGCCTGTATTTTTGCACCCACGATCAATAAAGCTATTACAAATTATAATTGCAAACCTCCAGCAAATACCTCACAAATAAAAATATTTATCACATTTATTTTCATTTCCTTTTTATTTCTTCTTTTTTGGTTTCTAGGAGGATTTCCTGGATCATTTTCTCCTGACTCAATCAATCAATATGTTCAAGCCATTCATGGAAAATACAACGACTGGCATCCCGTTTTACACACTCTATTATTCTTTTATTTACCACTAAAAATAATAAATAACATCGAATCTATCGTATTATTTCAAATAACAGTTTTTTCCATATTCTTTGGTTATATGGAATATGTTATTTATAGATATGCCGGAATAAAATACGCCTGTATTTCGGCAATTTTTTTATTGTTAAGTCCATTCACTTTAAACATATTAATGCATCCCTGGAAAGATGTTGCATTCGCCATGTCAGCCACAATGTGTATATTATATTCTATACATATTTATCAATCTAACAACGAATGGACCGAAGAAAAAGTCAATCTTCTTCAACTTTCTTTAATGATTGCCCTTTCAACAATTTTTAGACATAATGGAATGCTATTCTCTTTGCCATTATTAGTCGTTTTCTATGTCATGTTGCCAAAAAAGAAATGGTTAATCATCTTTACCACATCTATTTTAATGATAGGATTAATTAAGGGACCTCTTTACTCCTATCTAGATGTATCAAAGCCCCAAGAACGAGTAACTGAAACAACAGGTTTCCCGTTAAGCATAATCCTGAACGTGGCCAAAGAATGTCCAACTTGCCTTGACTCTCAAACAACCGATTTTGTAAATCGATTAACTTTAATTCAACCCAATTGGAAAACAAATCATGATATCGTTGGATTTAATTCCGTTAAATTCAAAAATGTAAATACAACAATTATTGAAGAATCTGGAATACTAAACATTTTCAAAATGGCTGCATCATGCATGATTACAGCACCCAAACCATCCCTCTTAGCGATCTTTGGTTTAACAGCTCAAGTTTACACTTTAAATGAAGAAGGAATTATCGGTCAAGGAACTCATCCAAACCGATATGGTATTTCGTGGAACGGAATTTCCATCATTTACAATGCGGAAACAAAATACACATACTTTTTACAAAGATGCATGTTGACATATATATTCTGTTCCACAGGCTTTTGTCTCTTATTAATAGTATCTTTTGCAATCTTTAAACTAAACCTTAAGGCTAAATCCGATAGAAAAAAAATTTTTTTATGTATTCCTCTTTTTTCATATACCATAGGAACAACACTCCTATTATCAGGGCCGGATATACGGTTCTTTTACATAACCTATCTAGCAACACCTGCAATAATTCTACTTTTATCGGTTAAAAGGGGGGACTCTCCTAATGATTAAAGTTTCAGTCATTGTTCCCGTATATAAAGTTCCTTTGGAATATCTACGAGCCTGTTTAGACTCACTTGCTGCACAGACCCTGCAGGAATGTGATTTCATCGTTGTTTCTGATGGCGCTCCAGAAACAGAATGTTCCATTTGTGAAGAGTACGTCAAAAAGGATTCTCGATTCAAATTTTTTAAACGAGGGCATGCGGGGGTATCAGCAGCAAGAAATTACGGGATTGAACAAGCTCTAGGTGAATACATATCATTTGTTGATAGCGATGACAGGATTGACAACAACATGCTCCAAGAATGCTACGAGTTTGCAAAAAAAAACAATTCAGATGTCGTAACTATGGATTTCTATGAAACAAAAAACAATATAGACTCGTTAAAAATTCACGCCCCTAAAACAGTTGAATCCATTTGTTTTCTGCATCAAATTGTTATTGGCGATATCTTTGGCGGCATGCCTCTGCGCATTATAAGAAAAAAATTTTACGACAAGAATCCAGCCATTTTTCCTGAACACATCAGTTATTGTGAAGACATACTCTTTTGGGCACAACTATTGCAAGCAAAGCCTAAAATTAACTATCTAAACAAAGCCTTTTACCATTACGTTCAAGATAACAACAATTCAATCACAAGAGATTACACAGACGAAAAATATAAAGAACGAAAAAAATTTATACAAGAACTCAAAAAAATCATTCCTAAAAAATTCAAAAAAGACCTAAATATGGCAGCCTTCAATGTAAAAATGGAGGCAATGTCACATAACAAGCTATCATTAAAAGATTATGTATCTTTTGAAAGAACAACCCTACTCACTCTGATAAAATCAAAGCAACCCTGGATAGTAAAAATATATCTTCTTTTTAACACTATACTCTTCTCTATTTTCAATAAATCTTATAAAGAATATCTATAATCATGATTCCTAAAATAATACATTATTGTTGGTTTGGACGAAAACCGCTCCCTGAGTTGGCGTCAAAATGTATTGCCTCATGGAAAAAATTTCTACCTGATTATGAAATTAAAGAGTGGAACGAAGACAATTTTGATGTGAATCAAATTCCATATACAGCTCAAGCTTATAAAAGCAAGAAATATGCATTCGTAAGCGATTACGCAAGATTCAAAATCATGTACGAAAACGGAGGAATCTATTTTGATACAGACGTCGAAGTAATAAAACCTTTAGATAAAATCATCGGCAAAGGACCATTTTTTGGAATAGAATCTTCAGAAACAAAAAAATCGTGCGCTCCCGGTCTCGGCTTCGCTTGTAATTCAGGACTCGATTTATGCAAAGAAATGATTGATTATTACAAAAGCAGCAATTTCATTCTACCTAACGGGCAATATAATTTAAAAACAGTCGTTCAAATTTTTTCTGAAATTTTAGATAGTAAAGGATTTTCTCCATCTCTCAATCCTGTCGAATTCAATGGAATATATGTCTATCCTCCAGAATATTTTTGCCCAATAAATTACCATACCGGCAAAATAAACATTACAGATAATACTTATACAATACATCATTATGCAGCTTCGTGGGTCAATCAATACGACAACTTATCCTTAGCAGCCAAAATATGGAAATTTTTCAATCTACCAAATACAAATATTAAAATGAAATTTATACAATTATTCAAAAAATAAATTTTTATGCACATACCTCTTATCTCAATCATCGTACCCATCTACAAAGTCGAGCCATATCTACGACAGTGCCTAGACAGCATCATCCAACAAACCTATACCCATTTAGAAATCATCTTGGTAGACGATGGTTCTCCCGATCGTTGCTCACAAATTTGTGACGAATATGCAGCCAAAGATAAACGCATTGTAGTGATTCACAAAAAAAACGGAGGGTTATCGGATGCCCGAAATGCAGGGCTTGGAATTTGTAAAGGAGAATTCATTTTATTTGTAGATAGCGATGACGTACTTGATAATGATACAATACGCATTTTGCTATCACCGCAAGAAAAAGCATCCATAATCATAGGCGATATAAAAAATTTCGATGATAACGACGAATATGACATACGTAGTCAACCGATTTGTAAAAAACACAAATATGAAATTTTCAGTTCAAACGACATTTTACTAAGCCTATGTCAGGACGGTCCTATATATCTAAGATCTGTATGTGGAAAACTGATTAAAAAAGAACTCTTTCAAGAT
>Ga0265299_10002671_pt1 | contig 17952 bp, 17 predicted proteins | sample AusTroGonzalo_MG_4_FD_193485 | JGI IMG/M metagenome (GOLD analysis project Ga0265299, IMG submission 193485) | Bovine rumen microbial communities from tropical cattle in Woodstock, Queensland, Australia - Gonzalo_02 | ecosystem: Host-associated > Mammals > Digestive system > Stomach > Rumen ... | reverse complement strand
GTTAATGGCGCTCCGTTCGAATGCCTGAAGTTCAAATCTATGACTGATGAGAAAGGACCTGACGGGAATCTATTGCCAGATCATGAACGTATAACCCCGATTGGACGTATTATCCGACAATTATCTATTGATGAACTTCCGCAGTTAATTAATATTTTAAAGGGTGATATGGCTTTCATCGGACCTCGTCCATTAGGCATGACTTATATTCCATATTTTAATGAAGAAGAGATGCATCGTCATGACGTGCGACCAGGCATTACAGGATTGGCTCAAGTCAATGGCCGTACCGCATTAAGTTGGCCTGACCGTATGAGACTTGATCTGGAATATGTGAATAAGCTTAATATGTGGATGGACATCAAATTATTTTTTCTAACTATATACAAAGTTATTAAACGGGAAAATATTGGAGAGGGCTCAACCGGTTTGCTCAATTTCTATGATTACCGTGAAGCTCAGTGGGCTGAGGAAGGTAGGTATGACCTAATAAAGGAAGCCTATCTTAAGTCAGGGCGCACAAAACCTAGTAAATATTTAGATACAGATAATAAAAAATGATTTTTATATGGAAAATTTAAAAGGTAAAAAATTACTATTATTAGGAGGCCCGGCTTTAATGTCGGATATAGTAGAGAAAGCTAAATCAATGGGCATTTATACAATAGTTACAGATTGGTATGACCCAGACAAGTCTCCTGCCAAAAAAATCGCGGATGAATATTGGATGGAATCTGTTGCTGATATTGAAAAACTTGCCTGTTTGATTAAAGAGAATCATATTGACGGTGTTTTTACCAACTATACCGATTCATATTTGCCTTATTATGTAGATTTGTGCGAAAAAACAGGTTTGCCTTGTTTGGCCAATATGCAACAGGTAGACACAATTAGCAAAAAGGATTTGTCAAAACAACTCTGCATTGAACATGGTATCAGTGTTTCAAAACGTTACGAAATTTCAGAGGTTGAGGATATTGATAAGTTAGATGCTTCATTTCCTGTTTTGACTAAACCAGTCGATAGCAGTGGCCAAAAAGGTATCTTTGTTTGCCTTAACAAACAGGAATTGAAAGAGAAATATTTAAAATCCCTAGAATTCTCTGCGTCAAAAAAAGTGATAATAGAAGAGTATGTTCAAGGTGATTATACTGTAATGTTTTATACAATACAAAATGGCCATGTTACGCTTGCCACCATGTCAGACAAACCCGTGTATGGCAATTTTGAGAACAACCTCCCAAAACTTCCGATGGGCTACTTCCTACCTTCGAAGTATGTTGACCTCTGCAAGGAGAAAATGTTACCTAAAGTGCAAGCCTTCGTGACCGACCTGGGTTTACAGAATGGTGTGATTGGCATTGAAGCCGTAGTGAAGGATAACGACATTTTTGTGTTTGAGATGCAGTTCCGCTTGGGCGGTATGCGTCACCATAACTTTGTGCTGAAAGAGAATGGTATGGATCTATTGGCTATGTTGGTGCGTTTTGCTGTCACTGGCAAGTTTGAAGGCTGGGATGCATCAGTTTGCGATAATGCTGCTTTCAAGAATTGCTATTGTTCCTTGAATGTCCTTGTCAAACCTGACACTGTAGCCAAGATTGAAGGACTTGAAGCAGTAAAGGCTATGCCTGAAGTTTATGCTTCAACCCAGATGTTGTATGAAGGCGATACCGTTCAACTTCCTGGAACTGTTCAACAGATTGCATTCAAGTTCTCACTGGCTGCTTCAAGCAAAGCTGTTGTACTTGACGCGATTGACAAAATATATGCGACCTTGAAGATATACAATGTTAAAGGTGAAGACCTTAAATTACATCTTGATTATAGAAAATAATTTGTATTGTTTTTTGTACATTTTTAGGAGGATAAGACGGGTGTTCGATTTATGTAACATTTGACTTCATCATACCAAAATTAAGAGAAAAATTTTCCAAATGAAAGTAGCAGTTATTGGCGCAGGCAATGGCGGTCAGGCCATTTCAGGCTATCTGGCCATGCAGAATTATGACGTGGCTCTTTATGACATTGCGGAAGAAAAAATCAACGAATTGAAGCGTTTGGGCGGTATCCGCTTGGAAGGCCGTATTAGTGGTTTTGGTAAACTCAATTGCATCACCACCAAGATTGAAGAAGTTGTGCGGGGTGCAGAAATCATCATGATTACCACTATCGCCAATGCCCACAAGGCGGTGGCGCAAAGTATTGCGCCTCATTTGGTAGATGGGCAGGTGATCATACTGAATCCAGGCCGCACTTGTGGGGCTTTGGTGTTCAAGCAGGCCTTGGTGGAGGCTGGCTGCAAAGCCCGTTTCTATCTGGCCGAAGCCCAGACGCTGGTGTATGCCTGCCGCATAGTGAAAAACGGCACGGTAAACGTAATCGGAGTAAAAGACGAGGTGCTGCTGTCGGCATTGCCCTCGAAAGATACCGACTATGTGCTGAGCATAATCAATCCGCTCTACCCAAGTTTTATGAAGACTACCAATGTGTTACGTACTTCGTTGGAGAATATTGGTGCAATGTTTCACCCGAGTGTGTTGCTGTTTAACGCTGCCACTATCGAACGTAACGAAACTTTCTGGTTCTATCGCGACATGACAGAACAAATCGCTTCATTTATCGAAAAATTTGATGCAGAGCGTCTTGCTGTAGGGAAAGCATACGGTATCGAGTTGCTGGGGGTGAATGAATGGATTAAGTTTGCGTATAAGGATACGGTGGGAGACACTCTCTGTGAGCGGATGCGCACTAATCCCGCTTATCATGACATCAAATCGCCATCGTCCATCTTCACACGCCAGTTGACCGAAGACATTCCTACGGGTGTACTGCCCATCATGGAACTGGGCAAGGCTGCCGGTGTTGAAACTCCGCTTTTGGAATCAATGATACATATTTGCGAAGCTTTGCTGGGACAAGACCTGCACTCGAATGGTCGTAACCTGAAGAATTTGGGCTTGGCGGGCAAGAGCAAACAAGAAATCTTAGACTATATTACCCATGAAGCATAACGCTGCTTTAAAAGACGTTTTTGGATTCATCAAGCCCCTCGTGGATGTCCACACCATGGGGGTTTACACGATGGCGAACCTGTTGAGAGATTGCGGTTACAGGGTGTATGTGTCCAACGACGATGTGAATGAGGCTGTGGAGCAGATTCACAAAATCAATAACTACAGCCTCGTGAAGAGCTGGATTGTCAAGAACGGCATCACCCGTATTGGCTTCAGCTATCGTCTCGACCCCGTGGAGGGGTGTGATTATTTCCTGTCACTATATCACCATTTGAAGGATGACAACATGTTTGCCGACAATGGTGGACAGCTACAGCAAATATTCTTTGCCGGACTGCCCGACACCTGCGAACTAGTGAAAGGCAAAACTCAAGGCGAGATACTGGTGTTCCCAGGCAACGAAAGCCCTATTGAGTCGCTCACCATGCTGCATGTACCTGAAGGCTTGATGCCTGCAGCCTTGAACCAGAACAACCCGTATGACAACATGCGCTGGGACTTCGCCAAGAAGCTGATTGAGTCGGAACGCTATAAGCTGGAGCAACCGCTGGATCACTATGGCTATAAAGAATGTGGGGCTGATAATGACACCTACGTGGCACGATTGCAATATGCCAAGGAGAAACACGCTCTGCCTATCATCAGAACCCATTCCGGACCATACAATCCCAATCGTTTGGAGGCACTGAAGGAATACAATTCCTGGTGTCGTGAATTGGCCCAGAGTCGGTTGCTGGATGTTCTCTCCATCGGTAGTTCACAGTTGACACAATCCAACTTTGGTGAGGATTGGGAAGGCAAGCCCAACGGTGGAGGTGTGCCTGTCAACTCCGAGATGGAATATGTGTCTATCAAGGAAAATGCAAAGCCCATGTTAGCGAGAACCTATTCTGGTACCAAGGATGTACCAGGATTGGCCAGGATTCATGAGCGGGCATTGAATATTTCGTGGCACGCCCTTTCATTCTGGTGGTTTGATGAATTGGATGGCCGTGGCCATAATAGCCTTTTGGATAACCTGAAAGAGCACTTTGAGGCTGTGCGTTGGATTGTCACCACTGGCAAGCCAGTGGAACCGAATGTGCCACACCATTTCGCTTTCCGTGGTGCAGACGATATTACTTATATCATTACCGGTTTCTTGGCTGCCAAAGCATGCAAGAAGTTGGGTGTGCGCCACTTGATTCTTCAAAATATGCTGAATACGCCTAAATATACCACAGGTGTACAGGATTTGGCGAAGGGCAGAACCATGCTGAAACTGGTTCGTGAGTTAGAGGATGACACTTTCCATGTGAGTTTACAATCTCGTGCGGGTCTGGACTATTTCGCTCCCGATTTGGAGGAAGCCAAAGTGCAGCTGGCTGCTGTTACCTGCCTTATGGACGACCTTGAGCCAGAAAACGACAACAGTCCAGAAATTATCCATGTGGTGAACTATAGTGAAGCAGTCCGTTTGGCTACACCGCCTATCATCAAAGACAGCATCCGTATCACTCTCAATGCTCTTCATGAATACCGTACTGCCCGTGCCTTGGGCAAGATTCCGAACATGAAGTATGATACCGAGGTCAAGTATCGTGAGGAAGCATTATATAGCGAGGCAAAGAGTGCCATTGAAATGATGGAAAAGGCTGTGCCTAACCTCTACACCCCCGAAGGTTTCTACAAGGTATTTGTTGAAGGCTTCCTGCCTGTGCCGTATTTGATGGATCAGAAACGCAAGTTCCCAAAAGCCACCCAATGGCATACTGCCATCAAGGATGGTGGTATCAAGGTGGTGGATGATGAAGGGAAGGTTATAGATACTATAAAAAGATATCGGACGATAATATCACAAATGCAATAAATCCGAAAAAAATATCCTATTATCTTTGATACTATTCATTTAATTAAAAGAATGAATGGATAATACAGAAAAATAGAATTAAAAAATTTAATAATATTAATATATAGACTATATGATAAAATTAGTTGATTTGGCTCATTCTGATGAATGGGATGAGATAGTAAAAACTTTTGAAGAATACGATGTATATTACCTTAGTGGTTATGTTAAGGCATTTCATATTCATGGTGACGGCGATCCATTTCTCTTGTACTATGAAGAGGATGGGTTGCGGGCTATCTATGTGTATATGCGTCGTGAAACGGCATTGCCTGGTGTATACGATGCCGTAACTCCTTATGGGTATGGTGGCGTTTTGTTCGAAGGTAACAATTCTGAAGAGAACCGTAGGGCTTTTTGGGCGGCTTATTTGAACAAGATGCAAGAGGAAAGAATTGTTGATAATTTTGTCCGTTATCATCCTGTATTAAAAAATGCAGAGCCTATGAAACTGATTTCTAACGTTATAGATTTAGGCAAGACCATTGCTATGGATTTGGATTCCCCCGAGATTATATGGGAAAATAATGTAGGCACTAATCGCAATAGGATTCGAAAAGCCGAAAAGAATGGTATTATTATTGAACATGGAAAAAGCTTGGAGTTGTTTGATGAATTTATACCTATCTATAATGCCACTATGGATAAAGACAATGCTGAAGAGTACTACTATTTCGAGCGCCCGTTTTATGAATCCATTCATAATGACCTGTATGACAATTATGAGATGTTTTATGCTAAACTGGATGATAAGATTATAGCCATGTGCATAATGATTTTTGCCAATGGCAGAATGAATTATCATTTGGGAGGTTCTTTCATGGAATATAGAAATTTGAACCCTTCTAATTTGTTGCATTATAAAGCTGCTATATGGGGTTGTGAACAAGGCTTCAAAACATACCATCTTGGAGGTGGTGTAGGGTCTTGCGAAGACAATCTTTATCGGTTTAAAGCTAGGTTTAACAAGAATTCTGATTACCAATTCTCAATAGGAAAACAGATATTTGACCAAGAAAAATATGATGAATTGGTAAAGATTCGTAGAGAGTCAGATGCGAGCTTCGACGAATCATCGCATTATTTTCCATTGTATAGGTCATGACGGACTATAGCCTGATGGCCGTATGAGATTTTTAAAAGGCATTTGGCAGTTTTGATGTTATTTGTTTTGTTCGCGGTGGAAATAAACTATGGTTCATGGTTATAGATAATAATTTCTTAGACGAACTATCAGCCCAAGCTAAATCCTCTTCTCGTTTGCGTCAGGCATACGACTTGCGGAATACCCCTGAGGATAACTCCCAGCGGATGCTCAATGCGTTGGAGCCAGGGACGGTGATGCCGATTCACAGGCATTTGACCTCCAGCGAAACAGTGGTTTTGCTTCGTGGCAAGATATGCTGGCATTTTTATGACGATGCCGGTAATGAAACCGAAAGCATAGTGCTTGATGCCAACGGCGATGTGCGCTGCATCAACGTTGAGAAAGCCCGCTGGCATTCGTTAGAGTGCCTGGAGAGCGGATCTGTTTTGCTGGAAAGCAAGGATGGAAGGTATGAGGGGTTGAAGGAGGAAGAGATAATGGTGAGCTGATTCAGGGAGTACTAAAAAATTTGGTTTTTTTTAAGTTTTAGAATGAATAGAGAAAATTAGTTTTTGGCATTGTATATTATTTGAAACTGAATATGTTTAAGAAAGAAAAAGTATCTTCATTTGTAGAAACACACATACCATTGTTATGCTTTTTTGTGTTTATTTTGCTTAGTTTTGTGGCTTTATTGTTCTTTCAATCCAAAGCCCTGAAAGAAATGCGGCACAGGAATGAGTGTATTTTAGCCCACTATGAGCAGGTGTTGTCAATAACTGCAAATCAAGAAGCCAAGGAGACTATTGATATAGTTCGATATATTAACGAGTTTGACATGACTCCAAGTCAAGGCAGAGCTTTTCTGGATTATACATATAAAGTAGTTGAAGCAGCTGTTGCTCAATCGAAAGTTGATATCGAGGTTAATACAATGGTTAAAGCTAGAGCTGAGTCAATGTATCAAGAAACAAAAGATTTGTTGGAGTTGCAGTTCGCCAAAATACAACATGAAACCGAATCTCTTCAGATATGGTGTGGTATTCTAACTGTGGTATTCCTAATATTCAGTTTCTATTCTTTGTTTAAAACGGACGAACTTGTTCAACAAGGAAGGGATGGATTAAGAGAATTGGCCGCATTACAGGCGTCTGGCGCAAAAAGGATAGATGATTTAAAAAAAGATGGAGAAAAGAAAATCAAAGAGTTTGAAACTTCTTCAAAAGAAGCTATCTCGAATGCAAAGATGGAAAAAAAGAAAATTGTTGAAACTGTTTCCAGTGTTGTTAAAAGTTCCCAGGAAAAAATTGATAGTCAATATGTGTCTTTAACAGAGGGACTGGACAAGAAGTATCAAGATTTGGCAGAGGCATTAGAAACTAGATATCTAGAATTGGAAAATCGTGAGTCGGAGAAAGGAAATGATTTGCTTATGCAATTTATTAGTAGAATAGAAAACCTTGATCTGAGATTACAAGAAGTGGAACGTAATACAAAATGAAAAATGGCGAATGCTTCCTTGTACGTTAATTCAATGCAAGCTCTTTCAGTTGCACTTGAAAAGTCTATGTTATTAACTCAGGTTCGACAACAAATTCGAGCAGCGTATGCTATGATCTCTGACGACTCAACAAAAGGACAAAAGGCAGTCTTAGATGCTTTTTTTAGAACATGGACGCAAATACAGCAATTAAGCGAAAAAGAGAAAGAGCTAAAAAAAGAATTTGCAGATTATTTTGGAAAGTCATTGAATATTGTGATGGACTACATTATTACGTTAGGAATAGATGATATAAATGATAGCTCCATAACAGGATTACAAAAACATCTTCAACTTCTTCATAGAGTAATTACGGCTCCATATTTGGAAGGCAAAGACTTATTGAATATTGACAAACAAAAAATTGAACAATCTTTGAATCGACTTGATTTTTTTCCGGATTCTCCTCAACTAGATAATGTAAAAAAGAAAGTCAAACAACTTGCTGAAGATTTAGATTCATAATATATATGTGGGTTAGAAATAAATATTCAGGTCCTGGTGGTGGTTTTTATACTGGACCGGGCGGTGGGTTGTATGCTGGACCGGGCGGTGGGGCATATACTGGACCTGGTGGAGGATTATATACTGGACCTGGTGGAGGACTATATACTGGACCGGGCGGAGGTCTGTATGTAGGTCCTGGCGGTGGTTTATATACTGGACCTGGCGGAGGTTTGTATGCAGGACCTGGCGGTGGTTTATATACTGGACCTGGCGGAGGTCTGTATGCAGGTCCTGGCGGAGGTCTATATTCTGGTCCAGACTATCACCCCTTTATATGTAATTGGCCTCCTATTCATGTTTTGGTTAGAGAATTGTCGAAAAGAGGGTATGGCTTATATGCGAATATAATTGCGCGTGCGTACGGAATCTAAAGAATTACATATTTGCCTAATGCGCGGGGATTCAGAACGTTGCCGATATTAAACATATCTGTTGTAATAGTTTTGACTTTTTGTTTTAAAATTTGATAAAAAAGTTATATAAAATCATATTATGCCAAACAATCGTATCTACCTCTGCCTCGCTCACATGTCGGAGGCAGGACTTGAACAAAAGTATATAAAAGAAGCATTCGACACCAATTGGGTGGTGCCGCTTGGTCCGAATGTTAATGCATTTGAAAAAGATTTGGAAGAATTCTGTGGTCAGAACAAGAGAGTTGTGGCGTTGAGCGCTGGAACCGCTGCCGTGCACCTCGCTTTGATAGCTTGCGGCGTGAAACCGGTCGACGAAGTGTGCGTGCAGAGTTTCACATTCTGTGCGTCGAGCCACCCGATAACATATCTTGGCGCAACTCCTGTGTTTATTGATTCGGAGAAAGATACCTGGAATATGGATCCGGAGCTTCTTGAGACAGCAATTAAAGACCGTATTGCCAAGACTGGCAAGAAGCCGAAAGCCATTGTCCCTGTCGCACTTTACGGAATGCCATACAACATCGATCGCATCATGGAGATTGCCAATCGTTACGACATTCCGGTGATTGAAGATGCTGCCGAAGGCTTCGGTAGCCGTTGGAAAGGTCGGGTTTTGGGCACATTCGGCAAATATGGCGTGCTGAGCTTCAACGGCAACAAGATGATTACCACTTCAGGCGGCGGAGCGTTGATTACCAACAACGAGGATGAATGGCGCGAAATCATGATGTACGCTACGCAATATCGCGAGAGCTATCCTTATTATCAGCATGAGAAGATCGGTTTCAATTACCGCATGTCGAACATCTGTGCTGGTATCGGTCGCGGTCAGATGACGGTGGCTAACGACCATATCGCGCATCACAAGCACGTGCAAAAACTCTATGAAGAGCTTTTGAAAGATGTGAAAGGCGTTCATGTTCACGCTCAGCCTAACACTGGCGAATACGACAGCAACTATTGGCTCGTCACCATCACTCTCGACCCTGAAGTCAAAATCAAAGGTCAGGAAAACGCTTACAAGACCATTGTGCAAGGTGCAGTTGGCGGCGCTGCTGGCGTGATTCACGTTGCAGACAGTGCAACTACCGATTGTCAGCCTAACGACAACGTCGAAGCTCTCCGCGTCTTCATGGATGCAGCTGGTGTCGAGGCTCGTCCCGTCTGGAAACCGATGCACAAACAACCAGTTTATAAGAATTGTCCGGCATACGTCAATGGTGTTTCAGAGGCGGTGTTTAAGGTGGGTATGTGTTTACCGGCAGGTCCTTATGTGAAGGATGAGGATGTGAAGTATATTGTTGATTCAATCAAAGCCGCGATCGTTGGCTGAAATTTTATGATAATAGATACAAATTTATTAGATGACTTAACGAGGCGGGCGAAAAACTCGCCTCGTTTGCGCATGAACCTAGACCTTCGAAACACTCCAGATGATCAGTCGCAACGTATGCTCAATGCCATCGAGCCGGGCACGATTATGCCCATTCATCGTCATAAAGGTTCGTCAGAGACATGCCTGTGTGTTAGAGGGCATTTTGTGGAGTATTTTTACGATGATAAAGGTAATGTCACCGAAACTTTCGACATGGTGCCCGGAGGCTTAATCATCAATGTCCCCATCGGCCAGTGGCACAACTTGAAATCACTGGAAAGCGGCACTGTTTTGTTTGAAGCTAAAGATGGCCCCTACGAACCCCAAAACTCAGAAGATATTCTATCAATTTAGTTTTGAGTGTTTAGAGTTGAGAGTCAGTTTAAATGAAATTTGGCTGTATTAATCCAGAGTATGTGTATAGGATGTGGGAAGGTGTTGTTGCGTTAGAAGAAATTGAAACAGCCATGAAACGTCTTTCAAAAAACACCATCGCTTGAAACAACCCCAAAACAAGTTGTGGTGAACATATCGGAATTAGTGTACCAGTTGTAACGGAATGAAATGTACCACTGTGAAAAATTATAGTGAGGTTGTAACAGGTGGGTATATTCATACCACATGAAGTTAAAGGAATTCTTGAAATGAAAAGTTTAGGTGGTACTTCAAATGGTTTGATCATTTGGTTGCCATGTTCAGCTTTTGTGCTGTTTATGACAATCTGTGTTATACTAGTTAATGACCAATTTGGTGTTGGAGGAGTGTTTTTGCTGTTTTTTGTGGCGGAGACCCCTCTTCAAGTATATAAAATTATTTATGAAGGAATTGCTCGTCGGAGATTGTATAATCTGAAACTGGTTAGGAACATAACTAATTGTTGGACTATTTATTTGATTATAAATCTTTTTCTGATAACTGGCGGTCTGTTTTCATGGCTACTGTCTTTAATGGAATACAACACTCTGAATATCCCTAATAGTGTTTATTGGACGGTTATAATACTTTTAGCTGTACTAATGTCTATTAAGCCGATACAGTCCTTTGCGGTGAAAAAAATCTATGCGAGGAAAGGACGATATCCGGGCAAACTGATAAGTGCTTTTGTCCCGAGGTTTTTCTTCCTCTATTCCTTTGTGGTATATTATTTCTATGCGTTTATTGATTACTCGGAAATTAAAACAGTAATACCTTCTCTTTGCGTTGTCTATATAGGAATTGAACGTATAATCTCAATGTTTCAAATAGTTTCTGATTATTCAAATGATGAATACTACAGTTTATTTCGAGATACTGTAAAGTGGATTAAAAAAAGAAGAAAAATAGATTAATTAACAGTCAGAAAAATGGACCAAGAGGACTCTTGAAAATCAGGCATCAATAGATAATGACGTTAATTGAAACAAATAAGCGTAATTCATCAAAGCACAATCCCAAAGAACGTTATAAATATTGCCATTGGATAAAACATAATAAAAACTCTTGAATGCAGAAGAAATTAAGGAAGATAGAATAGAGAAGTTTAAAAAGTTGATGGCAAAGTGTGATGAATATAAAAATAAGAATCATCAGTATCAATAAATTTTAGCTTTAACTTTTTGGTAGGTTATTATAATGCAATATGGAAAAGGAACAAATAGAAAAGGCATTACGGGGTTATTACCGAACAGGGTGTTTTCACATATATCTTGCAGGATATTTTGATCCTGACCTCACCAAATTAAGTCTGGCAGATTTGGGTACTTTCCTTCATGAGTATGTGCATTTTTTACAAAACATTTCAACTCCATACGGTATTTTCGAAGCGGTGGCTTTGAATGAAGCTGCAGTTGAAGCTTTCATGGATCTTGAACCAAAAAAGGAATTAGAGTTGCCATACTATGCTCCTCAAAGCCAAATGCTAAAAGAGCGGTTAGAGTGGTTGTATGATATGGATGGTCAGCCTGTCAAGAAATCGGATGAATATATTGAGATTGACGAGGCAAAAAATATATTATGGGGCTATATGGACCGCCCAAATAGCAACAGGGTAGGTTATATGGTGGCCCTTGAATTCTATGATAAGCACGGGCAAACACGCCATAGGTTAATAGGGGCAAGAGACATTAAGGAGGCGATGGCCGCCGCATATCAAAGTTTGATTGACCCAGATGCCAACCATCCTGATATACCCTACAACCTGCTAAGAATGTTTTGTAAACAAACATTTCCTACCGTAGGTAATGATGTAAAGAAGTTTATATGCTTGTGCTATACTTCACTGTTTAGTTTGGCTCCCGGCTATCATTTTATTTATCTTTGTCATAAAGCGGAAGAAGAAAAAGACAAAACGGGTTTTCAATTCTTTGATGAATATTTGGAAGACCATAATGTTTTTGTTGATGGCAAGCAAATGTCGGTAAGAGATCATTTCAATGGGATGCTCGAACAGTACAGTCAATCAATTAAAGGTCTGATTAGATGTGAGATGCCCTATATCAATTCACTTTTAGAAAGAGTAAGGCTGGAAAACGGTAATGTTCCAATTCTTAATGTTCTTAATACAGAGAGTCCATTCTCAGTTGAACATGTGCAGGCATTAGTTCAAGTATTGGGTATTCCGTATATGTATGCAAAAAACAAAGGTTGGTTTTTCCCAGCAATGGACGGTGAAGGAGCGTCTGATGTTATTAAACTGGTAGGCACAACTTGGCTATACCAATTTTTAATCAACACAAATCCTGTCCAAAAATGTATATGCCCACTTGTAACCATGTGTAGCCAGGGCAGAGACCATTGTTATGACCAACCTTGGTTAGAATATAATTGCGCTTTTGAATTAATGGGCGATGAAATTGGATTGAAGAATAAGAGAATAGTAGTAAAGTGACAGGTCGCCAAGTGTGAGATATATAAACATAAGAATTAGTATAAAACACTAGAATGAAACCAAAACGTTCCTTAAGCGGTTTATCCATTTGGTTGTCATGTTCAATTTTTATTGTGGCAATGACGGTTGGCGTCGCGATGATAACCAACAGATATGGTTCGGGTTATGTGTTGGTATTGCTCATTGGTGCAGGAATAGTCCTACAATTTTACAAACACATCTATCAAGGGGTAGCTCACTGTAAACCATATAGTCCTAAGCTGGTTAAAACAATAACCGATTGCTGGACTATCTATATGATTCTTAATACCATATTAGGCACAGGCGGGTTGCTTGCGTATTTGTTATTACTTACCGAAACAAACATGTGGGGTATTCATAGGAGCGTATATTGTGTAATTCTTCTTGTGGTAGCCTGCCTGTTATCGCTAGCACCGATTCAACGTTTTGTAAGACATAAGAAATACGCTGGTAAAAAACGTTATCCAGCAAGATTAATCAGTTCGTTTGTCCCACGGTTTGTAATACTTTATACCTTCGTGGTCTACTATCTCATAGTTTACGTCGATTATTCTTCCACGAGTGATTTAATTCCTTCTCTATGTGTGTTATACATTGGTATCGAACGTTTGATATCAATGTTTCAAACTGTTGCCGAGTATTCAAAACAGGAATACTATAGCATGTATATCGACACCGTGAAATGGCTTAGGAAAATAAAACATATTGGTTGAGCGATGCGATTATGAAACATGGTCGAATTAAAAAATATAGATTAAATTGACTTTACGTTGAGGCAGTTATACTGAGATAATACTCAGTAAAGTTTAATAAATAGAACTATACATATTAGACCATATCTTATAATAACCTGATAATACAAAAATATCAAAAAAAATGCTGATAATTCTTTGTTATCTAAAAAATAATTGATATTTTTGCAGTCTGATTTATAGATTGTTTTACGTATGATAGCCACCATATCAGCAGATGTCGTTCGGTCAACTTCGTTGAAGACGGAGGATTTAATAGCCCTGCGAAACAGTCTCAGGGAGTTGCTCGACAATTTTGAAAGAGATTATCCTGGTTTTTGGGCTAGGATAGTGATGGGCGACAGCATAGAGTGTGTTATTCCTGAATACAAATATGCACTCCGAGTAGCCATACTTATTAAACTTTTTGTTAAGATGTGGGTTGATGCTTGCGGTTGTAACGAATTGCTTAAGCGTTATGGTGTTAGATTTTCTATCGGTATCGCCGACATCGACTATGCAAATAAGACTGAAGATATAATCAACGGTCCAGCTATATATTTGTCGGGCAGGAATCTTGATGAAATTACTAGAAGGGGTTTGTACACTGTTATGGAGATCGAGAATGTACCAAAGTCGTTTAGTAATGTAATGGATTCGTATGTGGCATTGGCAAGCAATCTTGTTGATTCATATTCTGCTAAGCAAGCCGAAGTGGTTTTTTACAAGCTTTTAGGTTATAAAGAGGTTGATATAAGCAAACTGTTGGGCATCTATCAGTCAGCAGTGAATATGAGATCGACTAGTGCGCAGTGGGGGCTTTTGAATACAGCAATTAAGGATTTTGAAAACATGAATTTTGAAGAATTATGTGGATAGAATTGTTTTTATGTTTGTTGTTGGCACATCTGATTGCTGATTTCATGTTGCAAACATCGAAATCGTGCAATCACAAGAGAGAATATAAGTGGCGTAGTGAATACCATTATTGCCATGCAGCAATAGTGTTTGCTTTGTCGTGGCTTGCTTCCTGGGACCTCGGTTTCTGGTGGTGTGCTTTAGTGATTGGTGCTACGCATTTGATGATAGATATTTGGAAGTCGTATCGCGACGATAATGTCGAATGGTTTGTAGTTGACCAGGTGCTACATATAGCAATAATTGCTTGTATTGCCGTTTTGTGGTGTTCAAATGCCGAATGGAGCATCCCTTACGGTATTGCGTCTAAGTATATCACCTTGGCGGTTGCCGTCATTGTATGCTGGAAGCCAGCTAATATCTTTATCAAACTGATGCTCAAACACTATAGTGTAAATGTGCCGGATGCTCATTCCGATTCAGGTTTCAATGCCGGCGCATTGATAGGCAACATTGAGCGTTGGTTGATTCTGGCCTTTGTGATAATGCAGCGATATGAGGCACTCGGATTACTAATTGCAGCTAAGTCAATCATCCGTTTCGGAGAAAAGGAAACGACAAAGACTGAATATGTGCTCGCTGGAACTCTGATGAGTATTTTCATCGCCGTGCTGGCAGGATTAATTGTGACAATGTTTTAGTCAAAATATAAAAAACATTCATATAACGTGTCTAATAGCGAATCCGCGGATTCGCTATTATTATTTTATACAAGTTCATTTCCAATTATTATTTTTTGTATCTTTGCAAAAGATATTTGATAATCTTATGGCAAAAAAAGCATTAATCACAGGAATCACTGGTCAGGACGGCTCGTTTTTGGCTGAATTTTTGATAAAAAAAGGCTATGAGGTGCATGGCGTGCTGCGCCGCAGCTCGAGTTTCAACACTGGCCGTATCGAACACCTTTACCTCGATGAATGGGTGCGCGACATGCATCAAAAACGTTTGATAAACCTGCATTGGGGCGACATGACCGACAGCTCAAGCCTCATCAGAATCATCAGCGAAATCAAGCCTGACGAGATTTATAACCTGGCGGCTCAGAGCCATGTGAAGGTGTCATTCGATGTGCCGGAATTCACTGCTGACGTGGATGCTATTGGCGCGCTGCGACTGCTGGAAGCTGTTAGAATTGCTGGCCTTACCGAGAAATGTCGCATCTATCAAGCATCGACATCGGAGCTCTTCGGCATGGTGCAGGAGGTGCCGCAAAAGGAGACTACCCCGTTCTATCCGCGCTCGCCTTACGGAGTCGCCAAGCAATACGGTTTTTGGATAATGAAAAATTACCGCGAAAGCTATGGAATGTATTGCTGCAACGGAATTCTGTTTAATCACGAAAGTGAACGTCGCGGCGAGAATTTTGTCACAAGAAAAATCACCTTGGCTGTTGCAAGAATTGCGCAGGGATTCCAGGATAAGCTGTATCTTGGTAACCTGAATTCCTTAAGAGACTGGGGCTATGCCAAGGATTATGTTGAGTGCATGTGGCTCATACTTCAGCAGCCGAAACCTGAGGATTTCGTCATCGCTACAGGCCAATATCATACTGTCCGTGATTTCTGCACACAGGCATTCAAAGAGGTCGGAATCGAACTGCGTTGGGAAGGCGAGGGCGTCAACGAGAAAGGAATCGATGTGAAGACGGATAAGATCTTGGTTGAAGTCGACCCGAAATATTTCCGTCCAGCGGAAGTCGACCAGCTCCTCGGTGATCCGACGAAGGCAAAGACCCAACTCGGCTGGAACCCAAACAAGACCTCCTTCGAGGAACTTGTCAGGATTATGGTGAAACACGACATGAAGAAGGTTCGTAAGATGCATCTCCGCGAACAAATGGATGATTAATATGGAGAAAGATTCAAAAATATACGTTGCCGGACACCGTGGAATGGTGGGAAGTGCTATCGTGCGCGAGCTGCAGCGTCAGGGATATAACAATCTGGTGCTGAGAACGCATAAAGAGCTCGATTTGACACGTCAAGACCAAGTTGAGAAGTTTTTTGCCGAGGAAAAACCCGAATATGTGTTTCTTGCTGCCGCTAAAGTGGGTGGTATCGTCGCAAACCAAAACGCTCTCGCTGATTTCATGTACGACAACATGATTCTCGAGATGAATGTCATCCACGCTGCCTGGAAAAACGGTTGCAAAAAGCTTGAATTCCTTGGCAGTTCGTGCATTTACCCGCGTATGGCTCCTCAGCCGATGCCGGAATCATGTCTTTTGACATCAGAGCTCGAAAAGACCAATGAAGCCTATGCTTTAGCGAAGATTTCAGGTTTGAAATATTGCGAGTTTCTGAACCGCCAATATGGTACGGATTATATTTCAGTGATGCCGACAAATCTCTATGGTCCGAATGATAATTATCATCCTGAACATTCACATGTATTACCTGCTTTGATTCGTCGTTTCCACGAAGCGAAAGTCAATGGTTTACAGGAAGTTACATGTTGGGGCGATGGCTCGCCATTGCGCGAGTTCCTCTACGTGGATGATTTAGCAAATCTCTGTGTCTTCCTGATGAATAATTACAGCGGCAATGAAACTGTCAACGCTGGAACAGGTAAAGAATTGACAATCAAGGCATTGACTGAACTTGTTGCAAAAGTCGTGGGTTACAAAGGCGCCATCAAGTGGGACACCACAAAACCAAACGGCACGCCGCGCAAGCTTTTGGATGTTTCAAAAGCCACCAAGCTCGGCTGGACGTACAAGACCGAACTCGAAGACGGAATTAAGCTGGCATACGAAGATTTCTTGAACAATCCGATGCGTGCGGAGAGATAATTTTTCATTAAATAAAATATACGTTTTTTGAGGTAGATGTTAAAAAAAAACTTACCTTTGCAACCTAATATTTTCGCTCGAAATCGGCATCGTTTAAAACAATATCGATAAGCGAAAAAATCCTATGTTGTTTTTATAAATAATTGAAATCCAATAAATTAGGTTATTTCGATGTCCCCGAGGTATATTCGGTGCGATAATTGTGTATTTTTTAAATATATAATAAAACATGGTTTACAGAGAGTTGGTATTTCCTAAAAACAGTGTTTTTTTAGTCACAGGCGGAGCCGGATTCATCGGTTCAAATCTGTGTGAGGCGATACTGAAAATGGGTTATAAGGTCCGTTGCCTCGATGATTTGAGCACCGGCAAGCAGGCAAATGTCGATATGTTCATGGGCAATCCGAATTATGAGTTCATGAAAGGTGACATCAAAGACTTCGATACCTGCATGAAGGCCTGCGAGGGAGTTGACTACGTCCTCAATGAGGCGGCTTGGGGCAGCGTGCCTCGCTCAATCGAGATGCCGCTGTTTTACTGCGCCAACAACATCCAGGGCACATTGAACATGATGGAAGCCGCACGACAAAATGGTGTTAAGAAATTTGTGTATGCATCAAGTTCATCAGTCTATGGCGACGAGGCTCATCTGCCGAAAAAAGAAGGCGTTGAGGGAAATCTCCTTTCACCATACGCTCTCACCAAACGCGCCGACGAGGAGTGGGCGAAGCAATACACCAGACATTACGGATTGAAGACTGTTGGTTTGAGATATTTCAACGTGTTCGGAAG
>Ga0265299_10002670_pt1 | contig 17957 bp, 13 predicted proteins | sample AusTroGonzalo_MG_4_FD_193485 | JGI IMG/M metagenome (GOLD analysis project Ga0265299, IMG submission 193485) | Bovine rumen microbial communities from tropical cattle in Woodstock, Queensland, Australia - Gonzalo_02 | ecosystem: Host-associated > Mammals > Digestive system > Stomach > Rumen ... | reverse complement strand
ACGTTCAACCTCGCCAACGGTCACCTGAACGACGACGTGCTCAGCGACGACGACCACCTCATGCAGGACTTATGGCGCACCTACTTCAAGGCCATCTGCATCCGCGAGCGCATGAACCCCCGGAAGCAGCTGCAGGACATGCCGAGACGGTATTGGAAGTATTTGACTGAAAAACAGGGCGTTTAGGGACCTTTCCGCTGATTTCCGATTAATATTTTCCCGCTGATTTCGCAGAAATGCGCAAAAAGAATTGTTTTCAAAAATCATTCTGCGTTAATCTGCGAAATCTGCGAGATTATTTTTGAATCGTTGTATTATATCAAAGAAAAAATCGTATCTTTGCAGCATATTTTTTAACCTTAAACATTTTATTAATATGACTGAAAATGAAATTTCTTATCAAATCAGAGGTGCAATCTTCGAGGTTTACAGACAGTTAGGCCCAGGTCTGTTAGAATCCATTTACCATGCCGCGTTGCATCATGAACTAAAGAAAAGAGGACTCAAAGTTCTAAGTGAGGTGCCTATAGAAGTGAAATATGATGGAATAATACTGCCTGTCTATTATCGATTGGATTTACTGGTTGAGGACAAAGTCATTGTCGAAATCAAATCCGTTGAAGAATTGTCGAAAGTACATCATAAGCAGATCTTAACTTACTTGAAAATAGCGGACAAAAGGCTTGGGATATTAGTAAACTTCAACACGGATGACATTGCAAAGACCATCCACCGAAAAGTGAACAACTTGTAGTGTTTCCCGTAGATATCTTAAAAAACTCCCGCTGATTTCGCAGAATTGCGCAGAAAGATTTTTATCAAGATAATTCTGCGTTAATCAGCGAAATCTGCGGGAAAATTTTCCATTGAGTTACTTCGAAGAAATACAACTATTGATCATCTCGATAACCCAACTTCACAGTTGCGACAACATCTGTTGAATTTGATTCCAATCAGCAAGAACTGTTTGCGCCTGCTTAACTATCACTTGCCAATTTGAATCTTTGATTACCAGTTCGTCATTGATATATCCATTAGTATATGGTTCTTCATAGTTGTTGAGCAAAGAGTTTAATTTGTATAATTCGTTTAAAGCATCACTGGAATATCCATATTTCTCCATCGCTTTTCTTAAGACGAGTTCTAAAAAACAATCGTCATATAAAGTACACATCAATTCTGTATACGAAGAAACACGCCCTGTGTTATTGTTCCGATTTAACCACAGTTTGTTTTGCAAATCCACGCTTGATAGTTCCTCTATCCTGTCGTGAATATACTCTAATTCACACTCTAACAATATCATTTTGGCGTATCGTTACATTATTCTTCATTATGAATTAGGAATTCGCTCATTCATTACCATTGTAACCAGTAGGTTCTTCTGCGACGCAGCTACAGGTCGTTTGGGGCTGGGCATATTCCGCATAAGCACGTTCAAACACAAACGTAAAATCCGGGAAAGACCTTCCATCAGACTCCTCCAACTCCCGCATCTCTGAAACAGATGCATAAAAGTCATCTATGGCCTCTTTTTCTGTTTCGCCATACCCGGCGAGACCGAAGCCTTACTCGTCAGAAGGCATATATGCCGAAAACAGGCCGTCTGCGCTTACTTCCACTATCACTTTTTCTGTTATCCTATCCATTAGGTATTTTCATGTTGCAAAGACACACATTTTTTAATATCTGCACAAAATTTTGTGATTTTTTTAATCAATCCCACACGGCACTTCTCCCTACAGTTTCCGTAGCCAAGGCGAGTGCGACAGTTCGGTTGGATTAGTACCCAAAACCCCTTCCGGAACAGGCATTTTCAGTTTCTTGAAATGCTTTACCCAATACTTGGGCAGCTTGCCGTCGGCGTTGCGCCAGTTCATGGGCTTGGCTTCGAAGAGATGGCGGTTTTCCTGCAAATCGTCGTTGAGGAAACATTCATAAATCAGTTCGGAACAATAGAGAGCCCCGTTGTCGGGCAGAAAGGCTTTGTCGTAGGGCAGTCCGATGAACGAGCGGGCTCTGATCAGTGCAGAATCCACGTATGAATCATCCTGTAATCGGTAAATGTCAGGGAGGGATTGCTTGTCCTTGTTCTGGCGCAGATAGGGCCGCCGAGAAACGCCGTTTTGGGGCGTGGCATCGATAATCCAAACCGTGTCGCCAACGCTCTCCACAATCGCCACGTGCGTGTATTGCCCTGTACTCTCTTTCACGGCAGCACCCATACCTTCGGTGTCGCGGAAAAAGAGCAGGTCGCCGGGACGCATAAACACCATCCCGTTAAGGTGCTCACGCAGTTTCATGCCCTCAGGCACCATGGGGCGAAGGGCTTTCCACAACACGGGTTGATAAGTGACGAAAGCCACCTCGCGCCCGTTGAGACGCATCGGCAGGAGCCAAGGAAAGTAGTTTCCACATTCGACATCGCTGCTACCGTAAAAGCACAACTTGTCGCCGGACCAATTGGTAAATGTGACCCTATAGCCGCTATACGAGGTACACCATCCGTTGCTCCGGAACACATTTTTCAGATCCACTTCGCCCTCCCGCAATCCGAAGTCCTCGGGTGTGGGGAAACGGCTATAGCTATCGCTCAGCTGCAAAAGGGCGCGCTCTAGCGTGTCCACAGAAAAGACACGAGCGGCGTGCGGTTCCTCTTCCACCGTGTTTTCCTCCTCTTGCAATTTTTCGTCTCCAAAAGTGTGACAAGTGTAACGGATAGTATCCTCTTCATGGTGGAAGCATCCACTGTAGTATGTGTTGATTTCCACACTTTTCAGACCGTTGTCAACGAAACTCTTCAACGGTTGGTGGTAAACGTACGGCTTTACTTGACCATCGGCATCTACACTGTAGTTTTTCCCATCAGATCGCAAAATGACCACCCGGTCAGTGCGATAGGGATCGGGGCGCATCTCTCGTATGTTCAGAGGTTTGGCTATCCGATACCAACCGTCGTCATCTTGCAAGTATATGCTGCTGCCATCGGTGCGCCAAAGGCGGTTTCCATGGAGAAATGTGGGAAGAAGGTTGTCGTCATATTTGGCATACTCACTCTGGAGTGTCTCGTCAAAGACCTGCTCCAGCGTTTTCTCCTCAGTGAAGAAGCCGCAGGTATCCGCTTGCCCGTTGGGGTGCACGCGCACCACACCCTCGGGGGTGTATAGGTAGGCATGCCCATTGAGGGTGCCACAGATATAAGATTCTGGAGTGAGACTGTCACGGACAACCTTCCAATGTTCCATATCCTCCATGAGGATCAGCTGGTAATTCGAGGTAATGCCCCACAGACAGTCTAAGACGGTGTCCACCTCATAGTTCCATACCGGCAGCGGCAGAAGCTTCCAATCTAATTTGTCACCGAAAGGGGTGTAAGCCACCGTTCCGCTCTCCGTGACGACAATCCACTGCCTCCAAAGTCTGACACAGTTGAGCCAAGTGTCCTGATAGTTGTACTTTTGCAGCAAACCCTGGTCCAAAGGGGTGGACAAGCGTTTGACGGTACGCCAATTGTCGGTGGTGAAGTAGAGACCGTTGCCGTAAGTGCCGGCCAATCCGGTGTCCGCACTGACCATATAGAGATCTTCAATACCGTCTTCGCCGTCTTTCGGATCCACAAAGGAGGGCGTTAACGGGGTGAAGGTACGTCCGCTATCGACGCTATAGGAGAGGCTCTTGAACGCTCGACCGCTGGCCGATGCTATCCACAGTCGTCCGTCGGCATGATAACAGAAACCACGCACCCAGACGAGATTTTTATCCGCAGTCAGGCTATCCCAGTGGTTTCCGCCATCGGTAGTCCGCAAAACCAAACCATCTTGATGCAGAAAGCCCCCCGCCACAGCGATTCCAGTACCGAAAGCCGCCACGCGCTCAAAAAGTGCATCATTCGTCCAATCTTCCTTCTGTTTGAAGACCGTGCGCCAGCATGCACCAATGCTATCAGCCACCCAGATGTGCCCGCACCGGTCGCACATCCACAGTTGTCCGGTGGACGAAACATCAACATGTTTCCCGCAGTTCACCTTCAGGTCGGCACGGCGGTCGCGGGGCTGTGCCTGTCCCCACAACACGCTCCCCAGCGAGAGGAACAGCAACATCATATATAGTAGCAGATGTTTCATATTTTATATGTTGGAACTTCTATTATTACATCTTCGCATTGCCTCCTATGTTGGTACAAAGTCATTAAAACACCTTAATTGGTGTGAACAACGCTGCAAAATTACAACAATTTCTATTAATAGGACGCAAAAAAAACAAAAGGTTGCAGGATATTAGCCTGCAATTGAAATAACGCGCGTTTTTTTACAATTAATCGTTAATATCATATTGAATATCAACAATATACAAAATTTTTATATCTTCGCCGCCCGTTTGAAAACTGTGATGACAAACGATATCATTAACAATCGCCATCCTATTGACCTCACCACTGAGGTACTCGCCATGTATGAAAACGGCGGATCGCTAACTGTGTACATCAGCATAGATCGCACTACCGGAGATTTCCACCGTATTCGTTGCTGTGCAAATTTTTTTGCTAAACAAGGGAAGACCGTGGTGATGACACCAAAACTGAATGTCACGTACAAGAATCCTGCGTATGATATGATATATGGCACGTTGAAAGGTACACCTTATTACGGCAAATGTCCTGATTTATTGGTGGATGGCTTTTGGTATGAGCATGAAGGGTTTTGTGGGGAAAATCCTAAAAGATCGTTTCGTAATATGTGCAACCATGGATTCAAACAATCAAACAGAATCATTATCGAGGATTGCGGGCTGACCGATCGTCAAATGCGAAAATCGTTAGCTGAACGTATAAAGAACGGCATTTATGTGGAAGAATTATGGATCCATCGAAATAATAGCTGTCGCCTATTCTTTAAAAACACGTAAGGCTGACACACATCATGTATCAGCCAACGCCGGCGACGAATCCGCAGAATCGTCAGTCAGGATTAATTCCTAACTCCGCTGCAAAAATACACATTTTTTAATATCCACACAACAACATGATATTTTTTCGGAATCGCCCCGTCCAGTCTCCTTCAAAGAGGAGTCTGGACGGGGCGATTCGTTCTTAATTCTTAATTCTTCATTCTCAATGGAACTGCATCAAATACGCCTTGATGAACCCGTCGAGGTCGCCGTCCATGACCGCGTTGACGTTGCCGACCTCGTACTGCGTGCGCAGATCCTTTACCAGCTTGTAAGGCTGCATCACGTAGCTGCGGATCTGGCTCCCCCACTCTATTCGCTTCTTGGAGCTCTCGATCTCGTTGAGCTTCTCGCGCTTCTTCTCCAGCTCGATCTGGTAGAGCTGCGACTTCAGCATCTGCATGGCCTTCTCGCGGTTCTGCGACTGCGAGCGCGTCACCTGGCACTCGATGATGATGCCTGTGGGATGGTGGTGCAGACGCACAGCCGTCTCCACCTTGTTGACGTTCTGCCCGCCGGGACCGCTGCTGCGGTAGGTGTCCCACGAGATGTCCGCCGGACTGACCTCGATCTCGATGTCGTCGTTGATGATGGGATAGGCGAACACAGACGCGAAGGAGGTGTGTCGCCGCGCCGCAGAATCGAACGGCGAGATGCGCACCAGCCGGTGCACGCCATTCTCGCTCTTGAGGAAACCGTAGGCGTAGGAGCCCTCGATCTCAATGGAGGCGGACTTGATGCCCGCCACGTCACCTTCCTGACGGTCAATGAGTTTCACGGAGAAGTTGTGGCGTTCCGCCCAGCGCATGTACATACGCAGGAGCATCTCCGCCCAGTCGCAGCTTTCGGTACCGCCCGCACCGGAGTTGATGTTCAGAATTGCGTCGAAGGAGTCCTCCTCGTCGCGCATCATGTTCTTGAACTCCAGCTTCTCCACGGCCTCCATCGTCTTGTTGTAGGCCTCGTCTAACTCCGCCTCGGTGGCGTCGCCCGACTGCTGGAACTCGCTGACCACCAGCAATTCATCGTTCAGCTCGGCAGCCTTGTAGTAATCGGCTACCCACGCTTTGATGCCGCTGATCTCTTTCAGTAACTTTTCGGCGGCCTTGGGATCATCCCAGAAGCCGTCCTGCTGGGTTATTTCTTCTTTCTGTTTGATTTCCTGTTCTTTGGCATCTACGTCAAAGATACCTCCTTAGCTCACTGAGCCTCGTTTGAACCGCTTTGATTTGGTCTGATGTGGTCATATTTACTAACTACTAACTACTAACTACTAACTGCTAATTACTAACTGCTAACTGCTAACTACCCCACGATTCCGGAGATGATGATAATCAACAACGCGATCGGGGCAACGAAACGCAGGATGAAATAATACAATTCGAAAAGCTTTCCTTTCAGCATTCCACCGTTGGTGATTTCGTCTTTGACCTCGACTTTCGGGTAGAACCAGCCGAGGAAGATGGTCATCACCAAAGCGCCAATGGGCATCAGGTAGGAAGCAGTGATTAGGTCGAAAAGATCGAAGATGGTTTTGCCGAAGAGTGTGGCGTTTTTCAGCGGGCCGAACGACAGGGTGCAGAAAATGCCGATAACGAAGATGGACAACATGCTGATTATCGAACTTTTGCGACGGCTCCAATGCAGTTCTTCCACGTTAAATGCCACGATGATTTCCTGCAGGGAGATAGTGGAGGTGAGCGCGGCAATGCCTAACAGGATGAAGAAGATGGCGGCGAATAGAGCCCCCATCGGCATACTGTTGAAGACGTTGGGCAGCACCACATATACGAGTTGCGGACCGCCGGCGGGGTCCATACCGAAGGAAAAGACCGCCGGGAAAATCACAACACCCGCGAGAATCGCCACCAAGAGGTCGCACACGGAAATCCAAAGACTCGTCTTGAACAGCGAATCCTCTTTGCGGATGTAGGAACCATAAGTCACCATTGCGCCCATACCGAGACTGAGCGAGAAGAACGACTGTCCTAACGCACCCAGCACGCCCGCACCCGTCAGCTTGCTGAAATCAGGCTTGAAAAGGAAATTCAACCCCTCTTTCGCACCCGGCAAGGTGAGCGAACGAACGACCATCAACAGCAACAGAATGAACAGAACAGGCATCAGGATCTTGGAGATTTTTTCAATGCCCTTCTGCACCCCGAAAGAAATCACCAACGCGGTAAGCATCAGAAACAGAAACTGATACAACACCGGCCAGAATGACCCCGCCGTGAAATTGGCGAAGGTGTCGGAAACCTCAGCAGGACTTAAACCCGACAAGTGGTTGGTGCAGGCCATGACGATATAGTTGAGTGTCCAGCCGGCCACCACACTGTAGAAGGCGTAAATCAGGATAGCCGCGAGAATACCGAAGTAGCCTAACACGGTCCAGCCTTTCTGCTTGGGCGCCAATTTCCGATACGCCCCCACCACGTTGCTCTGCGTGCGGCGACCTATCACGAACTCCGTCATCATCAGCGGAATGCCGATGGCCAGCACGAAGAACATGTTGACGAGCAGGAACGCCCCGCCGCCGTTCTGTCCCAACATATAAGGGTAACGCCAGATGTTGCCTAATCCGACGGCACCACCCGCCGCGGCCAATATCGCGCCTATATTCGAGGTGAATCCCCGGTCGTTGTCTTGAGTCATCATTTGTTTGGTTTAAGGTTCAAAGTTCAAGGTTCAAAATTCCAGGTTTCGGGTTTCAATAACTACTAACTGCTAACTACTAACTACTCTTTCAGCCACCGGAATATTGTTCCCCATGAGGGTTTCTTGCCGTAGGTCATGATGCCGATGCGATATACTTTGGCCGCGAACCAGATGCAGAACACGAGGAAAGCAAGCGCAAGTCCCATTGACAGGAACAATTCCCACGCATGCACGCCGGAAGGCAAACGCACCATCATCGCAATGGGCGACGTGAGCGGAATCATAGAAAGCCAGAACGCCAAAGCGCCGTCGGGATTGGTGGAGATGCTCGGCACAAAAACGATGGCCAGAATCAACGGAATCGTGATGGGCATGGTGTATTGCTGCGAATCGCTCTCGCTATCCACCACTGAACCGGTCGCGGCATAGAGCGTCGAGTAGATCAAGTAGCCCACGACGAAGAAAAAGACGAAAGAGAGGATAATCGTGCCGAAAGAGACGGTAAAATAGTTCTGGATCATCTCAAAGATGTTGACAGATGTGCCATTCAGAGAAGAGGTGTCGGGGACATTGACCCCGGGAGTCTCCGCCAAAGTTTCCACCGTGTCGGAACTGAAGATGTTGGGCGCCACCAACTGAACTCCTAAGAGAATGGCTCCGGACAGTGCCATCCAAATCACCAGCTGGGTAAGCCCCACCAATGCAATGCCCACGATTTTGCCGATGAGCAGCTGCATGGGCTTCACGGAAGAAATCAGCACCTCTACAATGCGGTTCGACTTCTCCTCCAACACACCGCGTAAGACTTGGCTGGCGAACATGATGATAATGAAGTAGATGATAATCCCGCACATCATGCCGAACATCTGGTTCACCATGGCATCGTGCTCCTTCTCCACTCCCTTCTCGTCAATCTGGATGGTGGCGGATTCCGCTTTGGCCAACTGCTGGAGATGTTCGTAACGGACAGGCTCAATATGCAGGGAATCCTGAAGCATTTGGTTGAAAAAAATGTCGTCCATCTGCGATTCCACCTCCGACTGCAATCCTGAGGGCAGGCTCTTCTTGTAGAAGATATTGGACCTCAACGCCTGCGAATTGTCCAAAATATGCAAAACCACGTCATAATCCTGGTCGAAGGCCTCACTTTTGATCTGTTCTATGTCACCGGAGCGGTAACTGAACGCATAATGGTCATTATCCTCGAAATTGTTGATGAAAATTTCCGTGTCATCCACCACCAAAATGCGGGAGAACTGCCTTTCTTCGTTGAGGGTAATCAGCAGAACGGGCAACACAATCATGGCCACCAATAAAATCGGCATCAGAATGGTGACGATGATGAAGGATTTTTTCTGGATACGCGTCAGGTATTCGCGCGAAATAATCAAGAGTGTCTTATTTTTCATGGCTCGTCTGTTGGTTTGCATGCTCCACCTGCTCGATAAAAATCTCGTTCATCGTGGGCATTATTTCGTTAAAGGAATGGATCTCAGCATATTGCATAAACAGCTGCAACAAGTCATTGGCGTTTCGCGTATCGGGAATCTTGATTTCGAAACGGGTGTAATAGTCGCTCGACCGCTGAGTGCAGATCTGATATTGCTGCTCCAACAGTTTCGGGGTAATGTCCTCGCTGATGCTGGGGATCTCCACTGAAAACAGGTTCTTCTTGAAGCGGTTCTTCACCTCGAAAATGTCGCCCTCCAAAATTTTGTGCGAACGGTTGATCAACGCGATATGATCGCAAATTTCCTCCACTGAGGCCATATTATGAGTAGAAAGCACAATGGTGGCGCCTTCCTCCTTCAACTGCAGAACTTCCTCTTTCAGGAGGTTGGCATTGATGGGGTCGAAACCGCTGAAAGGCTCGTCAAGGATGAGAAACGACGGTTTATGGAGGATTGTGGTGATGAACTGCACCTTTTGCTGCATTCCTTTGGAAAGTTCCTCCACAGGCTTGTTCCACCAGTCCATAATATCAAACTGTTCGAACTTCGCCCGCAAGCGCTTGTATGCCTCTTGCTTGTCAAGTCCCTTCAAACGAGCAAGATACATAGCCTGCTCGCCCGTTTTCATCTTCTTGTAGAGACCGCGTTCTTCGGGGAGATAACCCATGTCGTAAATATCCTTTTCGGACAATGGGTGGTTTTTGAAGAGCACCGTACCTTCATCCGGAAACGATATGCGCATTAAAATGCGAATCAGGGTTGTCTTTCCGGCGCCGTTGGGACCTAGCAGACCGAAAACACAACCTTGAGGAACGGAGAGGGAAACATCATCAAGAGCGGTGAAGCCCGAAAAGCGCTTCGTGACCCGCTGCACTTCTACTATATTCATACGGCAGGGTTGCTGTTTTTCTTCTTTTTCTTCTTTTTCTTTTTCTTCGCGCCAGCCTGAGGTGCCACATAAAAGGCTTGATTCGAATTGGCGACATTCAGCAACTCTTTGGTGTTGGTGAAGTTAAAGTCTTCTGGCAACGTGATTTTGCCATCAGAAATCTCAGACAACTGGTGACTGATTAGCAAATCATTGACAGAGTTCCTATTGTATGTCAAATACATCATTTTCAGATGGTTAGCCAATGAAGGAGCATACTGTTTCCGCACTTCTTCGGGGTATTCAGCAACCTTGCGAATCAAATTCTGCATATTCACCCCATAGGTGCGGAACTTGACTCGGTTTTTGTTGTTATAGGATGGCTTCTCGAAAGTCTTATCGGTAGTATCCGGCACTGGTTTCGGATATGGAGAATCCACATCTAACTGATATTCAGACATGATGAAAAGATGATCCCACAACTTGTTCCAAAAATCATCATTGTTGCGGTTCGCGTCCGTACTATTTTCCTTGGAATTGACCACGTCGCTCATAATGCGCACAATCGCATACGCGGTTTTGTTACGTTTCCCGCGATCTTCAATCTTCACACAATCTTCGACTAGCTTCTGGATGTTTCTTCCGTATTCCCTGATTATTAGTTTGTTACGCTTAGTATTGTATTCGATCATAGGTTTGTTTTACGTTTTTTTGTTTCAGGGCGCAAATATAGACAATTTACGCATACATCAATATTTATTATGATACACGCAGAGACGATGTGCACATCGTCTCTATCTTCATTTCCCTTCGCGTTTCAGGATAATCAGCACCGTGTATATCAATATTTTGACATCCATCAAGAGAGACATGTTTTCAATATAGAGGATGTCCCAACGGAGTCGTTCGATCATTTCATCGACATTTTCGGCATACCCGAAACGCACTTGCCCCCAAGAGGTGATACCGGGTTTGATGCCGAGCAAAAGCTGGTAATAGGGAGCCCGTTCCATGATCTGGTCGATGTAGAACTGCCGCTCCGGACGCGGTCCCACCAGCGACATGTCTCCGCGCAACACATTGAAGAACTGCGGGGTCTCGTCTAAACGGTACTGTCGCATGAACTTCCCGAACGGCGTGATGCGGCTGTCAGTACGCGAAGAGAGCATCGGACCGTCGCTTTCCGCATTCTCGCACATCGAGCGGAACTTGATGATATTGAACGGTTTCCCCAAATATCCGATGCGCTCCTGCTTGTAGAAAATCGGGCCCGGGGACGAACGTTTCACCCCAATGGCCAAGAAGATGTATATAGGGGTTAACAGCAGGATAGCGATGACGGACAGAACAATGTCGCAGCCTCGCTTGACGAAACGCTGCCATGTGGGCAGGTATTCGGGGGTGACCGAAATCAGCGGCTCGTCGAGGACGGAGGCGGTTTTCACGGAACCCATCAACACGTCATGCTCTTGGGGCACCATGCTCACCGTCAGGTTATGGTTGCGGCGGACCAGCGCCAGCACTTGCTGCACATACTTCCGCTGACCATTGTGCAACGCCACTACTATCTCCTCAACATGCTGTTCGTCAACTACTTGGCTCATATTCGTAATATTACCGACACAGGGCAGCTTCCCTTGCATCCTGTCGGGTTGGTTCTCATCCACGCAAATGTAGCCGACGAAAAAGTGACCGGAACGGGGCGTCTGGCTCAAAACAGTCTCGTATGCCTGCACCGCCATCTCATCGTTGCCCACAATGATGGTATTGAAACCGATATCACCATTATGGATGCGTTTGTTCACATGGGAAGTGATCCATAATCGAGGGATATACGTCAGGAAGAACTGGCAGAAGAAGAGAAACAAAAGGTATTTCACATAATCGTGAGGGGAGGTGACGATGTCGTCCAGAATAAAGATAAAGAAGAAAACGAGGCAACCAAAAGCCGTCACGCCGATGGTGGTCACCAGCTCGTCCAGCCGGGACTTCCGGTAAATCTTGTTATAATAGCCAAAAAAGGCGTGGAAAAACAACCAATAGATGGGATACAGCACCAAACCAAGCCAGAATTTGGAATCCATGCGCATGGCGGACTGGATCGTGGCAAAGTCCGCCGATTCGCCCACATGCTTGCGATACATGTACAGTCCCACCCATGTGATGAGGGCGGCCAGGAAGTCAAAAAGCAGATAAAGACAGGTTAATTTGGTCTTGTTCATAGGCGTTAGGCGGTACGGATATAAACCACTTTGATATCATCGATATAGACATGGGACTCCTTGCCTTTCTCCCCCGCTCCGGACAATATCAAGGTCACATACGTCTTGTTTCCGGAAGAGCTGTGGTAGTTGTTGATGGTACTGGAGAGATCGAAATGGATGGTCTTCCATTCATTGGGCGAGGCGAAGAAACCGCCTACGGAATAGGCCATGTGCGGATTGTACGCCGATGACATTTTCATGGCCACATCCACATCGCAATCGGTCTTATAGCGGACTTCGAGCATCGTGCGGTAGCTGCCCACGGGCACTTCGAAGGAGGAGGACGAGACATCAAAACTTTGATGTGTCGAGTCATTCATCACAATTTCACCCACATTCATACCCTCATAAGACACCGGCAGCAAGGTCAGGGGGTTGCTGGTAGAACTCGGGGTGAACGAAGTACTATTGGAAAAGGTCTCAAAATACGGAAATCGGGCATACTCGCTATATTCGTATTTCGGCGGGTTCTGCGACACCTCGTATGTCGTCCCTTTCTTGAGTATCACTTTCTGGCGACATATATTCAAGAAAGGATAGCCCCAAATCGTGTTGGACATACCTGTTATGGGGAAGGCGGGAATCAAGATAAGCGTGCTCGTGTCCGCATCGCTCACATCCAGCACCGGCACCTTGCAGGGGAGTTCCCAACAGCCTATGTTCTTGTCGTTCACATACACATTGACGTGCGTGAACTTGTGCCGTTTGAGGGCCTCTAAATGCTCCTGGTCAAAATTCTGGTCATGCGTCTCGTTGAACCTGCTGACATCAATACAATCCGCCAAATCCTCTTGGGTGACATGGATATACACGGGCGTCAGATCCGGGTTTTTACACGAATCGAGGCAAAACAAAACCAATAAAAAGCTTATAATCAAGTAGATATATCTATTCATAAAACAAAAATATTGATTTCATAACGATATATTTCAGAATATATTGCACAATTGAAAAAAAAATCGGATTTTTGCAGCCGTGAAAAATAGTGCAAAAGAAAAAGGATTAGGATACGTTGCGATCTTGTTCGCCATGCTCTTCTGGGGCATGAGTTTTGTTTGGATTAAACATTTGCTAAACAACCATTTCCCGGTGTTCACCATCGTGTTCATCCGGTTGGTTTTGGCTTCTGCTGTATTCATCACCCTGCTAAAATGGAAGAAGAAGCTACAGCGAATCGAGCGAGGCGACCTCAAAGACTTCCTGCTGCTCGCGTTTTTTGAGCCGTTCCTCTACTTCATCGGGGAGGATTTCGGGTTGCAATACGTGGACGCCAGTTTCGCGGCGGTCATCATAGCCCTCATCCCCATCGTGATTTCCATTACGATGTATTTCGCCGACCACGCCCCCATCCGCTGGGAATTCGTGGTGGGCACGCTGGTCTCCGTAGGAGGCGTGCTCATGCTGACCATGAGCCCGAACGGCCAAATCGCGTTCAACCTGAAGGGGACACTTCTTCTCGGCCTTGCAGTATTGGCCGCCGCCGGATACAGCGTTCAACTCACCCGACTACTTCGGAAGTACAGTCCCGTCACGGTCACCACTTGGCAAAATTTCATTGCCATCCCGTTCTACCTGCCCTTCATCCTGGCCTTTGACATCCGACAATGGCCATCTCTGACTTGGGATGCCAACGCCATCGTCAGCTTGGTCTGCCTCGCCCTGCTCTGCTCCGCCGGGGCCTACATGCTCTATTCCTATTCGGTCAAGAAGCTGACGGTCAGCAAGACGTGTGTTTTCACCAACCTTATTCCCATCGTCACCTTGCTGGTGGCTTCCGCCATCGGGCAAGAGACTTTCACGCAGACGAAATTCTGGGGTATCCTGGTCATTATCGCAGGCGTGACGTTCAGTCAGTTGAAGATTCAAGGCAATAGGCAATAGGCAACAAGGATTAATACGAATAACAAAAGAATTATGAACAAAGTACTCCATATTATACTATGCTCAATTATCATCATCGTTAGCGCTGCCTCGGCGATGGCACAGGACAGGCGGGTTTCGTTGTCGGGAAGTGTGACGGAAGCCTCGAACGGCGAGACCATGATGGGGGTTTACGTCATCCTGACCAATGTTTCAAATCCGAAGGACGTGCAAGGATGCGTCACCAACCAAGCCGGCTACTATTCCATTTCGGTGATGCCCGGCTCCTACAAGCTCACCGTCAATTACTTAGGATACAAGACGATAGAGGACACCCTTGATATGAGTCGAAGTCAATCGCGTCATTTCGAGATGGAATCCACCGCCATCACGGGGGAGGAAGTGATCATCCAAGGCGATCCCGCTGACGTGAACGTTTCGGGCGGCGATGTGGGGCGTATGGAGATGAGCATACAGACCATCAAGGCTTTACCCGCTCTCATGGGAGAAGCCGACATCATCAAGTCGATACAGCTCCTTCCTGGCGTGCAATCCAACGGAGAGGGGAATTCGGGGTTTTACGTGCGCGGCAGCGGCACCGACCAGAACCTCATCCTGCTTGACGAGGCCACGATATACAACCCCAACCACCTTTTCGGCTTCTTCTCCAGCTTCAATGCCGACGCAGTCAAGAGCATCGAGCTCATCAAATCCGGAATGCCGGCCTACTACGGCGGCCGCGCAGCCTCCATCCTGAACGTTTACCAAAAGGAGGGCAACATGAAGAAATACGAGGTGGACGGCGGTCTCGGGCTTGTTTTCTCGCATCTGACAGTCCAAGGCCCCATCAAAAAGGAACGGGCATCGTTTCTGATTTCCGCACGACGCACCTACGCCGACCTCATCATGCAGCCCTTCCTCAGCAAAGACAGCCCGATGAAAGGCGTCAACTTTTACTTCTACGACATCAATGCCAAGTTCAACATCGTTATCAACCAGCGCCACCGTCTCTATTTCGGGGCGTACTACGGCAGCGATGTCTATGGCTTCAAGTCACAAAGCCAACTCACGAAAATGCTGTTCAACTGGAGCAACGCGGCGGCTTCGGCACGCTGGAACTTCATCATCGGCAACCAGCTGTTCCTCAACACATCCGCCACGTTCAGCTATTATGATTTCGGCACAGAAATGCGCATCGACCCTTACTATTTCAGACTCACATCGGGCATTCGCGACTACAGTCTGAAAAGCGAGCTCACCTGGATTCCCAATCCGAAGCACAACATCCGTTTTGGCGTTCACAACATCCTCCACCAAGCCATCCCCGGGAAATATGATGTTGAAGCGGGAACAGGCAACAGCTTTGCACTACCCGATGTCCAGCCCTATTATGGCAATGAATTCTGCCTTTATGCGCATGACGAATGGGACATTTCCAAGCATTGGAAACTCAATTTCGGTGCTCGATATACAAACTTCCAGCACATCGGGCCCTTCACCCGCTATGTCCTCGACGAACTCGGCCACGTGACCGATTCCATCCTCTACAAGCCCGGGCAGTCCATCGCGCAGTACAATCGGGTCGAACCTCGTCTGTCGGTACGCTGGCTTATTGACTCCACCACATCCATAAAAGCCTCTGCCACGCTGAATTACCAGTTCATGCACCAGATATCCATTGCCACCATTTCCCTTCCCACCGATGTATGGATGCCCTCCACCGACCTCCTGAAGCCGCAAACCGTCCTCCAGTTCTCGCTCGGTGCATTCAAGAACTTCCACCACAACATGTTCGAGACCTATATCGACCTGTATTACAAACAGATGTACAATCTTGCCGAATACCGTGACGGGCTGGATTTCAGCGCCTTCACCATCAATCCCGACCAGCTGTACGTTTTCGGGAAAGGATGGGCAGCCGGGGCGGAATTCTTCATCAAGAAGGCGAAAGGCCGCTTCACCGGTTTTATCGGCTACACCCTTGGCTTCACGCGCAGGCAGTTCGATGACCTCAACGGCGGCAAGCCTTTCTGGGCCAAATACGACCGCCGTCACGACATCTCCATCAGCCTGACCTACGAGATTCTCCGCAACAAGCTGCGCGTCTCGGCTTTGTGGGTCTTCCAGTCCGGCAACACCATGACCGTCCCGCTCGGCTATTACTTCTACATGGGTTCCGTGGTGACCGAGTACAGCGAGCGTAACGCATACCGCGTCAACCCTTACCACCGTCTCGACCTTTCCATAGACTGGACCATCAAGAAGACGTCCAAGTTCGAGACCGGGCTGAACCTGTCGATTTACAATGTATATAACCGCCAAAACCCGTTCCTCGTCTTTTTCGAGACATCCGTCAACACGGATGGCGGCGACCTGTCCAGCTTCTCCCTGCAGAACCACGCCTACCAGATGAGCCTCTTCCCGATCATCCCTTCGCTCATGTGGACGTTCAAGTTTTAGCCTTGGAGACGCTATACCGAACAAACACAACACTAAATTATGGATAGGAGCAGAAGCTCTTTTCAGGAGAATTTGCGACGGCATTTCGGGTTCGAACCAACGGAAAGCCAGTCCGTTGCCATGGACTGCCTCGCCGATTTCATTTATGGCAAGGGCGAGAATTTCCTTTTCCAACTGTCGGGTTATGCCGGTACCGGAAAGACCAGTCTCGTGAGTGCTCTGGTCAAAACGCTGGTCGATATCGGCGTGCACATCGTGATGCTTGCTCCCACGGGGCGCGCCGCCAAGGTGCTTTCTCAATACGCCAACCGTAAGGCCTATACTATCCACAAATGGATTTACCGCGTGAGCAGCAAGGATGGTGTGCACCGGTTCGTGCGCCGCGAGAACAAAGACAGCCACACCCTCTTCATCGTGGACGAGGCATCGATGATTTCCGCTCAGGGAAGCATCAACGAATTGGTTGGCAACAGTTTGCTGGACGATTTGATGGAATTCGTCTATCTCGGCGACAGCAACCGTATGCTCTTCGTGGGTGACGACGCGCAGCTGCCACCCGTGCACGCGGATGAGAGTCCTGCGCTCGACGCCGATTACCTCAAAAGTGCCTACAATGTCAACGTCTTCGGGGCGCGGCTTACTGATGTGGTGCGACAGTCGTTGGATTCCGGCATCCTCTACAACGCTACTCTTGTGCGCGACAAACTCAATGCCGGCGACTACAATCCGCCGTTGTTCAGCGGGAAGGCTTTCGAGGATTTCCGGCGCATCACCGGTGGCGAGATGGAGGAGCTGCTCAACACCCTCTACAACGACCACGACCATGATGAAATCGTCATCGTGACGCGCTCCAACAAACGGGCGTTTCAGTACAACAACGCCGTCAGGAGTCGTGTGCTGTTCCGCGAAAACGTCATTGCCACAGGCGATTACATTATGGCGGTGAAGAACAATTACTATTGGCTTGACGAGGTTACCTCCGATGCGGGTTTCTTGGCCAACGGCGACATTATGGAGATTATGTCCATCCACAAGCAGCAGGAGATGTACGGCTTCCATTTCGCCGACATCACAGCGCGTCTTTGCGACTACCCCGAGCATCCTTACGTCGATATGAAAATCATTCTCGAAAGCTTGGATTGTGACGGTCCATCGCTCTCGCATGAGGCGAATCAGAAACTGTATCAGGCTGTGGCGGAGGATTACATGGAGATATTGAATCCAAGGGCACGGTTCCTCAAAATCAAAGAGGATCCGTATTTGAATGCCGTGCAGGTGAAGTTCGCCTATGCCCTGACCTGCCATAAGACGCAGGGCGGCCAGTGGAAGCATGTGCTCATTGACCAGGGTTTCCTGCCCGACGGCACATTGGACAAGGAATATTTCCGTTGGATGTATACGGCAGTGACGCGAAGCACGGAGAAGGTCTATTTGCTCGGTTTTCAGGAC
>Ga0265299_10002668_pt1 | contig 17986 bp, 16 predicted proteins | sample AusTroGonzalo_MG_4_FD_193485 | JGI IMG/M metagenome (GOLD analysis project Ga0265299, IMG submission 193485) | Bovine rumen microbial communities from tropical cattle in Woodstock, Queensland, Australia - Gonzalo_02 | ecosystem: Host-associated > Mammals > Digestive system > Stomach > Rumen ... | reverse complement strand
GTCTAATTCGACGATTGTGTAGCTCAGCTGGATAGAGCGACCGCCTCCTAAGCGGTAGGCCAGCGGTTCGAATCCGCTCACGATCACCAGTAAAATCAAGGGGTTTGGGGTTTCCTCAGACCCCTGATTTTTTGACTGAAAGTGGTTTAAGATGGCTTAAGATTCCAGTTCCCTATTGTATGCGGGTTTGAGCCTGTTTAGTCAATATTAAGTAATGATATAATGATCTTATCCTAGGAGTGTCTTGGATCGTTATGTTTTGATATTGCTTGATATATGTTGAGCTTGGAATAATAAGGGATTAAGGAATGAGCCAGATTAAGAGACATCAGTGTCCGTCTTGTGGCGGTAACCTGATTGACGATAGCGAAAAGCAGTTGTACCACTGTGCTTCCTGCGGTTCGTCTTACGATTACGATTATTTCAGAGAAGAGAAGCTGCATGAGATGGGCGAGACTTATCTTTCAAGAGGTGAGGTCGAGGCCGCTGTCGATGCATACAGGCTCATATTGAAGAAGAATCCTCACGATTTTATCGCGCTCAGAGGATTGATGCTTGCTGCAGCTTATCTGAATCTGAAAGATATGGATAGCTTTATCCGTATAAACGAAGTAAAACACTTCTCATATGATTCCAAACTGGCCCGTGAAGTGCTTGATGCAGCTTCGGAAGAAGACAAGGAATACTTCACGGAATTTAGCAAGATCTATGCTGACAAAAAGCAGTTGCTTGATTATTACAGGGAGATCGGATCACTGCGCCGGGAATGGAACAGAATAGAGGCTAATATCAGGCTGACCGATGATTCCCGTTACGAACACTATTTAGTATCCAAGAGCGGAAACAGACTGGATCCTAAACCAATGTTCAATATTGTGTGGTGTTTTACGGCCTTTTTCAGCGTGCCCAGTTTCCTTGGAGCATATATGGACCGCGGCGATGAAGAGATAGCAATGTTCTTAGTTATTTTTGGCGTATTGGTACTTATCTTCGGTTCAATCATTGATTTTTCGGTTTTCTATCCCAACTTGAGAAAGATAAAGGCAATAGATGCTGAAATCAGAAAGCTGGAAATCGAATCAGAAGCAACCGCGAGGAAGATCAAGGCCCTTGAAGCTAAAGCGAAAATGCTTGCAGCCGATATCAGGAAAGCCAGCCAGGATCTTATCAGGAAAGACCATCAGATAGTAACAGATTCCGTAAAGGAACCAGTATCAGTATTCGGCAAGATCAAGCAACACCAGTGTCCATCCTGCGGCGGGAGCCTCAAAATAGACAGCGATAAACAGATGTACCATTGTACTTTCTGCGGTTCGACTTACGATTACGAATACTTCAGAGAAGACCGGATACATGAGGCAGGTGAGACATATCTCTCCAGGGGAGAGTTTATGGCTACAACAGAAGCTTACGAGTTTATGTTGAAAAAGGACCCTCACGATTTTCTCGCTCTCAGAGGATTAATGCTTGCAGCAGCCCATCTGACAGACATGAGAGAACTGGAGCAGATTAATAAAGAATTCGATTATGACTCCAAGATTGTTAGCCAGGTAATTGAAAACGCTTCTGAAGAAGACAAGCCATACTTTACTGAGTTTGCAAATGTCTATGCCGAGAAGAAGAGATTGTCTGATTGTTCCGAAGAGATCGAAGCTCTCTTAAAAGAAAAGAACAACATCAATTCTGTCATTACTCAGAACAACAAAGCTGGTTGTGGCGAAGACATATCATATGATGGACAGATAATTGCATACATTGCCATGTGGATCGGCACAGCCTATTTTATGCTGATGACCCTTGTATTTGCTAAGTATATGATTGATGATTATTCTTCCAATCCTGATTCTTTAGCCACGGATCTCCCGTTTGTATTATTTTTTGCCGGAATAAGTCTCGTCTTCCTCATATTTAATAACCTTAGTTACTTTTTCAGTATGAGAAAGATAAGGAAAATGAAAAAAGCCAACGCAGAGCTCTATGATGAAGCCCGCACGATAGACGATAAGATAAGAGAACTCGAGGAGGAATCATCTAAACTCTCGGGCGATATCAGGAGATTCATCCATGATTTTGTCAGGAAAGACAGAATCATAATGAGAAATATGCTATAAAGATGACCTGGCATCTGCTGATACATTTAAGAAAATCGGAGGTTAAATGCACAATCTTTTATCAGATAAATCCGTTATCTTCTTTGACGTAGGATATACGCTTGACTATCCTGCTTCCGGAGACTGGATGTTTACAAACCGGTTTTATGAGATTGCCGGAGAACGTCTTAATCAATGCAGGGATGATCAGATAAATAAAGCGAGAGCGACCGGCGCGGATTATCTTGAAAAGGTGCATCTGATCCTTAATGAAGAGGATGAAGCGGGACAATTCTATCAATACTATCGCATTGTATCCGAATGTCTTAATCTGAATCTGACAGAAGCTGAGCTGACATCAATTGCCAGAGACCGTACATACAACATGGATAACTACAAGATCTATCCTGATGTGCGGGAGGTTGTTCAGGAACTCAGTAAAACATTCAGACTGGGAATAATCTCTGATACATGGCCGAGCATTGAGAATCAGCTTCGGGCAATCGGTGTTTTGGAATACTTTTCCTTTGCAACATATAGCTTTTCGCTGGGCGTATTTAAGCCTGACAGGAATATGTATCTCGATGCTTTAGGTAAATGCGGTTGCGATGCGCGCGAAACAGTTTTTGTTGATGACAGTACCGTAAATCTGGATGGCGCTGCTGAACTAGGCATTACTCCGATTCTTATCGCGGCTAATCCGGCCTCTGATGTTGATATACCATATACTAAGATTCACTCACTCTCAGAGCTGATCAGATAACTGTCAGAGTTTTCCGGCACGGATCACTCGTTTTAGATGCGGTTCTGAAAGAATGATTTTGGAATATTCCGACACTATTTGCACATAAATATACATATATTTTTGAATAGCATAAATTTATATGGTATGTTAAAGAATGTAGGCATTAAAAATCCCGGCTGTAAGGCCATTAATTGTGTATGGGTGAATATTATGAGCGATCTGATTAAAGCGTTCGGTAATTCTTTGCTAAGAAATTCTGTTGATCCTTCTATGGATTTTAATATGGTGTCTTTAGATGCCTTGATCGAAAACAGCAGCCTTGTCGAAGGGACACCGGTAATCAAGGAGATGTGTTCTGCCGGCAAGTCCGCCATGTCTTTGAGTGACAAGCTTTTATGTAAGCGGATTGCAGTATTCCTTCAGTCTTTTAACAGATTCGGATTGCCTCAGGTCAAGAAAGATAAGCACGTTGATAATCTTGATCGTGATAAGAATCTGGATTCGGAATATGAGCATGTGTTGATCTTCATAGAGCAGTGTTTAAACATTTTGCAGGTCCAGTATCTTGGTTGTTTATATGCTGCTTATTGGAACACAGATTTCAATTGGGATAGATTCTTTGAACTTGCTGAAGCTAACTTAAGAATGTTTGCCGGTGATTATGCCGTATTGCAATTAGCAGCCGGCGGCAGCAAAGCCGATTTTGCTGCAGGCGATAATGATGCTGCTGTTATCAGATTGGCTTCACTGGGTCTTATCGTTGATATGAGACAAAAAGATTCCGGAATTTCTCTTACAGGATTCGGTATAGACTTCTCGACATATCTGGAACTCGGGAATAACGATGTGGTAACAGAGGATAAGAGTTTCGATGAGAAAGATGACTTAGATGATGATGAAGATCCTTTTGCAGATCTGGTTTTTGATCAGCCTATCTTCGCTAAACTCAAAACTGAAGATGAAGAACCTGTTGAGAAAACTGAGCCTGTCAGCATAGAAGAAAAAGCGGAAGAAAAAGCAGAAGAAAAAGTGGAAGAAAAAAAGGATGAGAAACCTCTGACTGCAAACGATGCACCTGTCTTTGCTTCTTTCGGCTTAGCAAAGGAACCTGAAGCAGAGGCACCTGAGGAAAAGCCTGAGCCCGCAGAGATCAAAACGCCGGAAGTAAAGAAACCGGACGTTGAACTGCCTGCTGAACCTGCTTTCTCGAGCCCGTTTAAACCAATAGAACCTGAAAAGCCGAAGGTTGAAGCACCCGAGGCCGCAGCTCCTCAGGCTGTACCTGAATATAGTCCTTTCAAGCCTTCAGCGGTTGCAGGATCATCTGATACAGAAGATTCGAGCCCTTTCAAGATGACTATGCCAAGACCTGAAACAGAACAGCCTAAGCCTCAGACAGCTGATCCGAGCATGTTCCATCTTACAGCTTCGTCCAAACAGGAGATTGAAGCAGTTGACGGCAAATCAGGTTCAACATCTTATAAGACAATAAGTTTGGGAGATAAGGAGGGCGGTTTACACCAGGGAACAGCAAAGCTCGGCTCATATTTATCCATGGATGACGATGGCGGTTCTTATCAGGAACAGACAAAGCTTGGTTCTTTCTCATCTTTGGGTTCAGATGAAGGCGGTGAGAAACTGCCTCAGAGAGCAGAAAGCCCGAGCCGTTTCTTCCCCATGAATTCTTCAAGTTCTAATGGTGCGTCATCGGAGGGTTCTTCAAGGCCGAGTCCTTTTAAGAAATCAGAACCGGCAAAACCGGAAGCGGAAGCACCCAAAGCTCCGCCGGCACCTGCTGTTCCGAGTCCTTTCAAACCTCTCGGATCAAATGATTCGAATGGTACTCCCAAGAGTCCGTTTAAGCCATTGGGTTCGTAAATCATTGTTTATCAAAATTGGAATAAGGGAATAAAGGTGAAAAACAATGTCAGAGAATAAGCCGTTTATTGGTGCAATTAATGTAACGAGTTCGGAAGTCAAGTGCCCCGGATGCGGTGGTACCATTGGCGTTAAATATGATCCGGAGAGCCTGAATCTTACCTGTCCATTCTGCGGACTGGTTTCACAGCTTCCTCAGCCCGGAACGGTTCCTGCTGTCCAGGAAATCGATTTCAACTCTGCTCTGCAGCGCGCCAGTGTAAACTGGGGTCATGTAAAGAAGTTGATTGTATGTACTAACTGCGGCGGTCAGACACTATACGATGCAGAAGCTTTAACAGGTGCCTGCCCGTTTTGCGGATCGACAAGCGTAACTCCTGCTGCGGAGAATCCTCAGATCATGGCTCCTCAGTCAGTAATTCCTTTTGCATTCAGCAAAGAGGCGGCAGAACAATGCTTTTCGGCCTATATGAAAAGAAAGCATTGTCTTAGAAGAGGCGTGGCCGATAGTAAGCTTGAGAATGTCGTTGGCATATATCTTCCGTTCTGGACTTTCGATTCATTGACAGTGTCATCTTACACGGCACATCATTCAACCCCGGTTGGAGAAACACCATACGCGGGCATATGGAATAATTATTTTGACGATATTATTCTTTCTGCTTCTGACAAATACAGAGGTCCGTTCATAGTAAAAGTTCAGGATTTTGATTTTACAAAAGCTGTTCCTTATTCACCGAAATACTTAGCAGGCATTCCGGCTGAGCGTTATACAGTTGGTCTTAACGAAGCCTGGGAACGCGCGAAAACGAACATGGATGAAAAAATAAGAAAAGCCGTGTTTAGAAGATATGGTATTAATTTCCATATCGAGAGCCTGATAAGCAATTATTTTAATGTTAAATTCAGATATACATTGGCACCGGTATATTTTGCCAAATACACATATAAAAACAGATGGTTCCCCGTCGTCATTAACGGACAGACAGGCAAAGCATTCTGTGATGCACCGACTATCATTCCGTTTATTGTTGTTCCGGCGGTAATCCTCTTGTTATTGCTCATACTGATCGTATGCGTATTTTATTTTGTAATGTTAAGCGGAGCCGCGATAGGCTGAGGCATATCGTTTCTGCACATAAAATCCATAAATGTATTCTATAATCAAATCATGAATAAGATTTTGATCGTGGAAGATGAACCTGAATTAAGGCAACTTCTGGCAAGTTACCTTATTAATGACGGCTACTCTGTCACAGAGGCTGAGGATGGCGTTGAAGCTATCAGCCTGTTCGGCAGAGAAACATTTGATCTCGTCATACTTGACATTATGATCCCGAAGATCGACGGTTATGGTGTTTGCGAATTTGTGAAAAAACAGTCAAATGTGCCTGTAATATTCCTTTCGGCTTTGGATGACGAGAAGTCAATGGTCAAAGGTTATGATTCACTGGCAGATGATTATGTCACCAAACCTTTTTCCATGCCGGTATTCTTACGCAAGGTGAAGGCTGTGTTAAGGCGTGACACTTCATCTTCTGCTGAAGAATACACCAAGATTTGTTACAAAGATATAGTAATAATACCTGACATGGCAAAGGTTATGGTGAGTGGTAAAGAAACAGAGCTTACTTCTAAGGAGTTCGATATCCTTCTTACCCTTATAAAGAATCCGGGCCGTGTGTATACGAGAGAGCGGCTTTTGGAGATGCTTTGGGATTACAGTGCGATCGTGGATGACCGCATAGTGGACAGCCATATCAAAAACCTGCGTCACAAGGTAGGTGAAGGCGTGATTGAGACAGTGAGAGGCCGTGGGTATCGTGTCGCGCAAACGGATAACTGACAGATTATCATTCAAAGTTTTTCTTATCACGTTCATCGTGCAGGTAATGTTTGGTGTTTTGATCTATGCATTGCTTTATAATGCTACACCATTAACCTGGAATATGGTCAAAAGAACCGAGATGGAGACGGCGTTTGCTGATTTGACAGAAGAACTGGGCACAGTCAGGTTCAGGGACTGCAGTCCGATGATCGACGAGTTTATTCTTGCAAATGACTGTCACGTAGTTTTCTATAAAGGTGAAGATTATGATCCTAACAGACTGCCTGCTGCCGTTCCCGGTTCAGAGTATGCATTGAGAACCAGATGGGATGTAAAACAGCTTATCGATCCTGACAGCGAAGCTGAGATGAGCTTTGCAATATCCGAACATGTAATTTTCAACCAGGAGAAACAGAATGAATATACAGTAGTCTGTTTGTGGTCGCAAAAAGGCGAGAATGTTCTTTGGGAAGCACTTAAAAAAACTCTGCCGCTGATCATTGCGATAATTGTGCTGGTCTCACTTCTCTGTTCGTTTATCTATACTCTTTTATTTGCAAGACCTGTTCAAAAGCTTTCAGGTGTCTCAGGCAAGATCGCGAAAATGGATTTTACGGCAAAGAGCAGGTTGAAAAGGCGTGATGAGATCGGTGATCTTGGCAGAGATCTTGATATGCTATCTTCCAATCTCGATGAGACGATTACCAAGCTGAACAAAAGGACCGAAGAACTTGAACGGGAAATGCAGCGCACAAACGAACTGGAAAAACAGAAAGACGTTTTTTTCGCTGCCGCCTCTCATGAACTTAAGACACCTATAACCATAGCGCAGGGTCAGGTCAGGGGTATGTTGGACGGAATAGAACCATATAACGATTATGAAACGTATCTTCCGAAAACTTTGTCAACCCTTAAGCGCATGGAGTCCCTTATCAATGAGATTCTTACGGCATCAAGGATGCAGGCGGGAAATGTAATTACTGTGCAGGAAGAAGAGCTTGGAAATATATTAAGATCTGGAATTGAAGAAATAGAAGAACTGCTGGTTGTAAAAGGCATCACCCTTGAAACCCGGATAGAGAATGATCTCTTCTTTGAAGGCAATAAAGATCTTATTTCGATGGCGGTCGGTTCTTTGCTTTCAAACGCTGTGCTTTACTCTTCTGATGGTTCGTCAGTAAAGATTTCTGCCGAAGCAGAAAACGGAGAGATCATTACCAGGATCCGCAATACTGATTCACATATAGACGAGGAGGATCTGCCGCATCTTTTCGAAGCGTTTTACAGGACAGACAGCTCAAGAAGCAGAAGAAGCGGCGGTTCCGGTCTGGGGCTTTATCTGGGCAGACTGATAATCGAGCGGCACCATGGTACGGTTACCATCGAAAATGACGGACCGGATGTTGTTGCTGTGATAAATCTCCCGAACTCCACATAAAATCCATAAATAATTCCAATAGGATTCAATTTGCTTTGCTATATTCATCTCAGTTACCTATCATATGAAATGAGGTGTAATCCTATGAAGACGTTTAAGAAGTCAGCTGCTATAGGCCTTGTATTAACAGTGATCATGGCATCAACTGCCTGTGCAAATACCGGTGAATCAGGCATGCAGCCTTCAGATGCTGAATCTGAGACTGTTACGTCTGAAACAACGACTGAAGAAGACGACGGCATTTCTGTCGGTGATCGAATCTCGTTCGGTAATTATGTCCAGACAAAAGATTCGGATCCTGAACCGATTGAGTGGCGTGTGCTCGAGATTAAAGACGGTAAAGCACTTCTTATCTCGGAATATGTGCTGGATCAGTATGTATATAATATCGATCTTGCAGACGTTACGTGGGAAAACAGTTCCTTGAGGAAATGGCTCAACGGGGATTTCTACGATAAGGCTTTTTCAGACAGCGAAAAGAGTCTTATACAGACCGTTACGATTGAAAACGCTGACAACCCGCTATACGCAACACCTGGCGGTAACGACACTGAAGATAATGTGTTTTGTTTAAGTCTTGCGGAAGTACAGATATATTTCCTGGATGCTGATGACCGTATGACCGCTCCTACTGATTATGCGGTATCCCAAGGCACAAATGTATGTGAAGATAAAACACTTGAAAACGGCATGAGTACCGGTTGGTGGTGGCTTCGCACACCTGCTTCATCTGCCAACAGAGCGGCTGAAGTAGACTGCTATGGCAATATCGATACCGAGATCAATGCGGATGGCGTCGATGGCTGCTTGGTCTTTTCCGAAGGTATTGGTGTGAGGCCCGCTATCTGGATTGAGCTTACTGACGATATTTAAGTTATCAGATCACTCTTCGGATATCAGGCTAAGTTCATCCTTGATCCTGGCAACAATGGCTTTATCTCCTGCGTTGTAGTCCTTCTTGCCAAGCAGTGGGCTGATCTTGTGCTCTTCAAGTCCCTTGATAATGTAATTGCCGGCATCTGTCTTTCCTGTTATCTCACCATAGAAGAATTCATAATCGTGATTCTTGATGGCCTTTGATGTGGCAAATGCATCGTAGATGGCATAGATAGGGAAGATGACGAAGAGAATTCCGATAGTGCTTATAGCCAGGAGCTTTAAGAAATATATGATCAAAAATATAATGACAACAACTATAGCAGCTGCAATAAAAGAAATCGGGATAAGTTTGATAGATGATGCCCTGGCCTTCTTAATGAATTTCTTCTCGAGTTCTTCACTAACATTAGTAGGGATCAGGGCCTGTTCGTCCAACGCCTTTTTTATTGAAAACTTAACATCAGCAGCCATATGTCCTCCAAAATACATCTCATAAATTGCAGAAGTGATTAAACCCCAATTGCAAAATTATGTCAATGCCCGAGCGTTAGCATTGGCTAACCTGAATGAAATATCGTTAATTGTCGGTCTGATATTTTTGTTAATTGTTACCAAAACCTGCATTGACTTAAAATTTGGTGACTGATAGCATTTAACTATCATCCCATGAGGGAGTAGCAAGCGCTTTGCGTAGCAAGTCAACATCCTGGTAATAACCTGGCTTGTTTTAAATTGCGAGACTCATGTATAACTGCGAAGCTATACATGACGATTCTCCAAAGATAGTTTTGATATGGCTTCGGTCATATCTTTTTTATTTTTGGAGGCTTTTTATGAGCGAAGAAGAAAAGAAGTTTCTTGAGATCTGTGATCTTAAGAAGAGTTTCGGAACAGGTGAAGCAAAACAGGATGTTTTACGAGGCATGAACTTCACCGTAAGCAAAGGCGAATTCTGTGTCCTTTTAGGCCCCTCAGGTTCTGGCAAATCCACACTCCTTAACATTATCGGCGGAATTGATACTCCGGATTCCGGTTATGTAAGCATTAATGGCGATAAGCTTAAGGATATGGACGAGAAGACCCTCACTATGTACAGACGAAAGCACTTGGGCTATGTTTTCCAGATGTATAACCTCATCCCGAATTTGAATGTAAAGGAGAATATCGAGGTCGGGGCGTATCTGTCGGATCACCCGCTCAATGTAGATGAGGTTATCGCGACACTCGGTTTGGAAGATCACAAATACAAATACCCCAATCAGTTGTCCGGAGGTCAGCAACAGCGTGTATCAATAGGTCGTGCAGTTGTTAAGAATCCGGACATTCTTATGTGTGATGAGCCTACGGGAGCTCTTGATTACAAGACTTCCAAGGAGATCTTAGGGCTCATCGAGAACTGCAACCAGAAGTTCGGTAATACGATAATCATGGTTACGCATAACGAAGCCATCAGGTATATGGCCGATCACGTCATCAAGCTTCGTGACGGCATCGTACGCCACAACGACATAAACGATAACAAACTGTCCGCTTCCGAGCTCGAGTGGTAAGGAGGAAGCAGTAATGAAGAATCCGCTTATTAAGAGAGTCCCCAAAGAACTGATCGGGGACTGGCAGAAATATCTGGTAATCATTGTCTTCATGGTGCTCATGATCGGCTTTGTATCGGGAATGTCCGTCGGCCGTGACAGTATGCTTGAAGCGATCAATACCGGAAAAGTTACATTAAGACTTGAAGACGGCTCTTTTGAGTTCAAGAACAAGGCTTCTGAAGATCTTATCGATGCAATCGAAAAAGGCGATATGGCAGATGTAAGGGAGTATCTCATCTCTAAGGGCTATGAAGAAGCTGATGAAGAAGTTGCCAAGGCTATCGATGAAGAGCTCGAGAAGCAGGTGACTGCTAGTATCGAAGAGGCTGTCCGCGCGCAGTGCGAAGCGATGGGTATTACCGATGAGGATATGATCCAGAGCCAGATCGATACTTTCATGGAGGAAAATTACGAGGATGCATTAAAAGAAGCACGTGAATCAGATGAGTTCATTAAAGCTTCTGAAGATGCATATAGAGAAGCTCACGAAGAAGTTGTAAAAGCAGTTGATGAGAAGTGGGACGAGACGGTCGAAGAATACGATCTTGATGATCCCGATTTTATTCCTGTAGAGGTAACGGTTTACGAGCACTTCTTCAAGAACGAAGATGAAGATTACGATAAAGACGGTGTCAGAGATGCCACTATCAGAGTCTTCAGCAGCAGTGACGAAGTTGACCGGGCATCTTTTAACGAAGGCCGCGCGCCTGAGAAAGATAATGAGATCGCGATCGACAGAATGCACGCGAGCAATGTCGGAATTAAGGTTGGTGACACTATCTTCGTAGGCGGCAAAGAGTTTGAAGTTGTAGGACTTCTTTCTTATATCAACTACACTTCTTTGCACGAGAATAATAATGACCTGATGTTTGATGCTTTCGGATTTGACGTTGCCATGGTAACGCCTGAGAGCTTTGAGATGCTGCGCACAAGAACGCACTACAGTTATGCATATTTCTATGATGTTAAGCCTGCCGACAAAGTAGCGCAGGCAGATTATGCAGAAAAATTCATGAAGGCGCTCATAACGCAGTCTGTCGTATTCGATAATGAATTGGAAGACTTCCTTCCTGAATGCTATCGTCAGGCTTCTAATTTTGCGCCTTCTGACGTTGAAGGTGATACGGCAGGAACAGAGACTCTCTGTTACATCCTTATAGCTGTAATCGCATTTATATTCGCTATAACGATCAGCAACACGATCGATAAGGAAGCATCTGTTATCGGTACGATGAGAGCCTCAGGATATACGAAGGGAGAACTCATTGTTCACTATCTCACAACTCCTGTTGTAGTTACTCTGATCGGTGCTCTTATCGGTAATGTCTTAGGTTATACACTGTTTAAGAATGCGGCTGTAAACATCTATTTTGAGACTTACAGTCTGCCTAACTGCGGAGTCGTATGGAGTCCGATGGCACTTGTTAAGACGACGATCATTCCGTTGGTCCTCATGTTCCTTATCAACGTGATCGTTATCGTCAGAAAGCTTCAGTTAAGCCCTCTGAAGTTCTTAAGACACGATTTAAGGAAAACTAAGAGAGCAAAGGCCAGAAGACTTCCCAAGTGGTCTTTCATGAACAGATTCAGATTAAGGATTTTGTTCCAGAACATTCCTAATTATGCGATCCTCATCTTCGGTATCGTGTTTGTCGAAGTCATGCTTTGTTTTGCGTTCGGTCTTCCGGATTCTCTTAACCACTATGGAGACAGTGCTCCGGACATGATCTTCGCAAAATACCAGTACATGTTAATGAGCAATAAAGATGATGACGGCAATGAACTTGTTACCGCAAATGAAGATGCTGAGAGATTCAACTCCACGTCTCTTCTTTATGAGAAGAATGTCACTTCATTTATCAAGGGAAGAGGCAGCGGAGGAACAACTGAAGCAGTAACTGTTTATGGTATTGAAGACGGCAGTAAGTATATCAATATCGACAAGGACCTTAAAGACGGCGAGGTCTATATCTCAAGCGCTTTCAAGGGTAAGTTCGGATTTGATATAGGTGATAAGGTTACGCTCAAAGAAGAGTTTGCCAACAAGAGTTATGAGTTTACTGTTGTAGGAATCGTCGACTATGACGGCGGTATCGCAGTGTTCATGCCAAATGATAGTTTTATCAGCGTTTTCGATAAGAAAGAGGGATCTTTTACAGGTTACTTCTCGAACGAAGAGATTACTGATATAGACGAGAAATACTTTGCAACTGTTATAGACAAGGATGACATTGTAAAGGTTACGACGCAGCTCATGCATTCCATGGGCGGATTCATGGTTGTTGCACAGTATGTTCTTATGGTCCTTGCGGCTGCACTGATATTTCTTCTGACCAAGATAATCATTGAGCGCAACGAGCACTCGATCTCGATGGTTAAGATATTGGGATTTAAGAACTCTGAGATCAGTTCGCTTTACATGATCCCGACAGCTTTTATCGTGTTCCTGTTCACGTTTATAGGTTTTGTAGCAGGATACGTAATCCTGATCTATGTTTTCAGGGCATTTTTGATGCAGATGGACGGATGGTTCACTTTCTATATGGAGCCCAAATCCATGGCTATGTCGATGATCTTTATGCTGGTAGGTTATGCGCTCGTCTCGATTATCGATTTCATAAGGATAAAGAAGATACCGATGGACGAAGCGCTGAAGAACGTAGAGTGATAATTGCGGGTGCCGGAAATAACCGGCGCCCGTAATTTCTATATGGCCTGTTTTGATATAATGAAGTGGTCGAAAACAAACGGCGCATTAATCTGAAGAAACATTAGTATTTGGGGGCTTTATGGAATTGGTATTTAGGAATGCGGATGTAAATGATGCAGAAGTTTTGGTCGGCATTTATAATTCAGCGTTCTATGAAGATTATCTTCGTTATGGTCATTGCCAGGCATATGGCAGGTCCATCGAGAACATGCAGCAATCCGTGAGGGAATATCCCAAGACTATTGCTTATGATAACGATAAGGCAGTAGGAATTATTTCATATAAAGATGAGGGACAGGGAAAGTATTACATAGGCTGTCTGGCGGTTTTAAAAGAAGAGCAGGGCAGAGGAATCGGCACTGCATTGATGAATCACTTCATGGAAGACCATCCTGACTGGAATGAACTCACGTTGGTAACTCCTAACGATAAGGAACTCAATATCAAGTTTTATACTGAACGCTTCGGATTTGATATCGTCGGCGAAGAAGAGGATGGGACTGTTACAGTTCTATTGTTCAAGCTCAATAGGAGATAAAGCATATGTGGGCAACCGGAGTAATGGATCCTGACTGGTGGAAACCAGAAGCATTAAATCACAGGTGGTATAGAGATGACGATGCCTATGCAGATTATTGCGAAGGCAGCACTATGATGGGTTTTGCGGCTAAATTCCTTGGTATCCATTACGATGGTGCCAGAATTTATGGTGCGATTGAGTTCCCTCATACATCCGGTTCTGCATCTTTCACACCGGGCGAGGAACCTTTTGAAGTAAAGCCTGCAAAAGCGTTTGAACTTAAAGATCCTGAAGGTAACATCAAATACAGTGTAAGTAAGATTATCTGTGATACAAAGACGCTTACATTTACAATGTTAAAGCTCAGTTCGAATGAAGAGATCACCGTAACTATGGAGATAGCTCCCGAAGGATTTACAACTGATCTTTTTGAAGAAATGTTACAGACTCAGAATCAGACAGTAAAAGTGGAAGTTTCAGATCAGCCGTCATCAGAATGGACATGTCCGTGCGGCGCTAATAACACCGGTAATTTCTGCACGGAATGCGGACATCCGCGATAAACCACTTTGCGATGCAACGGCATTATACTGGTATCTGAAGTTTTGACAGGTTACCGAAAGAATGAATAATGTAGTTTAAGAAGTTTTTCGAATCTTCTGCATTTTTATGTGAGAAAACCTATTCTTGAATTGTCTTATAATTGAGATTGATTTTAGGGAGGAAGAAGCTTGAAAAACGAAGAAGTGGTAAGGCTCTATGACCTGTACGCTAATGATTTGTATAGGCTTGCGCTGTCTTATCTGGGTTCCAAACAAGATGCTGAAGATGTGGTTCAGGATGTTTATCTTAAGCTCCTGAACAAGGTGTTCTCACTTAAATCCGATTGTGAAAAAACATATCTGATGAAGATGACTGCAAACAGATGTAAGAATATGTTGAGTTCATCTGCATACAAAACCGGTGTCGATCTGGAGACTGCAAGTGCTGAAATTGCGTGTTTCTATGAACTGACAGACCATGACAAAGACGTGTATGAAGCATTGATGGCAATTGATGATTCGGTCAGAGTCCCAATATACCTTTTCTATTATGAAGGTTATCAATATAACGAGATAGCTAAGATTCTGAATCTCTCGGATTCTGCTGTTGCGATGAGAATCAAGAGGGGGAAAGAACATTTGAAGGAAAAGTTGGAGAGACTATCATGAGAGATATTAAAAACTTATATGACAAGATCGAACTGGATGGCGCGAAGTCAAATGCGATAAGATCCGAATTACTAAAGACCAAAAAGAAGAATCACATTTGGGCTGTACCTATGATTGCAGTTCTTGCGGCGTGCGTCCTTATTATGGTAATTCCATATGCAAAAGAACATATCGTGAATGCGGAATATAAGAGCAGAAGAAATATCGTTGTTATGTACAGCGGCAAATCTTTAGAGGTAGTGATCAATCCGGAAACAGGCTCAGTTAAGAACTTCTATGATATAAACAGATACGGCTCAGGTGTTGAATTGGCAAAGGTCAAGGACGGTCGGCTTTATATGGTTCTTGATGATGAGTGGATTGATGTCACGGATTATTGCAGCGCTACTTCTTATTATCGTTATGAAGTTGAGAAGCAGAATGGAATTAAGGAAGTAATAATCGTCGGAGGTGTCCCGGAAGATAACAAATTCGGTTGGATTGATTATCTCTATGATGCTAACGGAAACCAATTTGCTTATATCTCTCATGCTCCGTGTTCCGGTTCTTACTGTGAGGCGGATTGGTCTAATGAGGATTTCGATTGGCTTGATATAGCACGCCATGATGAAGGCGAGACATGCCATGATCCAGAATGCACTAGATGTAATTAATTGGCTGTATTTTTCGAGCTCACTTAAGCAAAACAAAATCGTTAAATACAGCAGTTCCGCCCGTCCTCACAGTCGAGAAGCATGACAGCGCGAATCTGCATCCTGTGAAGTGATCGAGCCTGAAGTGAAGATCGTGCGGTGTTCCCATCTGTGTCAGAGTTCCGTCAGTCTCAACAAAGCACTTAGCCACATCGGTAGTAAAGTCGCATTCCACGCTTACGGTTACCTTGCTGCCGGTAAGCTCGGTCTTCTCTTCGAGTAATCCCGCATCTTCGCTTAAGTCCCAAATGCCGCCGGTGCTTGTATTGCTCAGCATCACGGCATAGTACTTGCCGTTTTCTTTTGTTATGCCTGCGAAAGCATAATCTCCCTGGAACGCAGAGAGCCCTGCAAAATCGCCGTCATTAAGATCGCCTGCGTCTATCGTAACCTTTGCCTGTGTAACAGGTCCTAAAGTCTTCTGAGTCAGTGTGTTCTTGGCGTGGAATAAGTTTCTGCACACTTTATCTGTAGTGATGAGGTATCCGTTATCAAACCTTATAAGGCTCTCGTCAGGTTCGTGATTAAACTGCCAGAAATCTTTACGGCCATCGGTAAAATCGTCACTGCCGCAAAGGTCTATGAGTTCGCATTCTTCAACGGTATTTTCGTCATCGAAAACAGGCATCCCGTCCTGCCATTTAAACGGCACGATAACAGGAAGTCTTCCTATCGCTCCGCTGTCCTGGAACATGATTATGTGATCGCCGTATGTACCCGATACGATTCCGCCCTGTGCAATTCCTGAATCCCTGATGCCGAGATCGTTATCGAAGATATCGCCGCCTTTAAATTCGCCATCCAGGGAATCAGCAACATACATTGCTTCAACTCTTCTCCATCTGTCGCGAAGAGAATGAATGTTGAACAGGTAATATTTGCCATACAGTTTATAGATATGAGAGCCTTCGAGTCCCAGCATCGGATTGCCTGCGTCATCTAATATAACGCGGTCAAGACCGTCTTCTTTTGGCGCTGTGAGGTCGTCGTTTAACTCAGTAAGATGAATGTCGGTGTTGCCATATACGACATAAGCTTTGCCGCCATCAAAAAGGAGAGATAAGTCGTGGTAGAAACCGATTATCTCAGTGCGCTCCCAAGGACCCTTCAGATCCTTTGCTCTGAACAGATAAGTCTTATTCATGTCGTTGCTTGAGAATGCAAAATAGAATACACCGTCGTGGAACTTAAGGGCGGGTGCCCACATGCCTTTGCCGTAGATGTATCCGTCGCCTTCAAGGCACTGAGCGGGCGTGTTTTCCAGACGGTTGAAGATATAAGAATAGTGTTCCCATCTCTTGAGGTCTTTAGATCTTAAGATCTCACCGCCGGGGAAGAAGTGCATGGTTGTCGTGACCATGTAATAGAATCCGTTGTAAAAGATTACTTCCGGATCCGGGATATCCATATTGAAGTGATAGCAGGTGCCCATCAATTACCTCTGTATTACTGAATTTGCGCGTTGATTCGACAGTTGGATTCTATCATTATTGATTATATTTAATAATGCAAGGTTTTAGTACCACCAACGAGTCATCAATAAAGGAAGTAAATGCTTTGTTTAGCAAATGGTATAATTACTTCATATTTTGCTCGGGAATAATCGGGAAAGGATTAGTTAATGAAGAACTTTAAAATGTTAGGCAGAACGCTCATATTGTCACTTGTTGCAGGAACTATCCTGCTTTCATCATGTGCAGACAGATCTAGAAAAGAACCTGAATTAGTCGTTACGCTTTATAACGATTCGGTTATTATCGAACACTATATGAACGCCGTTGAAGAATGGGACCACGCTATCTATGAAGAGGTCTATGCTGACTGGGGCGGACGTTCTATCGGACCTACAGAGTACAGATACAGAGGTGTTGTTTATCTGACAGACGAGGAAGCCGAGAGACTTTGGAATTCTTATGAATGGGTTGAGACAGACGCCCCTGATTTTGAATTCGGCAAGGTTGACGGCTCGAGTTTAGGTTCAGGCCCTTGGTATAAGTGCAGCGATTTTGACGGTGACAACTATTCGACGATTGTTTCTTCTTACACTGTTTTCGACGGGGAGAAGATAGTTTTTGATATTCATCAGATTTAAGTTTAGAGAACATGGAGTAACGTTGTGTTTGATCTGAAAAAGAGAATCTATATCATCTCGTTTTTTACCACCTTCTTTATAAGGCTTGGTATCTTCCTTATAGCTGGAATAATTCTCTGTCTTATCGGAACCAAGTATTGGCAGTGCCTGGCTGTAGGCGTTGCGCTCATAGCATTTGATTTCCTCGCATCGATCATTGAGACGGTAAAGCTTCACTTAACGCTCCTAAGAGGCGGCCATCCGGCAGTCGAAGACATAAGGGATGCATTAAACAGCGTAAATTCTGAAGAAGAGATGCAAAAGACGATGGA